>Ga0182748_1001885_pt1 | contig 19658 bp, 15 predicted proteins | sample eDN3rd37CKraftOP_FD_128877 | JGI IMG/M metagenome (GOLD analysis project Ga0182748, IMG submission 128877) | Enriched Organic Plus compost microbial communities from Emeryville, California, USA - eDNA 3rd pass 37_C Kraft OP (version 2) (version 2) ...
GTACCGGGAGCGGGCGTACCACATGGCGGTCTCGCCGTCCATGTGCTGCTTGCCCGGCTCGATCCAGCCGCGGACGCCCTTGAGGTCGCCGTTGCTCGCGCGGCTGATCGCGCCCTTGGGCAGGCGCTCCTTGACCGTGATGTCGACGCCGCCGAGCGCGTCGATGAGGTCGGCGAAGCCGTGCATGTCGATGAGCACGTAGTACGGGATCGCGATCCCGAGGTAGCCCTCCGCGGCATCCTTCATCGCCTCGATGCCCGGGTTGGACCCGTTCTTCTCCGCGTTCGGATAGAGGGCGTCGCCGTCGCGCAGCACCTGCACCTCGGTGTAGATCTCGTTGAGGGCGCAGTGGGCGGTGCCGCACTTCTTGCCCTTGTAGCCCTGGGGGAACAGATCCTGCATGGGCCCTTCGGCGAACGGCACGTTCTGGGTGTCGCGCGGAAGCCCCGTGATCGTGACCGCGCCGCTGTCGGCGTTGACGGACACCACGGAGATGCTGTCCGGGCGCATCGAGTCGCGCCCCTTGTCGGGGTCGGCGCCCAGGAGAAGGATGTTGTAGTAGCCGTCGGTCGGGGGGACGGTGGGGCCTCCCGCGCCGAAGATCGAGCCGAGCGTGTCACGCGTGACGTTGACGACGTTCGACGCGTAGACGGCGGTGCCGCTCGTGACGACGAGCAGGACGGCGGCGAGCGCGGCGACGCCGAAGCGCGCCCGCGGCCGGATCCGGACGAACCGCACGAGGCGCAGGGTGTCGATGGTGAGCACGACCCACAGCACGGCGTACGCGATCAGCAGGACCTGCAGGACGAACAGCGACACCCAGTTCGTCGCGAGCGTGAACAGGACGCTGCGCCACAGGAGCGCGGTCACCGCGGCCAGGACGACGAGCACCCACAGCAGGAGCGTCGAGGCGATCCCGATGCGGCCCAGTCGACGGCTGCCCGCGAGGATCTGCGCGGAGCCGGGCATGAGCACGTTGAGGACGACCAGCCACCACGCGCGCCGCGTCATGACGGCGCGGGAGCCGGCGTCCGGATTGCGCAGGGGGCGGGTCTCGATGAGCGCACCCGGGCGGGCCGCCGGTGCAGGCGGGCGCGGGGGGCTCATCACGCTCACAGCGACTCCTTCAACCGGATGTTCTTCGCCTCGACCTGCCGCTCGAGCTCGCGCGCGTACTCCTCGACCCGCTCGGCGAGCGCGGGATCGGACGCGCCGAGGATGCGGACCGCGAGCAGCCCGGCGTTCTTCGCACCGCCGATCGAGACCGTCGCGACGGGGATCCCGGCCGGCATCTGCACGATGCTCAGCAGCGAGTCCATGCCGTCGAGCGTCGCGAGCGGGACGGGGACGCCGATGACGGGCAGCGCCGTGACCGACGCGAGCATGCCGGGCAGGTGCGCGGCCCCGCCGGCTCCGGCGATGATGGCGCGCAGTCCGCGACCGCGGGCCTCGCGTCCGTAGGAGACGAGCTTGTCGGGCGTGCGGTGCGCCGAGACGACCTCGACCTCGTGCGGCACCCCGAAGTCGGTGAGCAGCTGCGAGGCGTCGCTCATGACGCGCCAGTCCGAGTCGGAGCCCATCACGACGCCCACGAGCGGCGCGTCGGAGGAGTGCAGGGGCCGGGTCACCCGTCCAGGCTAGGGCGCGAGGCTGGAAGATCCCCGCAACGGCACGCCCGCACGCGCGCCCCGCTCGGGCGGGTCATTCGAGGAAGAAGGATGCCGCGGCGCGCGCCTGGTACACGGCGTCGTCGAGGTCGTCGCCAGCCACCGTCACGTGCCCGACCTTGCGCCCGGGACGCGGCGCCTTGCCGTAGGTGTGCACCTTGGCGTCCGGGTGGGCGGCGAGCGCGGCCGGGAAACGGTCCTCGAGCGTGCCCTCCCCGGGGCCGCCAAGGATGTTGACCATGACGGCCCACTCCTCGCGCGGCGACGGGTCGCCGAGCGGGAGATCGAGCACGGCGCGCAGGTGCTGCTCGAACTGGCTCGTCACCGCGCCGTCCTGCGTCCAGTGCCCGCTGTTGTGCGGGCGCATCGCGAGCTCGTTGACGAGCAGGCGCTGATCCGCGGTCTCGAACAGCTCGACCGCGAGCGCGCCCGTGACGCCGAGGCCCGTCGCGATGTCGACGCCGAGCCGGGCGGCGACCTCGGTGAGGCGCTCCCCCGCGCGCGGTGCCGGCGCGAGCACCTCGGCGCACACGCCGTCGCGCTGCACGGTCTCGACGACCGGCCACGCGACCACGTCGCCGCTGGGGCGCCGCGCGACCTGCTGCGCGAGCTCGCGGGTGAAGTCGACGCGCTCCTCGACGAGCAGGTCGCCGCCGCGCGCGTCCTCGGCGAGCGTCGCGAACCAGTCGTCGGCCTCGTGCGCGGCCGACACGACCCGCACGCCCTTGCCGTCGTAGCCGCCCCGCGGCGTCTTGACGACGGCGCGGCCGCCGTGCGCGTCGAGGAACTCCTGGAGCTGCGCCGTCGACGACACGGCCGCCCAGTCGGGCTGCGGCATCCCGAGCTCGGCGAGGCGCGCGCGCATCTTCAGCTTGTCCTGCGCGAACTGGAGGGCGTCCGGTCCGGGGTGGACCGCGACGCCGGCGTCGACGAGGGCGTGCAGCACCTCCTGCGGCACGTGCTCGTGGTCGAACGTGATCACGTCGACGTCGCGCGCGAAGGCGAGGACCGTGTCGGCGTCGCGGTAGTCGCCGACGGAGGTCGCGGCCAGACGCGCCGCCATCCCCTCCTCCTCCGCGAGGACGCGCAGATCGATGCCGAGCTCGACCGCCGGAGCGATCATCATCCTCGCGAGCTGACCGCCGCCGATGACACCTACACGCAAAGCCATGCCTCCATCTTCCCGCAGGTCGCGCACGGCCGCGGACACGGCCGCCTCGCCCACCGCAGGGCGGGCGGGCTCACGCCGGGAGGGGCGGGGGCGGCGGGACCGCCGGACCGGCGGAGCCTGCGGGGTTCGGGGCGGACTGGGCGTCGCGGTGCGCCAGGATCTGGCTCACCTCGACCTGGTCGACGAGCACCTCGTGCACGAGCGCGACGCTCGGGATGTCGACGAGGCGCAGGGTCGCGTCCACGCCGTTGTCGAGCGTCAGCGTGCCGCATCCCCACATCCGCTGGAGGGGGCCGCGGCGCACCGAGATCTGATAGCCGCGGGCGTGCGGCAGCTCGCTGCGGTGGCGCACCAGCACACCGTGGCGCACGATGACCCGTCGCGTGGTGATCGTGTAGACGCGCGCCGCCCACACCAGGTACGGCAGGACCACGAGGAGGAGGACGACGAGCCCGGCGGCGACCAGCAGCATCCAGTTCTCGAACGGGGCGGGCAGGTTGTCGTAGAAGTAGGCCGTGGCGCCCACCGTCGCGATGAGGACCAGCGCCGACCAGAAGAGGCGACGAGCGTGCCCGCGCATGCGGGCGACGAGCAGCTCGGGAGCCGGCGCGCCGGGCGGCGGCGGCATCGGCCGTCCGCCGTAGCTCGTCGGCTGGGTCATGCCTTCCATTGTGGCGTGACGGCGCGGAACTGCCCGCGCATGACGCCGCGAGTCAGCGCACGCCGGTCACCGCACGTGCACGACGTCGCCCGCAGAGACGGCCGTCTCGACGTCGGCGGTCACCACGACCAGGCGGCCGTCGGCGTCGATGCGCTGTGCGCGCCCGAAGAGCATGTCGCCTCCGGGCAGCGTCACCGCGACCTGCTGACCGAGCGTCACGCACAGCGCCTCGACCTCGCCTCGCAGCCCTGCCGCGCCCGCGTCGCCGTGCGTCGTCGCCAGCGCCCTGAGCTGCTCGTCGAGCGCGAGGAGGTAGTCGGCCAGCAGCGCGTCCTCGTCCGCCTCGAGCCCGAGCGCGGCGAAGGAGGTCGCCGTGGGCACGGGGAGGTCCGCCGGCGACATGCGCGTGTTGACACCGGCCCCGACGACGATCGCGTCCGTCCCGGGGATCGCCTCGGCGAGGATGCCGCACACCTTGAGCCCGTCGATGAGCACGTCGTTGGGCCACTTGAGACCGACCTCGTGGCCCGACCCGCGCAGCTGCGTCGCGATCGCGCGCGTCATCGCGGCGCCGGCCAGCAGCGGCACCCATCCGCGCGAGGCGGCGGGCACGCCGGGGGTGCGCACGAGCACCGACACCGCGACGGCCGTGCCCGGCGGCGTCGTCCAGGAGCGGTCGAGGCGGCCGCGACCGGCGGTCTGATCCATCGTCAGGAGCACCGACAGATGCGGCCACTCGTGCGGATCGGCCGCCGCCGCGGCGAGGAGATCCGCGTTGGTCGAGCCGGTCCGCTCGCGCACCTGCACGCGGGGGCTGACGGCGGCGGTGCGGGGGAATCCTTCATCGGGGATCGGCATGGCGCCCACCCTACGCGGACCGGCGACCACGGCACGCGGGCGTGCCGGATCCCACAGCGGATGCCGCCACCCCTTGTGTCGACCCTCCAACGTCCGCGAAACCCCCGGCGATAGGGTGGAACGCGTGACCGATCAGCCCGACCCTTTCACCACCGCCGGCAAGATCGCGGACCTGCGTGCACGCTACGCCGAGGCCGTCGTGGACGCGGAGAAGATCTCCCAGGAGAAGCAGCACGCGAAGGGCAAGCTCACCGCCCGCGAGCGCATCGACCTCCTCGTCGACCCCGGCAGCTTCGTCGAGCTCGACGAGTACGTCCGCCACCGCACGACGGCGTTCGGCATGGACAAGTCGCGCCCCTACGGCGACTCGGTCGTGACCGGGACGGGGACCATCCACGGCCGCACCGTCGCGGTGTACGCACAGGACTTCACCACGTTCGGCGGGTCGCTGGGCGAGGTCGCCGGCGAGAAGATCATCAAGATCATGGAGTTCGCCATGACCAACGGCGTGCCGTGCATCGGCATGCTCGACTCGGGTGGCGCGCGCATCCAGGAGGGCGTCGTCGCCCTCGGCAAGTACGGCGAGATCTTCCGCCTCAACACCGCGGCCTCGGGAGTCATCCCGCAGATCTCCATCATCATGGGCCCGGCCGCGGGCGGCGCGGTGTACTCCCCCGCCCTCACCGACTTCGTCGTCATGGTCGACAAGACCAGCCAGATGTTCGTCACGGGCCCCGACGTCATCAAGACGGTCACCGGCGAGGACGTCGGGATGGAGGAGCTCGGCGGCGCGCACACGCACAACAGCCGCTCCGGCGTCGCGCACTACCTCGCCGAGGACGAGGACGACGCGATCGACTACGTGCGCACGCTGCTCGGGTACCTGCCGGACAACAACATGGCCGACATCCCCGTGTACGAGACGGCCTTCGAGTGGGAGACCACCGACGCCGACCGCGTCCTCAACACGATCATCCCGGACTCGCCGAACCAGCCGTACGACATCCACCAGGTGATCCGCGGGATCGTCGACGCCGAGGACTTCCTCGAGGTGCAGCCGCTGTTCGCGCCGAACATCGTCATCGGCTTCGGGCGCATCGAGGGCCGCACGGTGGGCATCATCGCCAACCAGCCCTCCCAGATGGCCGGCACGCTCAACATCGACGCCGGCGAGAAGGCGAGCCGCTTCGTGCGCTTCTGCGACGCGTTCTCGATCCCGATCGTGACGCTCGTCGACGTGCCCGGCTACCTGCCCGGCACCGACCAGGAGTGGACCGGCGTCATCCGCCGCGGCGCGAAGCTGCTCTACGCGTACGCCGAGGCGACCGTGCCGCTCGTGACCGTGATCCTGCGCAAGGCCTACGGCGGCGCGTACATCGTCATGGGCTCCAAGCAGCTGGGCGCCGACATCAACCTCGCGTGGCCCACCGCCGAGATCGCCGTCATGGGCGGTCAGGGCGCCGTCAACATCCTCTACCGCGGCGAGATCAAGCGCGCCGAGGAGGCCGGCGAGGACGTCGCGGCCGTCCGCACGCGCCTGGCCAACGAGTACACCTACAACGTGGCGTCCCCGTTCCTCGCCGCGGAGCGCGGCGAGCTGGACGGCATCATCGAGCCGGCCGCGACCCGCGTCTCGATCGCGAAGGCCCTCCGCGCGCTGCGCGGCAAGCGCGCCAGCCTGCCGCCGAAGAAGCACGGGAACATCCCCCTGTGAGCGCGCACGACCCCGCCGCGGAGGTCACCGGCCCGTCCGGTGAGCTCGCCGTCGAGGTGCGTCGCGGCAACCCCACGGAGGAGGAGCTGGCGGCCCTCATCGCCGTCGTCTCCGAGGCGTACGAGCGCGAGGTGGACGCCGCCGTCGTCGACGACACGGCCGTCTCCACGCCCTGGAGCCGCTCCCAGCGGGCGCCCCGCGCCCTGCCTCGCCGCGATGTCGCCTGGGGACGCTTCGCCGGCTGAGCCAGGTGTCCCCCGAAATACCTACAGACACATTCCGGAGTGTTGAACATACTGGAGGAGCTGGAACGCTTTTCGCGTTCGGCTGGTCTGCCCGGCACAGGGTGAACGGGCCAGATTCCAGCCTGTTGCGGGATGGTTTTCGGGTAACCGTCCTGCATGGCGAGGGGCGGGCGGCTTCGCCGCCCCTCGCCTCTTCTCTCCCCCTCGGGGGGAGGCGCCGTGACGGCGCGGTCGGCGTGCGGACGGGTCTCGCCCCGGTCCCGGGTCAGCGCTCGGCGCCGCGGGGCTCCGGGTACGGGATCTCGCGCCACAGGTCGACGGCGTCGTCGTCCGAGAGCGCGCCGTCCGCCTCCTGACGGCCCACGACCGTCACCGCGATGCGATCGTGCGGCGAGGTGCGGATGTACAGGCGGCTCGAATGGGAGCCGCGCACGGTCTCGGCCAGCTCGGCACGGATGATCGCAAGGGATGCGGCGTCCAGTCCGTCCAGACCGCCCTCGTCGAGCACGGTGACGGTGGTGCCCGCCCGTCGGGCCGCCTCCAGCGCTGCCCGCACGTCGTCGTCCAGCAGACGCGGTCCGCGCAGCTCGTCGCGCAGGCGCCCCTCCGCGAGGCGCGCCTCCACCCGATCGGCGTCCGTGAGGTCGCCTCCCGACAGCACGACCCGGGCCAGGACGGGCCCGGCCACCTCGAGCGCGCCCTGGACCCGCACGCGCCGCTCGCGCTGACGACCCGCCTGCGAGGCCTGCCAGGCCGACGCGGCCTGCTGCAGATCCGCGAGGTGGGCCGTGTCCTTCGCGGCCCTGTCCAGCGCCACGACGGTCAGCTGCGCCGCCGTGACCCACATGATCGATCCGACGAGACCGAGCGACAGGGCGGGGATGACGGAGATCTCTGGGAGCGGCGACATCCAGATCGTGCTGCTGACGGCGAGGATGGCGGTTCCCGTCCAGGCGGTCCACGGCCGGCGGCGCACCATCACGATCGTCATGAGCGCGCCGATGCCGCCGATGTACCACGTGGCGTACGCCTCGGTCCGGTACGGCTCCTCGACGGCGAGCGCGATCGTCGTGGGGACGACGAGGGTGGTGACGAGGGCGAGCCCGGCCGCCCATCCGGGAAGGATGCCGCCCCGCCGATCCGTGTCCGCGGCACCGCGCAGACGACGGGCGAAGAAGCCGGGCTCGACGAACAGGCACAGCCATGTCGTGAGCAGGTACAGCAGCAGCACCCCGATCAGCATGAGGGGGTGGATGACCTGCGAGGGCGTCCACCACAGTCCGCGTGCCCCGAGGTAGGCCGTGAACGCCAGGGCGAGCCCGATGAGCACCTGCCGCACGCTGAGCATCAGGCCTCGCCCCCGCTCCACGTGAGGGTGACCGTGGTGCCCTCGTGCCCGGACACGAGGTCGGCCCGGCCTCCCACGGCCGCGAGCCGCGCGACGATCGACCCGCGGATGCCGAGACGGTCCGGCGGGATCGCGTCGAGGTCGAAGCCCTCGCCGCGGTCGCGCACGAAGACGGCCACCGCCGCGTCTCCCGTGCGCGTCACGCTCACCTCGAGGCCCACGGCCCCGGCGTGCTGGATGGCGTTGGCGATCGCCTGCGACGCGGCCAGCACGAGCGCGCGGGCGATGCGGCCGGGGATGCGCAGGGGCTCGTCCGCGGTGTCCTCGTGGGGCACCGTGAGCGTCACGCCGAGACCGGCGGAGAAGCGCTCCAGGTCGCCGGCCATCTCCGCCAGGGATGTCGGCTCGTCGCTGCCCTCCTGCTCGGTGGAGTCGGTGTTCGCGAGACGGGTGAGCGCCTCGCGGGCCATGCTCACCGCGAGCGCGCGCTCGCGCGGCGTCGTCGCACGCTCGGCGGCGATGAGCGCGGCCAGGACGCTGTCGTGCATGAGGCCGGCGACGGCGACGCGCTCCTGCTCGGCGGCGTCGGCGGCCGCCGCGACCGCGTAGGAGGCCACGGCGCGCGCCCGCGCCTCGTCGACGCCGATGGCGATCGAGCGGAACACCCACGGCAGCGTCACGATGATGCCGCCGAGGATCAGCGAGAGCGACACGTCGAGGCTCACGCTGAACCACAGCTCGGTGCGGAACTCCCCCTGGATGAGCCGCACGATGCCGAACAGCAGGGGCGTCCCGGCGGCCCACACGATCTGCAGCGGCAGCGAGAAGGCGAGCGTCGCGGCGGCGGTGGAGACGTTGATGAGGTAGAAAATCCACGGCTCGTCGAGCGACGAGTCGGCGGGCTGCGGCCCCGCGGTCGCGGCCGGCCACAGCAGGAGCACGACGACGTAGCCGATCGCGAAGCCGGCCGCCGACACCCGCACGCCGCGCCCGATGCCGCACGCGAAGATCATCACCGCGAGCGGGAGGAACGCGAGGATCAGCAGCGCCGTGTGCCACTCGGGGATCTCGGCGTTGCCGCCCGCGAGAGCGGCGACGAGGCCCTGCGCGCCGAGCGCGAGGCATCCGAACCCGACGATGAGGACGATGATCCGCTCGATCCGCGACCGGGTGAAGGTGCCGTAGCCCTCCGTCGTCTCGCGTGTGTGCGGGATCCGCCCCCACGCGTCACCCAGGACGGTGCGCGCGGAGTCAGTCGTCACCGAGTCCGTCCCCGCTGGGCTCCGCGAGGATGCCGTCCTCCATCGCCCTGCGCAGGAGGTCGACCTTCGTCGGCGCAGGACGGCCGACCTCGACGTACTTCACACGGACCCGCGTGATGTTCTCCTTCGCCGTCGAATAGGCGACGCCGAGCCGCTCGGCGACCACCTTGAGCGGCAGCCCGGCGGCATACAGCCGCAGCACCTCCCGCTCGCGCACCGACAGCTGCGCGTCGGCGAACTCCCGGTCGCCCTCGACGGCGCTGGCCCACTCGACGTTGTTGAGCAGCTCTCCGCGGGCCACGGTCCGGATCGCGGCCATGACGTCGTCGATCGAGGACGACTTGCTCACGACGCCGGCCGCTCCCGCGGCGAGCGCCTCGCGGACGGCCGCGGGGCGATCGGCCACGCTGTGGATGATGACGCTCGATCCGTCGCGCACGAGGCGCGTGACGTTCTCGGTGACCGTCGTGCCGTCTCCGAGCGTGAGGTCCAGGACGACGACGTCCGCCGGAGCGGCCTTGTTGACCGAACGCCACGTGAGGTACTCGGTCACATTGCTGCCGGAGAACACGACCTCCTTCGAACCGTCGCGCTGGCAGGCGGCTTCCAGCCCGAGACGAACGGACTCATGGTCATCGATGAAGGCGACGCGTGTCACCGTTCCAGGCTAGGACGTCCCGGGACCTGCGGGGAACCCGTGGGCCCATGTCGGCAAGTGGAATTCCCCCGTGACCCCGCGCCGAGCCGTGTCGTATGCGGCGTGTCGGATGCGCGCAGGCTAGGCGCGGGCCGCCGAGGCGCGCAGAACCGCGATCGCCTCGAGGTGATGGGAGTGGGGAAACAGGTCGATGCCGTCGACGGCATCCGTCTCGTACCCGAGCTCGCGGAACGTCGCGAGGTCCCGCGCGAGCGCGACGGGGTCGCACGCGACGTAGACGACGTGCGCCGGCTGCAGGGCGGCGATCGACTCCACGACCTCGCGTCCCGCGCCCGCGCGCGGCGGGTCGAGGAGGACGAGCCCGCGTGCCAGCCGCTCGCGCTCCCGGACGGATGCCTCGGCCAGCGTCCGGGCGAGCCAGCGGTCCACGCGCGCGGTCTCGGCCCGCGCTCCCACCCAGTCCGCGAGGTTCTCGCCGGCGTGCTCCGTCGCTCGCGCATCGGACTCGACGGAGATGATGCGCGTCGCGGACCCGACGGTGCCGGCGATGGTGGCCGCGAACAGGCCCACTCCCCCGTACAGGTCGAGATGCGTCGCGTCGGGATCCGGCGCGAGCGCGCGCACGGCCGCGTCGACGCGCCGCGTGAGCGTGTGCGCCGCGAGGCGGTGCACCTGCCAGAATCCGCCGGCGTCGACGAGGAACGACCTCCCGTCGACCTCTTCGCGCACGACCTCGCGCGCCGCCTCATCGCCCGGGCGGGGGCCGCGCGGCGCCGCCGACCGCGCGCCGCGCCGCGCGCCGCGCACGGGGCGGGGCCGGTCGGGGCGCGGGATGACGCGGACACGTCCATCGGCGGGCTGCACGAGATCGAGTCGCCCGGGCGCCCCGTGGGTCAGCCGCAGCGCGGCGTCGGCCACACCCGGCGTCGCCAGCGGCAGGTCGTCGACCGGGATGACGCGGTGGCTGCGGGCGGCGAACGGCCCGATGCGTCCCTCGGCGTCGACGTGCAGGCTCACACGGGTGCGCCAGCCGGTGCCGTCCGGGCTCTCCTCCGCCACGACGGTGCCGTCGGCGGCCGTGAGGGGCGTCGGCGGGTCCACGCGCGCGTCGATGTCGAGGCCGCCGATGCGGCGGAGGGCGTCGGCGAGCACCTCCTGCTTGAGGGCCCGCTGGCGGTCGAGGGCGATGTGCCCGAAGTCCGCTCCCCCGGGGCGCTGCTCGGGGGCGCGGTCCACATCGGCGGCGCGCCACACGTGCGGGCGCCGATCGGGCGAGGCATCCAGGATCTCGAGGACCTCGCCGCGCCAGTACGCCTTCTTGGCGACATCCGTGAGGCGCACGCGCACGCGCTCCCCGGGGATCGCGTCGGGCACGAACACGACGCGTCCCTCGTGCCGGCCGACGAAGACGCCGCCATGGGCGACGTCGGTGATCTCGAGGTCGATCAGATCTCCGGCATCCACCCCTCGACTCTACGTGCCGCCCCGTACTGTTGACGGCATGCGCGTGTGCCTCGCCTCGACCTCCCCCGCCCGCCTCATGCTGCTGCGCCAGGCGGGGATCGAGCCGGACACGCTCGCCCCCGAGGTCGACGAGGAGGCCGTCATCGCCGCCGTCGAGACCGCCGAGCGGCGCACCCTCGCGCCCGACGAGCACGTGCTGCTGCTGGCACGGCGGAAGGCGGCGGATGTCGCGGCACGGCGCGCCGACGAGGATCCGGACTTCGACGGCATCGTGATCGGCGGCGACTCGATGTTCGAGCTCGATGGCGAGGTGCTGGGCAAGCCGTACACGCCGGAGGCCGCGACGGCGCGGTGGCGGGCGATGCGTGGACGCACCGGCGTGCTGCACTCGGGGCACAGCGTGTACCGGCTGCGCCCCGGGGCGGCGCCGGTCGAGGCGCACGCCGTCGCCCAGGCATCCGTCTCCTTCGCGGCCGACGTCACCGACGACGAGATCGCGGCCTACGTGGGCACCGGCGAGCCGCTGCACGTCGCAGGCGCCTTCACGGTCGACAGCCTCGGCGCGCCCTTCATCACGCGCGTGGAGGGCGACCCGTCCACCGTCGTGGGGATGTCGCTCTCGACGCTGCGCTCCCTCGTGGCCCAGCTCGGCGTCGCGTGGCCGGACCTGTGGAACCGGTTGTAGTAGGAGTCCCACGTTTTTCATCGGTTCTTGTAGGAAGCAGTCAAAAGGCCAGCGAACGGCGTCGGTAGGCTGGCATCCATGCCTCAGAACGCGATGACTCCGTTCGCCAAGGTCCTCATCGCGAATCGCGGTGAGATCGCCGTGCGCATCATCCGCGCAGCCCGCGACTCGGGCAAGAGCTCGGTCGCGGTGTACGCCGATCAGGATCGCGACGCCCTGCACGCCCGCCTGGCGGACGAGTCGTACGCCCTCGACGGACAGACCAGCGCCGACACGTACCTCTCGATCGACAAGATCCTGTCGGTCGCGCGCCGCTCGGGCGCCGACGCGGTCCACCCCGGCTACGGGTTCCTCGCCGAGAACGCGGACTTCGCGCGCGCCGTCATCGGCGCCGGCCTCGTGTGGATCGGACCGAGCCCCGACGCGATCGAGTCGCTCGGCGACAAGGTCACCGCGCGGCACGTCGCCGAGAAGGTCGGCGCACCGCTCGCGCCCGGGACGCCCGGCCCCGTCGACGACGCGGACGCCGTGCTCGCGTTCGCGCAGGAGTTCGGCCTGCCCATCGCGATCAAGGCCGCCTACGGGGGCGGCGGGCGCGGACTCAAGGTCGCGCGCACGATGGAGGAGATCCCCGAGCTGTTCGAGTCCGCGACGCGCGAGGCGATCAGCGCCTTCGGCCGGGGCGAGTGCTTCGTCGAGAAGTACCTCGACAAGCCGCGGCACGTCGAGACCCAGTGCCTCGCCGACGCCGAGGGCAACGTCGTCGTCGTCTCGACGCGCGACTGCTCGCTGCAGCGCCGGCACCAGAAGCTCGTCGAGGAGGCCCCCGCGCCGTTCCTGACCGACGAGCAGAACCGCACCCTCTACGACGCCTCGAAGGCCATTCTGCGCGAGGTCGGGTACGTCGGTGCGGGAACGTGCGAGTTCCTCATCGGCGCGGACGGCACGATCTCGTTCCTCGAGGTCAACACGCGCCTCCAGGTCGAGCACCCCGTCTCCGAGGAGGTCACCGGCATCGACCTCGTGCGGGAGCAGTTCCGCATCGCGGAGGGCGGCACGCTCGAGGACGGCGACCCCGAGCCGGTCGGCCACTCGATCGAGTTCCGCATCAACGGCGAGGACCCCGGCCGCGGGTTCCTCCCGGCTCCCGGCCCGATCCACGTCTTCAAGACCTTCGGGGGCCCCGGCATCCGCCTCGACTCCGGGGTGACCGCGGGCGACTCCGTCAGCGGCGCGTTCGACTCGCTGCTCGCGAAGATCATCGTGACGGGGCGCGATCGGGCGGAGGCGCTCGAGCGCGCGCGGCGCGCCCTCGACGAGTTCGAGGTCGCCGGGCTCCCCACCGTGCTCCCCTTCCACCGCAAGGTCGTGCGCGACCCCGCGTTCACCGCGGAGGACGGCGTGTTCGGCGTCTTCACGCGGTGGATCGAGACGGAGTTCGTCAACGACATCCCGCCGTGGGACGGCGAGGCCGAGGCGCCGACTCCGGCGCCCGCGCGTCACACCGTCGTCGTCGAGGTCGCCGGCAAGCGCCTCGAGGTGAGCCTGCCCGACCGCATCGTGGCCGGGCCGACGACGATCGGCCGCCCCGCCGCGGTGCCGCCGTCGCGGCGCTCCCACGCTCCGAGCGTCACGGCAGGCGCCACCGGCGACGCCGTCAAGGCGCCCATGCAGGCCACGGTCGTCAAGGTCGCCGTCGAGGAGGGCCAGCAGGTCGTCAAGGGCGACCTGGTCGTCGTGCTCGAGGCCATGAAGATGGAGCAGCCGCTCCAGGCGCACAAGGACGGGACGGTCGGCTCGATCAACGCCGAGGCGGGCGCGACGGTCTCCGCCGGCCACCAGCTGCTGACGATCTCCTGACGCCATACCCGAGGTCTCGACCTCGCCGTCAACGTCGTGGCGCCGCCCGAGCTGCGGTGGCACGACGTCCGACGCGGCGAGGACGGGCCTGGGCTGACGGCCGGCGTCCGGCGGGAGGCCCCGCCGGGCCGACCCGGCGGCGCGGGACTCAGGCGTCCGGCTGGGGCTCCCGGTCGACGATGTGCATGGCGCGGGCCGCGTCGGTGATGCTGCCCGACAGCGACGGGTACACGGCGAAGACGCGCGAGACCTGGTCGACCGTGAGACGGCGCTCCACCGCGATGGCGATCGGGTAGATGAGCTCCGACGCACGCGGAGCGACGATGACGCCGCCGATCACGGTGCCGCTGCCCTGACGGGCGATGAGCTTGACGAAGCCGTCGCGCACGCGCATCATCTTGGCGCGCGGGTTGGCGGCGAGGGGCAGCTTGTGGACGACGCCGTTGATGAGGCCGTCCTCGACATCCTTCTCCTGCCAGCCCACGGTCGCGATCTCGGGCGCCGTGAAGATGTTCGCCGTGATGCGGCGGCGGTCCAGCGGGATGACGACGTCGCCGAGCGCGTGGAAGACCGCGGTGCGGCCCTGCATCGACGCGACCGAGGCGAGCGGCACGAAGGTCGTGCAGTCCCCCGCCGCGTAGATGTTCGGGACCGACGTGCGCGCGACGCGGTTGACGTGGATGTGACCGGAGGGCGTCATCTGGACACCCGCCTCCTCGAGGCCGATCCCCTTCGTGTTCGGGGTCGAGCCGACCGCCATGAGGCAGTGGCTGCCCTCGACGGTGCGACCGTCGGCGAGCGTCACGAGCACGCCGTCCGCCGTGCGCTCGACCTTCTCGGCGCGCGACTTCGACAGCACCGTCATGCCGCCGCGCTTGAACACCTTCTCGAGCACGGTGGCCGCGTCCCGATCCTCGCCGGGCAGCACGCGCTCGCGGCTGGAGACCAGGGTGACCTTGGCGCCGAGATTCATGTAGGCGCCCGCGAACTCGGCGCCGGTGACACCCGAGCCGACGACGATGAGGTGCTCCGGCAGCGCCTTCATGTCGTACAGCTGCGTCCATGTGAGGATGCGCTCCCCGTCGGGGCGCGCGCTGGGCAGCTCGCGCGGCGACGCGCCCACCGACACGACAAGGGTCTCCGCCTCGACGCGGTCGAAGTCGGTGCCGCCGGGGCCGGTCGAGACGATCACGGCGTTGTCGCCCTCGAGGCGTCCGTGGCCGGCGATGATGCGCACGCCCGCCTCGACGAGCGCGGCGCGCATGTCGTCGGACTGCTGGCGCGCGAGGGTGAGCACGCGCCGGTTGACCGCAGCGAGGTTGATCGCCACCTGCGGCTTGAGCGGACGCCCGTCCTCGCCCTTCGCATAGAACTGGACACCGAGGTCGCTCGCCTCGGAGATGCCGACCGCGGCATCCGCCGTCGCGATGAGCGACTTCGACGGCACGACGTCCGTGATGACCGCGGAACCGCCGACGCCCGCACGCTCGATGAGGGTCACCTCGGCTCCGAGCTGTGCGGCGGCGATCGCCGCTTCGTAGCCGCCGGGTCCGCCGCCGAGGACGGCGACGCTCTGTGTGAGCTCGAAGCTGAGGGACATGCCTCCATTCTTCCCTGTCTGCGCGCGGTCCGCGCGCCGGGCCGCGGACGCGCACACCACCTCGCGCGGAACTCGGGTGCGGCGCTACCGTGGGGGCATGTCAGACTCCGTGGACAATCCGCTCGACGACCCCGGCGCCGACCCCTTCGAGGTCGCCGCCCGGGCCGCCGACGACATCGCACGCCTCACCGGCGTCGCCAGGCACGACATCGCCGTCACCCTGGGCAGCGGCTGGGCCCGCGCCGCCGAGGTCATCGGCGAGACGACCGCCACCATCCCGGCCGTCGACGTGACCGGATTCTCGACCCCCGCGCTGGAGGGGCACGTCGGGACGCTGCGCAGCGTCCGCACGCCGAAGGGCAAGAACGTCCTCGTGATCGGGGCGCGCACCCACTTCTACGAGGGGCACGGCGTCCGCCGCGTCGTGCACAGCGTGCGCACGGCCGCCGCGACGGGGGCGCGCATCATGGTGCTCACCAACGGCGCCGGCGGCATCCGCCACACGTGGCATCCCGGCCAGCCCGTCCTCATCTCGGATCACATCAACCTCACCGCGGCGACGCCGCTCGAGGGTGCCACCTTCATCGACCTCACCGACCTGTACTCGATGCGGCTGCGCGACATCGCGCGCACGATCGACCCGTCGCTCGAGGAGGGCGTCTACTGCCAGTTCCGCGGCCCGCAGTACGAGACGCCGGCCGAGGTGCAGATGGTCAAGGCGATCGGCGGGCACATCGTCGGGATGTCGACGGCGCTCGAGGCGATCGCGGCGCGGCAGGCCGGCATGGAGGTCCTCGGGTTCTCCCTCATCACCAACCTCGCCGCCGGCATCCAGACAACGCCGCTGAGCCACGCCGAGGTCGTCGAGGCGGGGCAGGCCGCCGCGCCGCGCATCTCGGCGCTGCTCGCGCAGGTCGTGGACGCGCTGTGAGCGACGTCACGGCGGAGGGCGCCTCCATGCTCGACCGGGCGCGGGCGTGGCTTGCGCAGGACCCCGATCCGCAGACCCGTGCCGAGCTGACCGCCCTCATCGAGGCCGCGGAGGGTGGCGACGCCGCGGCATCCGCGGAGCTCGACCACCGGTTCGCGACGCGGCTCGCGTTCGGGACGGCGGGGCTGCGGGGCGAGCTGGGCGCGGGCAGCAACCGGATGAACCGGGTCCTGGTGGCGCAGGCCGCCGCGGGGCTGGCCGCCTATCTCCTCGAGCGCGCGGCGGAGGGCGAGACACCCACCGTCGTCGTCGGATACGACGGGCGTCGCAACTCGCGCGTGTTCGCCGAGGACTCGGTGGAGATCTTCGCGGGCGCGGGGCTGCGGGCGATCCTGCTCCCCCGCCTTCTGCCGACCCCCGTGCTCGCGTTCGCGGTGCGCCATCTGGACGCCGACGCCGGGGTCATGGTGACGGCGAGCCACAACCCGCCGAACGACAACGGGTACAAGGTGTACCTGGGCGGCGACGACGACGGCGCCCAGATCGTGCCGCCCGCCGACGCCGAGATCGCCGCGCACATCCAGCGCGTCGCCGACGCGGGGGACGTCACGCGCCTGCCGCGCTCGGTCGGATACGAGAATGCGCCGGAGTCCGTCGTGGACGCCTACGTGGCCGCGACCGCCGCGGTCTCCCCCGCGCCCGCGGGCGCCGACGGGCTGTCGTGGGTCTACACGGCGATGCACGGAGTCGGTTGGGAGACCCTGGCCCGCATCGTCGACGCCGCCGGCTATCCCGCCCCGACGGTGGTCGCGGCGCAGATCGAGCCGGACGGCACGTTCCCCACCGTCGCGTTCCCCAATCCGGAGGAGCCCGGCGCGCTCGACCTCGCCTTCGAGACGGCGCGGGAGTCGGGCGCGGAGCTCATCGTCGTCAACGACCCGGACGCGGACCGGCTGGCCGTCGCCGTGCCGGACGAGGCGGCCGAGGGCGGATGGCGCCGGCTCAGCGGCAACCAGGTGGGCCTCCTGCTCGGGTGGCGAGCCGCGCGGCTCGCCGCCGAGACGGGAGACGTCTCGGGACGCTCCCTCGCGTGCTCGCTCGTCTCCTCGCCGGGGCTCGCCGCCGTCGCGGAGCACCACGGGCTCGGCTTCCATGCGACGCTCACCGGCTTCAAGTGGATCTCGCGCGCGCCCGGCATCGTCTACGGCTTCGAGGAGGCGCTCGGCTACCTCGTCAATCCGGAGACCGTCCGCGACAAGGACGGCATCTCGGCCGCCGTCGCGATGCTCGGCATGGTCGCGGAGGCCCGGGGCCGCGGGGCCACCCTCACGGACCTGTGGAACGAGTTCTCCGAGACATTCGGACACTTCGCCAGCGACCAGATCTCCGTCCGGGTCGACGACATCTCCGTGATCGGACGGATCATGACGGCGCTGCGCGCCCAGCATCCGACGCGCATCGGCGACGTCGAGGTGACCAGCGTGGACGACCTCCTGACGAGCATCGACGGTCTCCCGCCGGGCGACGTGCTGCGACTGTGGCTCGCCGACGGGTCGCGCGTGATCGTGCGGCCGAGCGGCACCGAGCCGAAGCTCAAGCTCTACCTCGACGTGCGCGGCGAGACGGCCGAGGACGCCGATCGGCGCATCACCGCGCTCGCCGCCGGCGCGCGGGAGCTCCTCGACGCCGTGTCCTGACGCGCGCCGCTCGCGCCGCCCGGCACCGCCCGGCGCCGCGAGCGCACGACCTGCCGCCGAGTGCACGGCTTGGCCGCGCGGGGATGTCGTGCACTCGGCGTGAAGCCGTGCACTCGGCGTCGCAGGGCGCGGCGCGGGCGCGGCGCGCAGGGCGCGGGGCGCGGCGCGGGCGCGCGGCTCAGCCGTCGATGACGGCGACGAGCTCGTCGAGGAAGCCCGGGAAGTCCACGCCGCGGCGGACGATGCGCTGCACGCTCTCGCGCTCGCTGAAGACCTCGACGAACTGCTCGAACACCGTCTGGAACGCCTCGCGGTCGCTCTCGCTGAACGCGACGAGCGCCACGACCTGCACGCGCCCCTCGCCCCACGGGATGGACGGCTCGGCGATGCCGATCGCGATCGCGGTGCGGCTGGCCGTCATGCTCAGCGAGTGCGGCACCGCGAGCGCATCGGTGAAGGCGGTCGACGACATCCGCTCGCGCTCGATCGTGCGCTCGACGTACTCCTCGTCGATGGCGCCCTGGGCGACGAGCAGGGCGCCCAACTGCCGGATGACGGCGTCCTCCCCGCCCTCGGGCGAGAGCCCGCGCACGAACGCGGACGGGTCGAAGTAGCGCTCCAGCTCGGTGCGCAGGCGCGCGAGGCGCCGTCCGCGGCGCACGCGGCCGGCCGCGGCGCGCACGCGCTCCACGTCGGCGTCGGTGAGGAACGGCTGGATGCGCACGACGGCCTCCGCGCGCACGGGCGCCTCTCCCGGCGGCGGGTCGATCGTCGTGAGCACGAGGTCGGTGCGGATCGCCGCCCAGTCCGGGTCGACGCGCGTCTCGACCCCGACCACCTCGATGTCCTTCCCGAGCGACCGGTCCACCGAGGAGCGCAGCAGCTCGTGCAGCTCGTAGTAGCCCGGGCACACGATCGTCGCGGTGAGCATCGCATCGGCACGCCGCCGACGCTCGAGCTGCCCGCCCACGTGCATCGCGATGTAGGCGATCTCGTCGTCCTGGATCTCGAGGCCGAGGCGCTCCTGCAGGCCGCTCGCGACGAACACCGCGACCTCGAAGATCATCGGATAGGTGGCCTTGAGCGAACGGGTGAGCGGATTGCGCGACCACGCCTGCTCCCGCGCGCGATGCAGCAGGTTCTGCACGTGCAGGGCCAGGCGCAGCACGAAGTCCTCGTGCGCGATGTCGACGAGGAACTCGGCCGCCGCCCGCTGCACGACCTCCGCCACGACGCGCTCGACGACGGGGTCCAGACCGGAGCGCGCGACGTCGGCGGGGGCGGCGGCGCCCGGTGCCACGACGCGCGTGAGGACGAGCGTCGTGAGGTGCTGACGGTCGCCGTCGCCGAGATCGACGCCGAAGTGCTCCCGGGTCAGGGCTCCCAGGATGTCGGCCACGGCCGGCCGCCGCTCGTCCTCGGCGCCGCGCGCCACCGCCGCGTCCGCCGCCTCGAGGGCGCGTCCCTGCGCGACCCGGTCGGCGGCGATCGCGATGTGCATCATGACGTCGGAGATGCCGTACTCGTTGACGTAATAGCCCAGGCGGCCCAGCTCCGCCACGAGCGCGGACTTGAACGCCCCGAGCGCCTCCGGATCGACGGTGCCGGAGCCGAGCGCGCGACGCAGGGCGACGAGGTCGAAGGCGCCGGCATCCATCTCGTCGTGGGCGAGGCGGCTGAGCAGGCGCCGCTGCGCGACCTCGCTCCCCTGGAGGCGTGCGACCGATCCGGAGCGCTCCAGCGCCAGCTCGGTGCCGCCCAGGAGCGCCCGCACGCGGCCGAGGTCCGCCTCGAGCGTCGGCGGGCTCACGTGGAGGCGCTCGGCGGTCGCGAAGAC
>Ga0182748_1001886_pt1 | contig 19653 bp, 19 predicted proteins | sample eDN3rd37CKraftOP_FD_128877 | JGI IMG/M metagenome (GOLD analysis project Ga0182748, IMG submission 128877) | Enriched Organic Plus compost microbial communities from Emeryville, California, USA - eDNA 3rd pass 37_C Kraft OP (version 2) (version 2) ...
AGAAAATCCGATCACGAAACTTATTACTTACTTCCCAATCACGTCGCCTGTCGTTACGTTGGTGCGCAATACTGTCGGTAATATGCCATTCCTCGAATCTTTGGCTGCGCTTGCTGTCATGACAGTATTTATGATCATTAGTATATGGATCGCTGTACGAGCGTTTAGTCTTGGCGCATTAGAGTATACGAACACTATTAAACTGACAAGTTTGTTGAAGAAAAAATAAGCGACATTTTTGTATTAGTTGCGATATCGTCGTAATATTGAGAGAAGGTTTTTGACCTGGGCGAACTCCTCTTTTTTCCAGTTTCTTGTGACATAAATAAAGAGAGCAACGAGAATAGTAAGTAACATAAGGACACCGGATCCATATGGCAAGCGAGTGACTATTTCTGCCATCGCTCCAATAATACCGGCGCAAGGAATTGTAATAACCCATGCCGTTAGTATGTGCTTCACGACTATCCAGTTGACGGTCTTGCGGTCAACGGCTGCTCCGGCACCTAATATGGCGCCGCTTATGGTATGTGTTGTAGATACAGGGAGGCCGTAGTGTGATGTAAACCAAAGCGTAGCTGCTGTCGAGGTTTCGGCCGCAAAACCTTGTTGGGGTGTCAACTTTGTAATCTTTTCCCCTAAAGTATGGATTATACGCCATCCGCCCAAGTATGTGCCTAGTGCCATTGCTGTGGCCGATGAAACAATTACCCAGAGGGGTACGCCCCAGTCTTGATTGGGGTATGCAGCAATCAATGCTAATACTATAATGCCCATTGTTTTTTGTGCGTCATTTGTACCATGGGTAAAGGCGACGAAGCCGCCAGAAACCAACTGTAGTCGTTTAAAAATTCTTTGAACGCTGTGGCTCGAGTATTTTTGAAGAGTAGTCATAATCGCAAGCAATAGAAATGCGGAAGCAGCCATACCCAAGAATGGCGATACGAGCGACGGTATCAATACTTTTGATTGAACTCCATCCCATTGAATAATATTTATTCCCATTGCCATGACCGCTGCCCCTACAATACCGCCAATTAATGCATGGGATGAACTCGATGGCAAACCAGCGCGCCATGTAATAAGATTCCATATAATAGCGCCTACAAGTCCAGCAAGGACGGTGTCGAGGGTTATTGCGTCTGGAATAACGATGCCTTTTGCTATTGTCGCGGCGACATGCAGTGAAACAAATGCGCCCAAAAAATTAAGAACGGCTGCCATCATAACGGCAGCACGTGGTTTTAGTGCCTTGGTAGACACGATTGTTGCGATTGCATTCGCAGTGTCATGGAAGCCGTTTGTGAAATCAAAAAATAAGGCAACGGCAACAACGATGATGAGCGTATAATCCATTCGCTAACCACTATAAGGAACTTTTTTTGTAGGTACAAGAGGATTTCATCAGTCGCCAAAGACAATGAAATGATCTCACAATCTCTGGTAACTCGCGGATGGAGCAATAGACTGCCCCATCCGCTACTTTAGTAGGTCGTAAAAAATCCGTCAGCAGCGAGTGCGCGGATCGTAATCAGTCGGAACTCGACCACCCGGAACATGGCACGCACGGAATGAGTTTTCCCCGCAAAAACCCAACACGCAAACACGTTCCCAATGCATGAAGCTGCCATCAGGCCATGGATCCGTATCACAGAAGCCACCACCATTACCCAGCGGGCCGTACCCGACTGCGCATTGGCCTGGTAGTGCTCGCGAAACGGCGACCGTTGGCGTATCAAGGGCAGTATTGATGAATGTCGATACGGGACCCAAGCCAAGGGTCGTTGCGAAAGCAAAGCAGCTTCCGGAGATCAAGATGAGGGCTTTTTTCATATGCTTCTCCTTTTTGTTTTGCCGATCTGGGCGCATGATGCAGTCAATACCGATTTTCCACTTCCCTCCCGTGAAGATTGCAAAGAGCTTAACTTGAACAGTCAGCTCAACTTACAGTTCAATTATAGGAGCTATTTTTGAGTATATGTTTAAGGCGAACCCATGACTAAATACGGATGAGTATGCTATTCGATCAAAAATCAGGGATTTAGTTACGCTGCCTGGCGGTTGAACCGTCGATACCGCAAAGCTCCCATACCTTCTTGCCGGTTTTACCGAGTAACCTTTCATCACGAAGACCCAATTTTTCGGCCCGTCTTCGTGCTCGGAATGACAGATCGCGCAGAGTTTGACGACCGTAATCGGAGTCAAACCATACCTCCTTGGCAACTTGTTTCGGGACTCCCATGTACCGCAGTGTTTCGTCGCTAGGCAGGAGGGTTGCATTGATTCCAGCGCGAGTGATGGCTGGGTATATCTTTGCAAAAAGTTTCAACTGCGTTTCGGACATTGCTGGCATATATTTGTCGAGAAGCTCTTCTGCAATACCAATGTGCCGAGCCTCTTCTTCGACATGGACTTTCATGACTTTATAAACGAGCGGATGGATCAAATCCTTTTCTTCTTCAGGAATGATAATCCCCTTTTCTCTCTCTTCTTTCTCCTTTGCCCTATGGAAGTCTTCATGCATCGCAGACAGCTGACGCTGAACATGATCAATAGGCTCTTCTCCGGCGAGAACCGATGCATAAAATCCAATCGGTGCCTTCCTTGCGGCTGCACCAATTAACGGAGTGATCGTACGGAACCAGTTTGGTGATCCGTAAGTTCGGACGCCTATGCGATGGTTGAGTTCGTTGAACATGAGGATATGACGTTGTTCTTCTTCAGCTTCATGGGTAAACGATCGGAACTCCTCGTAATATTTCGGATGTGTCAGCAGCTGGGTCCGTACGGATATACCGGAAATGAGAGCCTGTTCAAACTCTAGACCCGTACGAACAACGTTCGCGATGCGTTTCATGCCGATTTCAATCTTTTTTTTCTCGGGCAATGTCTGGTACCATTCATGCGCACCGAGATCAAATCCTTCGGGCAATATCCAACGGCGATCATTCTCTTTTATGGCGTACCTAGGGTCATCCCAGTCGATGAAATTTGTTTCTTTATTAGGATAAGGTGCGTTGATTATGTCGGCCGATTTTTTTGACCACCTTAGAAATCGTTCATTATGCGAAGGCTTACGACGTCCTTCACTTGGTTTGGATATCATTTCGCTCATAAGACCTACCTTTTAGCTGTGCATCAATTTTATGCCTCCAAGCAAAATAAATCAACGGCTCTCGTTGTCATGTACGATAGATAAGCGGTTGAGCAATTATCCGATAAACAATCGCAAGCCATCAAATAGAAAGAATAATAAAATGAGTATCGATATTATCCCTACAACCAACGCAATCCTGATCAATCTACGCTCTTCGTAGTCTTCTTCTGTGTGTATAGGGTTGTCTTTTTTGAATTCAGTTTTTTCCGCCATAAGTCTCCTTTGTTTGCCTTACGGTGTTTCAATTATTTCAAATGAATCTGACAAGGAGCTTATACGTGTATGGGGTCAAAAAATAAAAAAGAAGGGCCGTGATGTAAATTATGACGTTATCTGTGTGGGCTTTGCAAAATGACGTATCGTTAGATCTGGACCTGTAGCTACGGTAGGAGCTGGTTGCGGCGCTGCTGATTGCGACGGCGTGGACACTGGAACTCTATTAGTGGAAGGAAGGGGTGTTGGCGGGGTGTGAGCGTAGCGTTGTGGCTGAACAGGTGTTTGACCAATTGCGGCTCTTACTTTTTGTATTTGCGGCATGACTGCGACTTGTTGTGAAACAGCTTGGCTTGTCGGTGACGCCGGCATTGCTTGCGGTTGAGTTTGGGGTTGTACGTTTTGAGCTTGCTGCTGCGTCACCATAGAAGGTTGTGACGATACAGCGGTAATAGTCGTGGCGACATACTGTTTTGGTTGAGGATTCGGTTGTGCTTGGGTCTGGCTTGAGACTAGAGGCTGTTTCATCGGAGGGGGAACGCCGGGTTGCTCAAGCAGAGGTGATACAGAAGCAGCAGTACTAAACGTACTGCTGCTTGGCGAAGGTATTTGCTCCGTTGACGCTTGGGGTTGTGACTGAGCCTGCGAGAGAGGATATGTTGATGCGAGCGAACGTTCTTGGCTTCCAGAGAGCATCGTATAGCCAGATGATGTCTCAACCACAGATCCGGCAACAACGCCTGGCAAATAAGTGAGGTGCTGCGAAGGCAGTTCAAGAGCTTGATCTACGGCTTGCTGCTTCTTGCGTCGTATCGTTAGAAAAATTCCAAAACCCGACATGCCTGCAATCAGGATGGCACCAGTTGCAAGCACGGCTGGGTGCAACGCTATGGGGGTTGCGGGCATTTTCATAGGGATAACTTTGCCGACATCTGCTGTTGTAAGCTCGATATCTTTGCTGATTTTTTGTCCTTTATGAAAGACACTAATATTATGGCCACCGGTAAGGATGTTTGAAAAAACGACCCTTCCTTGCCTATCGGTTTTGGCCAGTTGGGATCCATCTAGTGTTACTTCTGCTCCTTGGATAGGCTTTCCTGAATCATCGCGCACCTCAATAATTAAGGGGACGACAGAAACAGTACTTAAGTCTGGTAGATTACCAGTTGACCTATCTTCGACATTGCTACTACTGTCACTGTCTTCTCCTTTGGTGGCATTACCTTTCTTTTCACCACCTCCCTTGCTTGTTTTATCGTTATTTTTGTTTTGATTTGAAGAATTTTGATCTTTTGAAATACCACTTCCCGATGAAGAGCTACTGCTATTATTGCCGCCGATAGTTACCGGTGGTGTATTAGAGGGAGATGGATTGGGTGAGTTTGATGGGGATGGCGTAGGAGATGGGTCAGGATCTGATGGCAGTGGCGCAGTAATCGGAATAGTTGCAAGTGTTTTTGAGAATGGACAATTCACCGTGCCGTAACCTTGTACCACGGTTACAGTGCGTACTAATTTGATAGTTATATTGCTCCCCACGGGTCCCGTGGCACTGTGCGACCAGTTGGGATAGATGCCAGTGTAAGTGTTGTGTCCGGTCGTTGGGCTCGGATTGGTAGCGATAAAGTTTTGCTTGTAGGTCGGTGATGACGTATTCGTGGCCGTCATATCAAAGACAGAGGAAGATACTGTGAATCCAAAGGTGTTTTTTGGTTGGACGGTAATATTGGTTATCGTAAAGCTCTCCCCTTGTCTTACACTGTCGGGTACGGTTGCCTTGAAGACAACCTGTACATTGCAGAAATCAGTAACGGTCACATTGGCGGCGTGAGCAATCGCGGGATACCAAAAAAGCCCTCCAATACCAAGGATAGACAAAAAAACAGCTGCGACCTTTTTGTTCATCATGTTTTTATTTTGAAAATGCCTAAGGTTATTGTAGCACTACTGGTTACAAAAGATAAAGAGTATTTTATAGATTTATTCTTCTTCGAGCGACTGCACGACTCGTGGTAAGTCTTTCGGTAAAATATCAGCCTTGATGATGTAGCCATCGGCACCGTGACTCATGGCGTTATCGGCAACATTTCGCTGCGCAAGATTCGTGAGAATAATGATTTTTGTACTCAAGCAACCGTGTTTCGGGTTTGTTCGAAGTTCGTTGAGTATTTCCAATCCTGACGAACCGGGCAGCATGATATCCAAAAAAATACAGTCTGGACGAAAAGTTTGCAGTTTGGCGTAGGTTTCTTCGGCGCTGTCGGCAACCTCGACGACATACTGACTATCCGCAAGGGCCAGTCTGTACATGTCACGAATCATCGCATCATCTTCAACTAGTAGGACGTTTCTTAAACCAGCCACGTATACCTCCTGATGTATTCTTTGCTATTTGCTCGTCATCTCTGGCGGGGTCATAGATCGGTAGGGTGAAATAAAACACCGATCCATGTCCCTGATCTGGTTCGATACCGATTGTGCCGTTCTGTAATTCGATGATCGTCTTTGATATGAACAGACCTAGTCCTGTGCCCCGTGAGCCGGAGATTAGACTGCGTTCTGCTCGATAAAATTTGGTGAATAGCCTATCGCGCATGTCGTTTGGTACACCGGGACCATTATCCTTCACTTCGACGCGAGCATAGTTATTAGTGGCTGTCAGAGTCACCTTAATCTCCCCGCCCTTCGGTGTGTATTTTAGTGCATTGCCAATGAGGTTGTTGAGAACTTCGACGATCGAAGCGGTATCTGCGGGGACATAAATATCCTTGGCTGTTCCGGCATTGAATGAAAGTTTTTGTTCTTTTTGCACTGCGACTGGCTGATGCTGCTCGACATTTTCACTGACTAGTTTGGATAAATTGAGTTTTTCGATGAAGATCTCCATGTCTCCGCGTTCAATGCGGGCTATGTTCAGGAGTTTGTTTATAAGCTCGCGAAGTTGATTGGCGCCAACAATAGCTTTTTGCAAGTTTTCTAATTGAAAGAGATTGAGCTTGCTGGCTGCACTTGAGTTGAGGATATCCAAATATCCACGCACAACGGTTAACGGCGTACGTAATTCGTGAGCAGCGATGGCAACGAAATCTAGTTTCATGAAGCTGAGCTCACGACTTTCGGTTTGATCATGGATGGTGATGATAGAAGCAACGTTGCCGGTTTGATTTTCGAGAACTGCGACCATGATATCTAAGTATGCAACCTGGCTGCCACGCTTTAACACTAGGTCTGTATGGCGATGAATTCCGACTGTCTTGAGGTCTGGCGTAAATCGCTGCTCATCATGTTCCCAGGCAAAAACGTCGCTTAGTAACTTACCCTCTAGCATAGCCGGTTCTGTTCCAACCAATTTTGCTGCTGGTGGATTCGCTGAAACGATCTCGCCTTTTGCATTTAATGCAATAATACCGTCGCTTACCGAGCTGATAATATTGTTAAGCTTCGCCTGTTCAACCATGAGCCTTAGATTATTGGTCTGCAGGTCGCTAATAAGTTTTTTGATGCTCATGCCCATTCTATTGAATGTGTTGGCAAGTTCTTGTAACTCATCTCTGGTTTTAACATTGATTTGCTGATCAAATTCGCCTCGTCCGAGTCGTTTTGCGCCAATCGATAGCTGTTTGATGGGGCGAATCAATTGGCGACTAAAGAATAAACCGGCCAAAACAGATAAGATAACCGCAACAATACCAACGGTTGTCGACATTTGAATGTATGAGTTTACGCTGGCATAAATACTCGAAACGGGTTCTTGAACAATTACAGCCCAGTTAGTTTGTGTTTTAAAGGGGGTACTGATGACCTCTTCGTTTTTTTCGGAAATTGTTTGTTTGGTTGATAAGTCTCCATTTAAGAATTGACGAACAGCTTCAGTATCTTTAATTTCTGCATGAGAGAATAAGAATTTTTGATCGGGATGTGTAATCAAAAAGCCTGAATTATCGACGATATAGGCGTAACTTTTTTCGCCAGCCGTTTCAGATAAAACCGATTCCCATAGGCTACTGATGTCATAGTAACCCAGAATTGCGCCGTGTAGATCGTTGACGGTTTCACCTTTTTGTGACACAAATAAATCGTCGTTGGGGGGTGCGTATTTTTTGAGAATGGGTATACCGAGAGTTAAACGCGGAATATTATCTTTGTCGCGACCGGGAGAAATGAAGTAGGGCTTGCCAACCATGAATGCAATGGCTTCGGTGTATTGTGCGGTACCGGTCTGCTCATTTTGACTGAGAATCTCAACCTTAATTTCGCCATCTTCTTGGAGAGTCAGTATACGCTGAACGCCATCGTTAGTAAGCATGAGTACCTGTTGCAATGCGGCATTTTGAGTAAAGAGAGTTTTAAGGCTTTGAATCAACTGCTCTTCGGTTTTGAAATTATTGGCAGCATAGAGCCTTCCTTCAAAAGCGAGCAGATTAATGCTTTTTGCCAGATAGTTATCGACACGCCGTGCCAAGTCATGAGCAAGTGTTTGCTGGTTTTTGCTTGCGCTTTTGAGGAGTTGATCATTCGCCGCTACCACCAATACATAGCTCACTGTCATGAGCGGCACCAGTGCAATGATCAAAAAATAGATGAAGATTTTTGTGGCAATCTTCGGACGGAACAGATGTAATATCCTCGATATAAATCCCTCTTGTTCAGAGGTATTATGTTCCTCGCCCATTACTCTTATAATGCTAATGCTATTGAGCGATTTTGTCCAGAGATCGCTAGCTGGAATTTGGTTGAGGGTTCAAACCTCCTTATTTCAATTTAGGTGATTTGACCAGCTTTATTGTCATGTTTCCATTCAGAGTATCCACGATAAGGAATGCAGTGAGCGCACTTTAGCGCTCTGTAAACTTCGCCAAGAGGGGTCCCGGGTGGCCTATGCCTAATTAACATGTACGATTGGGATACTGCTTGAAATACATTATTTTGGTTTTCTCCTGTGGCTAATATTGATTTTTGCAAAGCTTCAGTCGATATGGATTGCGTGATGTCATAAGGTTGTAATTCTGATATTGGGCAGTTAGTGCATGGAGAAAACTATTTATGCAAACAATATAACACGAGACGATTTAGTGAAGTATTGTCTAGGACAAGGAATATTTATTTGAAAAACGGCAAAAAAAGCAGTATAGTATTGCTCATATAGGAGAAACATGAGCCATTCGTTATTTGAAGCTATCTCGATCAGTAGTGGAAAGATATCCGAAAGTGTGCCACGATTCTCGGGCAAAATGGAGCGTAAAGGTTTGCCTCTGAACGGCGACTCGGAACTACTCAGGGTAATGGATAATCGCATGATGTTTATGGGGCACATTGCCCTACTCCAAGTCATGCAACCACATACAGGCGCTGGCGTTGAACAGCATTCAGATGTTTATGACAATACATTCAGTCGACTTATTGGATCGATCCAAATGATTACAGCATCAGCTTTTGATGCAGAAAATGGCGAAAAGATCGCTCAGTTTATTACAGCACAACACAAATCTGTTAACGGCGTTGATCATACTGGTAAGAGATACAGCGCCTTAAATCCTGAAAGTTGGAGCGAAACGTTTGATACGTTCTTTGAAGCGGCGCGCCAAATTTTTCTTCGTTATGATATGCGAGCTAGTGATCCAGTGCGTCGTAAAGAGATATTGGAACAAATGTATCTCGAATACATTACGTGGTATCAGCGTTTTGGTATTACGGATAAGTACATAGCTCCCGACTACGATTCATTCTGTGAAAAATGGCAGAATATGGTTGAAAATCGACTTGTTATGACCGAAGCAGCACGTTGGGGCTTCGGTTTGTTACGAGAGAACAAATTTCCGTTTCCGACTGTCGTTCCGGAACTGGCTCGACGAGCCATGAATATTCCTCTGATTCCATCAACGAACCTTGTTGGGAAAATTATCATGAGCGGTATACCAGCGGAGATTAGGAGCAATAAAAAGTACAAGGATATAATGCCCTCGTATACAGCGGCAGATGCCATTATGGTTCGTGGTTTTGAAGAATCCGTCAAGCATATTTGGCCGTTGTTGCCGCCAAGTGTCAGATATCCTGCCGGCGACCTAGAGTCATTGCAGAAGCTTGGAAAATATAACGATATCCTGGGAAAGACCGCTGTTGTAGCTTGGAAGACGACCAAGACAATGGTTGAGACACAATCAAGCACTGCTCGATCAATTCGATCTACAATCGATACTGTACTGCGTCTTCCGAAAACAGCGACTCAATCGCTTCTTCAAAATTAATTAGGTAGAACCTTTTGAATTTTTTCCCATACAAGATCGGTAACTTTAGGTATGGGAAGCATTTTGCCGTTTTTGGCACATTGTATAGATGTGAATCTATCAGGATATCGTTTGCATAATTCTTGATAAGCGGCGATAGCTCGTTTCAGATGGTTTAAATCATCCTCATGGATATCTCGTTTTTTGTCGGTATAGCTTCGAGCTGCCTTTTTATCGATGTACTTCTGTGCGATGGGTGCCGGAACGGTCAGTACGATATTTAAATCTGGGCGAGGTATGCCGAGAATATCGTACTCGATATTAAAAAGCCACTCGTAATATCTTTCACGCTCTGATTCGTCATGAATTTTTTGTCCTTGGTGTGCCATATTGGCAGCGATAAACCGGTTTGATAATACGATTTTTCCTGCATCCAGATTTTTTTTGATACTTTCGGCAGCGCGAAATCTGTCCAGTGCAAAAAAGAGTGATGGTGCATACGCGCCTAAGTCATCTGCTTTGCCATATAGTCCATTTAAGTATTCACGAACAAAAATTGAAGACGGCTGGTTGTATTGCGGAAAATCATATGTTGCAATTTCATAACCATGGTCGATGAGACGTTTCGCAACTTGTTTAAACTGTGTACCCTTGCCGGATCCGTCGCTGCCCTCTATGACAATAAAAACGCCGCGACTCATTGGTTCCTCCATCCCCAAATATTCGTAAATGGTTTTCGTACGTACAGTTTATAGTCGATTGGTGGTTTTGAATTGTCGACCTTGATGAGGTGTGTATGTTGATGGGCGACAGACTTTGCCTTGTTGGAGGGAGCGCGCGAGTAAATGGAATATCCTGCGTCTTCGTATTCGTCGACTACAGAAAAATAGTCCCGACGTTCTTCTTCGGTAAACTCGTTTAGCCCTAGGACGTGTCGTTTCGGTACCATCAACAGGTGATCTTCAACTTCTAAATCATCCCAGAGTATATAGGGAAAAATATTCCTAATAACCCAACAAGTTGCTTTTGATGACAATGCAGTTTTTTCGTCGATTCGACAGAATTCGCAACCATCGCGCGTTGTCATGCGCTTGTCGTAAGCCAGCTGCGTTTCTAGGTTACGACATGATGGACCCTCTATCATTACTTGATTCCTTCGGGTAGTCCTTTGATTTTGATAGGAGTTTTCCTGTGGTCTTTGTATGCTCTTGGGAGCATCTGCTCTGGACTCCATGTAGCAATTAACTCGTCTAAATTGCTAGTATGTTGATATTTACCACTGATACCACCCCTACCCTTACTATAATCACCGTCAACGACGCCGGTCTTATGAAAAATGAGCTGACCAATACGCTCGCCAACCGGCAAAACAACCGATTCATGTTGATTCAAATTATAAATTTCTAGTGTGATGCGGTTAATATATCCAGGATCGACCCAACCAGCATCGAAACAAACCGCCACTCCGTTTCGTCCCCAGCTACTGCGAGATTTTACTTCACATGCTCCACCGTGCGCGCGAATGCCAACGAATTCATGCGTGTGAGCCAAAATACGTTCCCCCGGTCTTAGGACAATGATTGGATGATTCTTCGGGATATTCTCAAATAGCGCATAGCCGTTCTTTTTACACCATTCAGCATGCGGAATTGCTTCGTATGGACCACCGAAGTAACTATCGACAGCCTTTTTGTCGAATGGATTATAGACTTTTGAAACATCGGAGTATTCTTGACGGTAAAAGTAGTGACCGAGCGTAAAATCCATACTGGCTTCAGACACATTATCTGGATTGTATGGAACACAAACAATCGACCCGTCTTTAATAGCAGCTTTTATTTCAACATTACTGTAGACACTCATTGCAAACTCGGCAGTAACAGCCCTCACTTTTGTATTAAATTCATTGTACCACGATTTACGCTTTTGATAAGATAAAGATTATGAAAAAAGCTATCGTTGCCTATGACCGCAATCGCGCTATTGGCGCAGGTAATCGACTTCCTTGGGAGGGGCGTATGAAAACGGATATGAAGCGCGTACGCGAACTAACGTCAGGCAATGCTATTATTATGGGTCGAAAAACTTTTGAATCAATTGGTCGGGCGCTACCAAACAGGCAGAACATAGTTATCTCAACAAAAGGTGTTGATGCCCCTGATATAAATTGTGTTTCAAATCTTGATGATGCAATTTTAGCCGTAGAGGCAGGGCGCGATGTTTATATATTCGGAGGTGCCGCTCTGTATAAATCAGCACTTGATGCAGGTTTAGTTGACGAAGTGCTAGCGACGGAAATAGACACTGAAATCGAAGGAGCCGACGCATTCTTTCCGCCGCTTGGCAACGAATGGCAAGAGGTCTCGCGCCAACATTTCGAAGCTGATAAAGACAATGCTTATCCTTTTGACTTTGTGTTGTACAAAAAGGCAGAAAAATAGCTGAAAGAAAATAAAAACTTTCAGGTAGTTTAACTGAGGTCATCTGTTAATAAGCATTAGTGTTATAAAACGTTATTTATCTTCTGTAAAAAACGTTATACGATACCCACTACTCGACGCAACTAATAGGCGTCGGAAAGGAGTGGAAATGCTAACGATAAAGAAACGCTTTTCAAGTAGAAGATATCTACTGCTGGAAGGGGGTGTCTTTGCGGTATTTTTCTCAGCAATGATGACGTTTATGGTCAACGCGACCGTGCCAAATCAAAATGAGTCATCGGTAAATTTAGCCAATGAGACACAAAAAGAATCAGCTCAAAAGCAATCAAAGGAGGACAAGAAAAATGCTAAATCCGAGCACTCGAAAAAAGAAGAATATACGAAAAATAGAGGTCAAGGTACTTTAACCCAGTACCCTGCTACAACCAACGCCCCATCGCCTGTACCAATACCAAGTATGTCAAGAAAGGTGCCTGAAACGATCAGCCCATCACCGACTACAACACCGACTCCCGAGCCAACTAATAGCCCAACTCCAACACCAGAGCCGACAATTGATCCTGAAGATCTGTTCTAAACAGCAATAGGTGCTTTTATGGCTGGGTATGGGTCATAGTTTTCAAGACGGATATCGTCAATTGTGAAGTCGTCAATGTTTTTGATGTTAGGATTCAGCCAAAGTACAGGTAAACTTTTTGGCTCACGAGATAACTGTTCATCAACTTGCTTCATATGGTTCAGGTAAAGATGAGCATCGGCTATAGTATGGACAAATTCGCGTGGTTTTTTTTCTGTCACTTGGGCTACCATACTAAGCAGCAGAGAGTACGATGCGATATTGAATGGTACACCGAGGAATGTGTCCGCGCTGCGCTGATACAGGTGTAGATCAAGCCACTCACCATCGCCTGAGACATTGAATTGAAACAGAGAGTGGCATGGCGGCAGACCGCCAGTTTCGACGATCGTATCGATTTCCGCAGGATTCCATGCGCTGACTATAATCCGTCGAGATGTTGGGTTGTTTTTAATCAAATCTATAGCTTGTGCAATCTGATCGATCGTGGCATTTTGGCTATCTGGCCATTTGCGCCATTGAACACCATAAACGGGTCCTAAGTTGCCCCACTCCATGGCGAAGTCATGATCGGTTGCGATTTTCTTGATGAATTCTTTCATCTGAGTATTCCATTCTTCGGAATTTACCTCAGGGACAGGGAGATTGTTTTTTTCCAGATATGCTTTAAATGGCCATTCGTCCCATATATGGACATTGTTTTGCGCGAGATATTCGATATTGCCAGTGCCTTTCAAAAACCATAGCAATTCATGAACGACGCTATTAAAATATAGTTTCTTCGTTGTGACAGCCGGAAAACCCTGGCGTAAGTCGTAGCGGACTTGGCGCCCAAACACGGATTTTGTACCTGTGCCGGTACGATCATCTTTTGTTTCGCCGTTCGTTTTTATGTCACGCAATAAATCCAAATATTGCTTCATCGTACCCTATACTCCCTATTCCACATCCAGTATGACATAGAGAGCCTGCTCATGGGAGCCGTAGTAGTTACAACAAAACTTTTAGTAATGGAACGAAACGAACTGGTAGTTGACACGACATAGTAGCGGTGGTTTAATTGCCTTTACGGAATTGGCCGACGACCGAAAGGTGTGGAAATGAACCTACAAGAACTCAAGATCCTGTTTTTTGCCAAATGGCAGTTGGCCAAGAATTTGGCAAAGTATGCAGACGGCGGCAACGAGAACTTTGACTTCGCCGGGCTGAGTGAGTCGTCGCAGATGGCGCTCAAAACAGACGAAAGCAAACAGCAGCTCGCCCGTTGGCGACAGGGCTTTATGCGCTCTTTATGTATCTGGAGGAATTCGAACGCACTGGTCGGATGACGGAGTATGATTACGATGACTGGCTAGATGCAGTCAATGCAGTGACAACTATACTTGTCAGGCTCGACTATCTTCTAGCGGAGTACGTATCAAAATCTCGCCCCTCCTGATGACGACAATTTCCTGGCAATCCGAAATAGCCCCACTTCAAAAGAGACGGGGCTATTCTCTTTTTGGTGCAACCAACTAGTTAAGGTCGGCGTTGACCTTAATGCCAGGACCCATGGTCGTAGCAATGTTAACACTTTTGACGTAGTTGCCTTTGAGGCTAGCGGGTTTTTGCGCCTTGAGACTTTCAAGGAATGCAGTTGCGTTCTGTAAGAGTTTTTCGGTGCCGAAGCTAACTTTGCCGATGCCTATATGAACAATCGCCTGCTTGTCTACGCGGTACTCTACTTTGCCTGCTTTCGCTTCACTTACGGCTTTTGCCACATCGGTCGCTACAGTGCCGCTCTTTGGATTTGGCATGAGGCCGCGAGGACCAAGCAAACGCGCATATTTACCAAGTTTTGGCATGTATGCAGGCGTTGCGATCAAGGTATCGAAGTTCAAAACTTCTTTGTCCAGCTGTTTTAAGAATTCCTCATCACCAACAACGTCAGCACCCGCTTTCTTTGCTGCTTCGTGTTCGGCTTCTGGTGCAAATACAGCGACACGTACGGTTTTACCGCTACCATGAGGCAATGCGACGGTCGCGCGGATATTTTGATCTGCTTGACGAGGGTCGACGCCTAAACGAACGTGCAGCTCAACACTTGCGTCAAACTTGACCGGACTTGTTTTTGTGGCGAGTTCCAATGCATCCTTCAGATCGTATAGTTTGTTCTTATCAACGAGTTCGGCTACTTTGCGGTAGTTCTTGCCACGACGTTCGATGCGTGGGCGAATTTTTGGCGTTTCGCCCTTTTTCTCATTTGCAACGACTCCTTCTCGTTGAGGAGATGTGTCGCCGGCAGCTTTGCGAGCCTCCTTCTCCATTTTTTCTGCAGCTTCGCGTTGAGCCTTTTCGCTGCGCTTACCAGCCTTGGCTGCGGGCTTGCTTTCTGCTATTTTGACCATTTCTTCGGCAACTTCCTCAGTTTCTTCGTCGGTTGTTGCAACAACAGGGGCTTCGACCGCACTGATGAGCGATTCAATTTCTGCAATTGTATTTTTCTCGCTCACATTCAAACCGAGTTCTTTTGCTTTTTCCAAGAGTTCAGCCTTTTTGGCCATAATATAGATAATCCTTTCTGTGGTACAAACCCTGTGGTTTTCACAGGTCCCAACATTGATTAATTTAGATAATAAATACTATACCAAAATAAATAAGTAATGTCCAGATAAAAATTGACAAAAAATAGTAATTATGCTAAAATATACTGAGTTTCGTAGCTAGCCGCAAGATATTCGCTTGTGCGGTCGGCCGAGACCTTTAACAAGTGAAGACAATAACGGAAGGCATGACCATGCGCTCAGATAGAAGGCCTAGCATTGAAGATGATGTTGCCGAGTTGGCGGCGATCGTCTCGCGCTTGAGTCACCTATCGCTTGCCGATGTCGATGGTAATACTCGTGCGATATTCTTCGCAGCGGCGAGGGATATCAACCGGCTGTCGTCGGCTTTGAATAGCGAGCTCGAATTTCGAGAGTCGGTCGGATTACCGCCAATTCTCGTCGAAATGCCTGCGAGAAGTCACGTTTACAAGGTGACTAACCCTCGCCTGCAGCGTTCCGCATCAAGCTATCCCGGTAAGGACTGAGATAATTTTTCGCTTTGATTTTTGGTACACTGAGAGGAGAGATGATGAAGATGGTGACGTGGTTTCGTGAGTGGCGCCGAAAGCGTCGCTATGCGTATCAGCGTCGTATGTTGCGACAGCAAGCGTCGCTGATGTGTGGCATTCCGATCGACTGACGACAGCGTATGCCCTGGCGAGTCAAAGCGCTCGCCAGGGCATACGCACCAAGTCTTCGCTTACATCAGAATGCGCGCCACCTCGGAGTGGCGCATTTTCTTGTAAATATTAAATGATTGTTTTATAATATATATAAGTTTCGTTTTGCTGTTTGAACAAAAACTAGCGGCAACTGAACTTTTTGAATAGGCAAGCACTTTGACCAGGAGGACGAACTAGTGATCGAAAAATCTCATTCTTCCGATGAGTTGGTTGCTTCGATATTTCGCGACGCAGGAATGGAACAGCCAACAGCTGATGATATCGCTAGTGCACGGAAGTTTGTCGATGAACATATGGCTATTCCTGTAGACATATGGTCGATCGATTCCGATGAGCTTCGAGATTGGCGGGATGCTTGCCAGGCGTCTGGCTTCGAATTGGATTGATGACTTGTCAGCGTCCTTAAATATTGAGACAGACATCGACTAATACCAGGAGGTGGTAAGTCTCATCTTGACGGCGGTCAACATATGAATGTGTTGGCCGCCTTTTCCTTTATTCCAGTTTGTTGTTCTTATGCTAAAATCGATAGAGACTATGGAAGAGATCAAACAAGCCCTCAAACAGCATAAATTTACCGGTGATATGGATGACTCTCCTGAGACACTGGATTTTTATTCGCACGATGCAAGCATGTTTGAGTTAAGACCGACACTAGTTATTGCGCCAAAGAATGCTAAGGATGTCGAAGCTGCCGTTCGTGTCGTTAATGAACGCAAGAAGCACCAACCCGAGCTTTCATTGACTGCCCGAAGCGCCGGGACTGATATGTCGGGTGCAGCAATTAATACATCGATTATTGTTGATTTCAATAAACACCTAAATAAATTTATCAAGCAAGATGAGGATATTGCTGTAGCGCAGCCCGGCCTGCTTTTCCGTGATTTCGACAAGTATACCAGTGACTATATGTTGGCATCCTATCCAGCGAGCCGTGACCTATGCAGCGTCGGTGGTATGGTCAACAACAATTCAGGAGGCGAACGATCACTTGAATTCGGTAAGACGGAAAAGTATGTACCGGAACTAAAATTTGTTTTTGCCGATGGTGTTGAGCGCGTCGTAAAACCGCTTACTCGTGAACAGCTCAACAAGAAAATGGATCAAGATGATTTTGAAGGCAAGGTTTATCGCGATATGTTTGAACTGGTTGATAAACACTACCACCAAATCAAGAAGGCTAAGCCAAAAGTCAGCAAAAATTCGACCGGTTATAACTTGTGGAACGTATGGGACAGGGATACGGGAATCTTTGATTTGACACAAGTTATTATTGGAGCCCAAGGTACTCTAGGTTTTGTGACAGAGGCAACTTTTAAGCTAGTGCCGCGACGCAAACATTCCGGTCTGCTTGTACTCTTTATGCGTGATATCAATAAACTTGGCGATTTGATTCCAAAGATTCTCGAACATAAGCCATCAACGTTTGAAGGTTTCGACGATCAAACGCTATGGCTCAGCATTCGATTCATGCCAAGCTTTTTTAAGATGCTCGGGCCGATCAAGTTTATAAAACTCCTTATTAGCTTGATACCGGATGGCTTACAGTTGTTGCGCGGTTTTCCAAAACTTGTGATGATGGTTGAGTTCAATGGAGATTCTGAAGAGGAAGTGCGCAATAAGATTCGTGCACTACACAAGGAACTGAGTCACGTAAAAGCACGCTATGAAATTAATGGGTTTGAAGAAACGCCAACTGAAGGGGCAAGCGAAAAGTTCTGGTTGATGCGACGCAAGAGCTTTCAGTTACTTCGCAGTAAAGTTCACGATAAGCATACGGCGCCATTTATCGATGACTTTGTGGTTAATCCAGAATATTTGCCTGAGTTCTTCCCCAAGCTTCGCAGGATTATTAAAAAGTATAAATTGTTTGCAACTATAGCTGGGCATATGGGTGATGGCAATTTCCATATCATTCCACTAATGAAGCTAGAGGACAAACGTGATCGTGCCAAGATACTTCCAGCGATGAAAGAAGTTAATACATTGGTTCTTAAATACAAAGGCAGCTTATCGGGTGAGCACAATGACGGGCTGGTCCGCGGTCCTTGGCTAGAACAAATGTACGGCAAGGAAATGGTCAAATTATTCCGAGAAACGAAGCAAATTTTTGATCCCCAAGGAATCTTTAATCCGCGTAAAAAAGCTGACGCTGATTGGGATTACAGTTTTTCGCACATTCGGGATCGTTACTAAATCAAGACGTCAAAATATGGTTGTTCGCAAACAAATTGCGGCAAAGTGGTTCAAAAATCTCTTACATTTCAGGATCGAATAATCGACCTCGAACGGATTCGACCGGTATAGCGTATTTGCTAGCGGAGTTAACCGATATGGTTGGTTTAGCGCCCGACCTGAATTCACTGGAGCGCGGGAAGAGAAATTCCGGGCGAATCAACTTGACGCTTAGTCTGTCTTTTTCGGCATAAGTTGTTTTTTCGGTATCTTCAAAAACAAACTCGTCAAGCTCGCCTGTCACGAATGTATTGGTTCGGTAGTCATCGACATGCAGTCCATCGTCCCGCATAGTCAATACAATTAATCGGTCCGTTACAAGCGAGAGGCGATATGTAATTTGCTTTGGGATCAGTTTGTTGAGAGTTTCTTCGCCGGCATTTCCCATAATTTTCCTAAAATATGGGTCACGTTCCTTGTCCATTGTATGCTGGAATTGTTGTGCCAAGATAAAAGGATCGTTTGTCTTTGTCGTTTGGAGGTTTGGCTGAAACGATTCCATAAAATCAAAGAGTTGGTTAATACCGTCTTCGGTCCATTTCTTTATATAATCGTCGCTTGGGATCTCCATTGACATCTTTGACCTCCGCTAATGAGAATGTTACATTACTGTAACATAATCCCTTCTGTTTGACAATCATTTGTAGGGGCTTGTATGGGCTAATCATCCCATTCTACTTAGGATTTGTTATCGGGAAGTGTAATAGCGGATACAGAGTAACGAGATTCTATATCGTGTCCGCTTGCTTCATTGGCGATACCGCGAGTTTGGAGATAGATTAGCGCACGATGCCCTGATGAACGTAATGACCTTTCGGCTAGAATACGCAAATATCCCGATAGATCTTCGGAATGTTTCTCGAGTATTTTATCTAGTTTCGATGCAGACTGCTCTTTGTATTTTTTGTATAGATCGGTTACTTTTTTATATGCCTTTGGTAAAAAGACGGGTCGACTGTAGGCATGCTGCATCTCATCCAATGTTTTTAGTGCCTTGCGGGCAATAATCATTTGGGCGCGGTAGTATTGCATCTGTTCGATTGGAGTTCGACCCATTTGTCTTTTGCTGAACGGTGATTGCACAAAACCTACCAAACGATCAAAAATATCTTTTCGGTCGGTATAAAGTGAGGGATCGATATCGTCATGCTGTGCTTTTTCGATTTTTTCACGTTGTAATGCAAGCTTGCCGCGAATTGCACGGTACACTCTTTCCGACACCTCCTCGTTTACATAAAGGTCTTTCAGATAATGTTCCTCGATATCAATAGCGGTTAAGTGTATGGCCTGTTCAAATACTCTGATGCCGTGCCTTTTGAGCAGTTCGTTTCGTATTTTGTAAGCTTCTTTCTTTTTTGCGGCCAGCTTCTTTTTTAATACATTGTACTCGGCATCTCTCACAAAGCCGCGAGTCTTTTGCGTGTCAAAACGAGACTGTTCGGTAAAAAGATAATAAATACCTAGGTCGGCCTCATGTACCTTATCAATGGTGCGTGGAGTATTTAGTTTGTATCGGCGTATAAGTGGCCCAATGGTAG
>Ga0182748_1001896_pt1 | contig 19597 bp, 18 predicted proteins | sample eDN3rd37CKraftOP_FD_128877 | JGI IMG/M metagenome (GOLD analysis project Ga0182748, IMG submission 128877) | Enriched Organic Plus compost microbial communities from Emeryville, California, USA - eDNA 3rd pass 37_C Kraft OP (version 2) (version 2) ...
CGAGGGCATCAACAACAAGATCAAGGTCATCAAGCGCATGGCCTACGGCTTCCGCGATGACGCCTACTTCTTCCTCAAGATCCGGGCGGCCTTCCCCGGAGTTGGGTGAAGAACCTTTTTTTTGCCCCGCGCACCGCATGCAAGCTACGGACCCGCGCGAGGCCTGGTCGACGCGGCACGCGCACACGGGCCACACGCCAGCCACTTCCGCGCAGGCGCCCGTCGCTATCCGCGGCACGCGACAAAGCCCGCAGGCCTGGCACGGAAGCAACACCAGTGGCGCAGCCTCCGGAGCGACGACAGCCTGCTGCAAGCAGGCAATCCCCATGTGCGGCCGCCCGCACACCTACGCGCCAGGTCCACCATCGCCGCAGCGCGCCCTGGCGACCATGACTGTACAAGGAAGCGTCTGCGGAGCACGGCTCTGGCCGCAACATGCCACCCGCGGCTCGATGCCGGGCATGCGGCCGGCGCGGCGGACAGGCGTCGCGTGCCCCACGGACCGGCACGAGGTCATCGGGAATCCCGCAGCCACAGGACAACAGGCGCACGAAGCGGCCGCGCCGGCGACCCCCGACCAGCCATTGGCCAGTCCATCAACTGGCACCGCTGCGGTCCTTGCGCGAACCCGCGGACATGCGGACCGGTCCAGGGCACCGCCCGCCACGCGATGCCAGCGCAGCGGCAACGGCAGCACGCCACCTCCATGCCTCGCCACCCTCGCGCCCTGCACCCCCCGCCCGGCGCCGCCCCTTCCAGCCACCAGCCGGCCCATGGACGGCAGGCGCACGCAGCACACCAGAACCTCGTGGCGCGGTGGAGTGACGGCACAAAGGCGTGACAACGTGGGCAGGCGCGCCGGCACGGCCGGGAGGGCTCACGCCCTGCCATCACCGCCGTGCGTCGCGCCATCCGTCACTGCGGCCATGTCCGCACGCCGGCTGCTCCTTGCTGGCCGGTGTGCACCAGCCGTCGCGGCTGGCCGCGACGCGCAGGATGGATGCATCCGAGCCGCAACCAGGCGCCATGAGGCATTCGGGAAAAGAAAAAGCCCGCGAGCAGGTCGCGGGCTTTCGGGATCTGGCGGAGTGAGAGGGATTCGAACCCTCGATAGAGCTTTTGACCCTATACTCCCTTAGCAGGGGAGCCCCTTCGGCCTCTCGGGCATCACTCCGTTGGAGCCCGCCGCGCTGCACCAGCGCTGCGGGCCGCGCAAGGATACAGCCTGCGCACGTGCCCGGCAAACACTTCCTGCGTCATTCGCCGGAAGCGCCCTCGTCCTGGGCGTCGGCAGGCGATTCACCGCGCTGGATGCGCTGGTAGATCTCCTCGCGGTGCACGGCGACGTCCTTCGGCGCGGTGATGCCAATCCGCACCTGGTTTCCCTTGACCCCGAGCACGGTAACGGTGATCGAATCACCGATCATCAAGGTCTCGCCTACACGGCGGGTCAGAATCAACATTTTCGTTCTCCATGGCGTCGGCGGCCTCTCGGTGCCGACGCAGGGCTTCGGGTGAAGCCGCGCGCATCCGGTGTGCAGCGTCGGGGTCGGTGGATCGTACTGCCCGCCCTACGGTGCGGCAAGCGCGTGGCCGACTGTCAGCTGACTCAGGCAATACGCTCGGCAACCCACGCAGGCACGTCGGCAAGGGCAGGCGCAAGGGCGGGCCCGTCCTCGCCACCACCCTGGGCGAGGTCCGGGCGGCCACCGCCCTTGCCTCCAATACGACCGGCGACATGCGAAAGAAGTTCGCCGGCCTTGATCCGCCCCGTTGCGCTGCCGTTCACGCCGGCGACCAGGGCGACCTTGCCCCCCTGCGCGCCGGCCAGCAGCACCACCGTGTCGCCAAGCTGCTGCTTGAGGCGGTCCACCGCCTCGCGCAGGCCCTTGGCGTCGATGCCTTCCAGGCGCGCGGCCAGCACCTTGATGCCGGACACGTCCACCGCCGAACCGGCCAGGTCGGCGGCGGCGCTGCTGGCGGCCTTGGCCTTGATCGATTCCAGCTCGCGCTCCAGCTTGCGGATGCGCTCGGCCATCGCGCGCGCGCGATCGACCACGTCGCCGCGGCTGCCGCCCAGCAGCGAGGCCGCCTCGTCCAGCGCGCGGCCCTCGCCGGCCACGTGGTCCAGCGCGGCCTGGCCGGTGAGCGCCTCGACGCGGCGCACGCCGGCGGACACGCCGCCTTCGCTGACGATCTTGAACAGGCCGATGTCGCCGGTGCGCGCGACATGGGTGCCGCCGCACAGCTCCACCGAGTCGCCCATCTTCACCACGCGCACACGCTCGCCGTACTTCTCGCCGAACAGCGCCATCGCGCCCATGTCCAGCGCGTCCTGGATGGCCATCTGCTGGATCACCACCGGATGGTTGGCGCGCACCTCGGCGTTGACCATGCACTCGATCCGCGCCAGCTCCTCGGCCGACACCGGCTGGAAGTGCGAGAAGTCGAAGCGCAGGCGGTCCGGCGCCACCAGCGAGCCCTTCTGCTGCACGTGGGTGCCCAGCAGCCCGCGCAGGGCGCCGTGCAGCAAGTGGGTGGCGGAGTGGTTGAGCACGATCGCGCGGCGGCGCTCGGCATCGACCGCGCCGCGCAGCACCTGGCCAAGCTTCAGCCCGCCCTCGAGCACGCGCACGAAGTGGCCGTGGAACTGGCCGGCGAACTTCTGGGTGTCGGTGACCTGCAGCTTCGCGCCCTCGCCCTCCAGCACGCCGGTGTCGCCGACCTGGCCACCGGACTCGGCGTAGAACGGGGTGCGGTCCAGCAGCACGATCGCCTCCTCGCCGGCGGCGATGGCCTCAACCGGACGGCCGTCGTGCAGCAGGGCGACGATCTTCATGCCCTCGGCCTCGAGCGCGTCGTAGCCCAGGAACACGGTCGGCTCCAGGGTGGCGACCAGCTCGGCCGGCAGCTGCACGCCGCCGCCGAACTTGCCGGCCGCGCGCGCGGTCTCGCGCTGCTGCTCCATCGCCGCCTCGAACCCGTCCACGTCCACGGTCAGGCCGCGCTCGCGCGCGATGTCCTGGGTCAGGTCCAGCGGGAAGCCATAGGTGTCGTACAGGCGGAACGCGTCCACGCCCGGGATCACGCCGCTGGCCTGCGACGCGACTTCCTCGAAGATCTTCATGCCGGCGTCGAGGGTCTCGGCGAAGCGCTCCTCCTCGGCCCTGAGAGCGCGCTCGACGGTGTCGCGCGCGGCCGGCAGCTCGGGATAGGCCTGGCCCATCTGCTCGACCACCGCGTCCACCAGCTTGTGGAAGAACGGCTGGCGCACGCCCAGCATCCAGCCGTGGCGCAGCGCGCGACGGATGATCCGGCGCAGCACGTAGCCGCGGCCCTCGTTGGAGGGCAGCACGCCGTCCACGATCAGGAAAGCGCTGGCGCGGATGTGGTCGGCGATCACGCGCAGCGACTTGTTCTCCAGGTCGGAGGTGCCGGTCAGCTCCGCGGTGCGGCGGATCAGCGCCTGGAACAGGTCGATCTCGTAGTTGCTGTGCACGTGCTGCAGCACCGCCGCCAGGCGCTCCAGGCCCATGCCGGTGTCCACGCACGGCGCCGGCAGCGGCACCAAGGTGCCGTCGGGCTGGCGGTCGAACTGCATGAACACCAGGTTCCAGATCTCGATGAAGCGGTCGCCGTCCTCGTCCGGCGAGCCCGGGGGACCACCGGGGATCTCCGGGCCGTGGTCGTAGAAGATCTCGGTGCAGGGGCCGCACGGGCCGGTGTCGGCCATCTGCCAGAAGTTGTCCGAGGCGTACGGCGCGCCCTTGTTGTCGCCGATGCGGATGATGCGGTCCTCGGGCAGGCCGACCTGGTCGCGCCAGATCGCGTAGGCCTCGTCGTCGGTGTGGTAGACCGTGACCAGCAGGCGCTCGGCCGGCAGCTTCCACACGCCGGTCAGCAGTTCCCAGGCCCAGGCGATCGCTTCCTTCTTGAAGTAGTCGCCGAAGGACCAGTTGCCCAGCATCTCGAAGAAGGTGTGGTGGCGGGCGGTGTAGCCGACCGAATCGAGGTCGTTGTGCTTGCCGCCGGCACGCAGGCAGCGCTGGACGTCGGCCGCGCGCACGTAGCTGCGCTTTTCCGCGCCCAGGAACACGTCCTTGAACTGGACCATGCCCGAGTTGGTGAACAGCAGGGTCGGGTCGTTGCCCGGCACCAGCGGCGCGGACGGCACGATGGTGTGGCCCTTGCCCTTGAAGAACTCGAGGAAATCGCTGCGGATGCGCGCGGTGGTATACGGGGTGGTGGGGGTCATCTGGCTTCGGCTGGCGGACGGGTCCGGGCCGGGACGCGCCTGGCGCGCCCGGACGGACGGGAAATCAACCGGTAAAGGGTATCAGAGCGCGGCCTCCGGCCGGCGGAACGCGGGGCCCTCCCCTGTCCGCCAGGCCCCGGCGCGGCCCGCGAGCGCCGGCCTGGCCTCAGTCGTCCGGATCCCAGCGGGTGGCGGCGCGGATGGCCTCGCCGTCGAATCCGCGGCGGGCCAGCAGGTCGGCCGCCTTGCGTCGCTGGGCCAGGTCGGCCGGGCCGGCGGGCCCGAAGCGGCGCCGGACCAGGTCGCGGGCCAGCTCGGTCCAGTCGCCCTCGAAGCCGTCCATGGCGGCGGCGACCACCTCGCCGGGCAGGCCATGGGTGCCCAGTTCGGCGCGGATGTACAGCGGCCCGTAGCCGGCATTGGCGCGGCTGCGGACCAGGAATTCGGCGAACCGGGCATCGTCCTGCCAGCCCTCCCCGGCCAGGCGCTCCACCGCGGCCGAGGCCTCCTCGGCGTCCACTCCGCGGGCGGTCAGCTTGCGGGTCAGCTCCCGGCGCGAGTGCTCGCGCCGCACCAGCAGGCCCAGGGCGCGCTGCACCGGGGTCTGCGGGGTGCGCGGCTTGCGGCGGGAGGGGGAGTCTTCGGTCATCGGAGCTGGCAGTGGATGGCGCCGGGACGGGGCTCAGGGGCGGTCGGGCGGTCGCGCGGATGGCCTGCGCGAGGCAGCGAACTTCGCCGTGCCGCGGGCAGGCCGGGGTGCGGGCAGCGGCAACGCGGCGGCGGTCGCCCGCAGCAGGCGCCGCAGCAGCTCCGGCTCCTCCAGGGCCCATCCAGCCGCAGCCAGGGCCTGGCGCCGGGGTACGGCGGGGCCTCGCTGGCGTCCGGCAGCAGCGCGCGTGCCTCGGCGGTGGGCTTGAGGAGCAGCTGGTTGTCGGCGGCGACGGCGACGAAGCGGCCGTCCAGGTAGAACCCGTACTCGCCAAACATGCGGCGCGCGGCCAGCGCGGCGCCCAGTCCGGCCTGTTCCAGCACGTATTGAAGGAACTGCGGATCGGTGGCCATCGCCTCCTCCATTCCGGCCGGCCTGCGTCCCGTCGCGCCGCCCAGGTTGCGCCATCCCTGGCACCGGACCTCCTGGATGGGGAACCGTTCCCCGCCGGCGCGTCACTGACAGCACGCCGGCAGGGAACGGAGAGACGGGTGGACTCAGTCCGCGGCGTCCTCGTCGCGGGCGGCCTCGGCCGGCTGGAACTTCTCGCGCAGCTCGGCTTCGAGCTTGGCCGCGACCTCGGGGTTCTCGCGCAGGTACTGGCGCGCGTTGTCCTTGCCCTGGCCGATGCGCTCGGAGCCGTAGCTGTACCAGGCGCCGGACTTCTCCACGAGCTTGGCTTCCACGCCCATGTCGATCAGCTCGCCCTCGCGGCTGATGCCCTCGCCGTACAGGATCTCGGTGACGATCTGCTTGAACGGGGGCGCCAGCTTGTTCTTGACCACCTTGACCCGGGTCTGGTTGCCGATGATCTCGTCGCCCTTCTTGATCGAGCCGATGCGGCGGATGTCCAGGCGCACCGAGGCGTAGAACTTCAGCGCATTGCCGCCGGTGGTGGTTTCCGGGCTCTGGCCCGGCATCATCACGCCGATCTTCATGCGCAGCTGGTTGATGAAGATCACCAGGGTGTTGGAGCGCTTGATGTTGCCGGTCAGCTTGCGCAGCGCCTGGCTCATCAGGCGGGCTTGCAGGCCGGGCAGCTGGTCGCCCATCTCGCCCTCGATTTCCGCCTTCGGGGTCAGCGCGGCGACCGAGTCCACCACCAGGATGTCGACCGAGCCGGAGCGCACCAGCATGTCGGCGATTTCCAGCGCCTGTTCGCCGGTATCCGGCTGCGACAGCAGCAGGTCGTCGACGTTCACGCCCAGCTTGGCGGCGTAGATCGGATCCAGCGCGTGCTCGGCGTCGATGAAGGCGGCGGTGCCGCCCTGCTTCTGGCACTCGGCGATGGCCTGCAGGGTGAGGGTGGTCTTGCCCGAGGACTCCGGGCCGTAGATCTCGACCACGCGGCCCTTGGGCAGGCCGCCGATGCCCAGGGCGATGTCCAGCATCAGCGAGCCGGTCGGCACGACCTCCACCGGTTCGACCACGCGGTCGCCCATGCGCATCACCGAGCCCTTGCCGAACTGCTTCTCGATCTGGCTCAGGGCCGCCGCGAGGGCGCGCTTCTTGTTCTCGTCCATCTGGGTGTGTCCTCGGTGTCAGTGAGTGTGTGCGTAGTGTGGCCGGGGGCGGTCGCAAAAGCTGCGACGCACGGAGCGGCGTGGCACCAGGCTAGCGGGCCGGGCCGGGCGCGCCCATCGCCGGAGTGCCCGGCATGGCGTCGGAAGACGCCGCGTTCGCGGCCGGCTCACCGGTTGGGGCGGACCAGGCCGCAGTAAAGCCCCTCGATCGCGAAGTCCTGGTCCGGCAGGACCTCGATCGGGGCGTAGTCGGGATTGCGCGGCAGCAGGCGGATGCGGTCCTTGCCGATCTTCAGCAGCTTGACCGTGATCTCGTCGTCCACCCGCGCCACCACGATCTGGCCCGAGCGCGCTTCGCGGGTGCGGTGCACCCCGATCAGGTCGCCGTCGAAGATGCCCTCGTCGCGCATGGAATCGCCCTGCACCCGAAGCAGGTAGTCCGGCGACGGCGAGAACAGCACCCGGTCCAGGACCAGGAAGCTCTCGGCCAGGTCGGTGGGGACGTCGGCGCCGATCGGCATGCCCGCGGCCACCCGCCCCAGCACCGGCAGGCGCAGGGCGTCGTCGTTGGCCGGCGGCAGCGCCAGTTCCGGCTGCAGGGCCGGCGGCAGCTGGCGGAGACGGATGCCACGGGCCCGGCCCGGGACGCGTTCGATCGCGCCGGCGGCCTCCAGGGCCTCCAGGTGGTATTGCGCGGCGCGCACGCCCTTGAAGCCGAAGGCGCGGGCGATTTCGGCCTGCGAAGGCGGCATGCCCTCGGCCTCGATGCGCTCGGCGATCAGCCGCAGGATCGCCTGCTGGGTGTCGGTCAGGTCCATGGTTAGTAGTAATACTGCTAACCGAAGCTCGGCGCAACCCGGCCACACAGTCTTGACCCGGGCATAAATTTCTTTATGTTTTGCGTAAACAACCCGCTCAAGGAGGAGCGCCATGACCCCGGAAATGAAGATCCGCCGGCACGGCTACCGCCTGATGTCGCTGGCCTCGCTCGGCACCGTCGTCAGTGTCACCCTCGGAATGGGTTCCGCCCTGTGGCTGCTGTCCGGGCACGGAAGCCTGTTCGGGGCCTGGGTGGTATTCGGCCTGCCCTGGGACGAAGCCAGCCGCCTGCCGCCCGGTGACCGCGGCCTGCTGGCCCTTTCGATCCTGGTCGCCACCGCCGCCTACGTCGTGCCGCTGGCCGCGGTACGGCGGCTGGGCAAGGCGCTGCATGCCTGCGATGCGCTGTCGCCGGCGGTGGCCACCGCGTTCATGCGCCTGGCCCACTCGCTGCCGCTCTCGGCGGCGCTGGTCGTGGCCGCCGGCGTGATCGCCGCGGTGGTGCGCAGCCAGCAGGGCGACTGGGTACTGCACATCACCGTGGACACCAACCCGTACTACTTCCTGCTGGCCTGCCTGTGCCTGTACAGCGTGGCGCACCTGCTGCGCCTGGCGGTGCGGGCGGCCGAAGACGCGCGGAGCATCGTTTGATGCCGATCGTGGTCAACCTCGACGTGATGCTCGCCCGCCGCAAGATGAAGTCCAGGGAACTGGCCGACGCGGTGGGCATCAGCGAGACCAACCTGTCGCTGCTCAAGCAGGGCCACGTCAAGGGCGTGCGCTTCGCCACCCTGGAGGCGATCTGCCGGGTCCTGCAGTGCCAGCCCGGCGACCTGCTCGAGTACCGGCCGGAGGACTGATCCGGCCGGACCGCGGCGCGCCGTCAGCCCAGCAGCGCGGCCACGCCTTCCAGCGCCTTGCCCACGGTCTGCCGCCGTACCGCCTCGCGGTCGCCCTCGAAGCGGAACACCGAGGCGCTGGCATAGCCGCCGCGGCGCTTCCAGGCAATCCATACCGTGCCCACCGGCTTGTCCTCGCTGCCGCCGCCGGGCCCGGCGATGCCGGTGACCGCCACTGCGAGGCTGGCGCCGGAGTGCACCAGCGCCCCGGAGACCATCTCGATCGCGGTCTCGCGGCTGACCGCGCCGTGTTCCTCCAGGGTCTGCGGGCGCACGCCCAGCAGCGCCTGCTTGGCCTCGTAGCTGTACACGACCATGCCGCAGTCGAACCAGGCCGAGGAGCCGGCGATGTCGGTCAGGCACTTGGCGATCCAGCCGCCGGTGCAGCTCTCGGCGGTGACCAGGTGCTCGCGCGCGGCGGCGAGGCGGTCGCCGAGGGCCTGCGCCTGCTCGCGCAATTGGGCATCGGTGGGTGGAAGCATCGGCATGGTCCGTGGGAAGGAACCGCCCCGTTCTACCGCAGAACCACGCCCGCTGTCGTGCGCCGGCGCAATGCGCCGGCCTGCGGGCGCCGCTCAGGCGTGCCCGCAGCCATGGCAGGGTTCGCCGCCGCCGGCCTCCATCTGCAGGGTGACGTGGGCGATGCCGTGGCGCTCGGCGATCATCCCCGCCAGCGCGCGGCGCACGGCGTCGGCATCGGCGTCCTCGCCCACCACCACGTGCGCGCTCAGCGCCGGCGTGCGCGAGGCCAGCGCCCAGACGTGCAGGTCGTGCACCCCGGCCACGCCGGCCTGGGCCTCCAGGTCGCGGCGCAGCGCCTGCAGGTCCACGCCGTTCGGCACGCCTTCCATCAGCACGTTGAGCGCCTCGCGCACCAGGATCCAGGTACGCGGCAGCACCCACAGCCCGATCAGCACCGCCAGCAGCGGATCCACCCAGGTCCAGCCGGTGAAATGGATGATGCCGGCGGCCAGGATCACCGCCAGCGAGCCGAGCATGTCGCTCCACACCTCCAGGTACGCGCCCTTGAGGTTCAGGCTCTGCCCCGCGCCGGCATGCAGCAGCTTCATCGCCGCCAGGTTGCAGGCCAGGCCGACGCAGGCCACGCCCAGCATGCCCAGGCTGGCCACCGGCAGCGGCGCGCGGAAGCGCTGCCACGCCTCCCACAGGATGTAGCCGGCCAGCACGAACAGCAGGCCGCCATTGGCCAGCGCGCCCAGCGCCTCGAAGCGGGCGTAACCGTAGGTGCGGCGCGCATCCGGTGGGCGCCGCGCCAGCCGCACCGCAACCAGCGCGATGCCCAGGGCAAGGGTGTCGGTGGCCATGTGCGCCGCATCGGACAGCAGGGCGAGGCTGTTGGTCAGCCAGGCGCCGACCGCCTCGGCCGCCAGCACCGTGGCGGTCAGGCCCAGCGCCCACCACAGTGGGCGCTCGTGGCGGATCTCCGCGGGCACGTGGCTATGCCCGCCCGGGCCGTGGTGGTGGTGTCCGCCGTGGCCATGCTCGTGCCCGTCGTGGCCGCCCGCGGCGTGCGCGCCGGACGGAGCATGCTCGTGGCGGCCGGAGCCATGGGCGTCGTGGCCATGCTGCCCGTGTTCGCGCGCGTCATGGCCGGCACCGGCGGGCGCATGCACGCACCCGCCTGCGCCTAGGCCTGGATCGGCGTCGGTCCGCGCCGTCTGCGGATGATGTTGGTGTGCCATGGGCCGCACTATCGGCAAAGCCTCCGGCGGAGACTATTACAAGTCCGCGGGCGGTTGCCGCGGCGCAGGCCGGTGCCCCGGCACCGGGGCACCGGCGCCGCCAGTCAGAACTTCCAGCCCACGCGTGCGTAGTAGAAGCCGCCGTTGAAGCCGTAGGGCGAATGCACCGGATAGGCCGCACCGGCCACCGATGCACCCCAGGGGTTGTCGGCCGGCGTCTCGTCGAACAGGTTCTGCGCGCCGATGTTGAAGTACAGGCCGGAGGGCAGCTCCCAGCCGACCTCCGCATCCACGATCAGCTTGCTGCCCTCGTGGATCGGAAGCCCGCCGTCCTCGGCCCGGACCACCCCGCTGTCCAGGTGGTCCTCGTACCAGGAGCCGTAATAGCCCAGGCGCAGGTTGGCATGGAACACCTCGCGCTGGTGGTTGATGCTGAAGTAACCCTTGGTCCTGGGCAGCGACTCCTCCAGCTTGTACACCCGCGCCTCGTCGATGAAGTCCGGGTCCCAGGCGTCGACCTCGGTGCGGTTCCAGTTCAGCGCAAGTGAATAGGTGGTGCGCCCGCCGAAGTGCGCGGTCTCCACGCTGGCCACCAGGTCCACGCCGGTGGTGGTGGTGTCGAAGGCGTTGCCGAAGTAGGTCACCGAGGAGATCGACGCCGCTTCCGGGTTGCCGCCGGCCACCAGCGCGGCGCGCTCGGCGTCGCTGAGGTCGAAGCTGGTGCTCAGGGCGATGCGGTCGTCCACCTCGATGCGGTAGGCGTCCACGGTCACCAGCCAGTCACCGCTGTCCCAGACCAGGCCCAGCGACAGGTTGCGCGACTCCTCCGGGCCCAGCGGCCGCGCGCCCTTGAGCTCGGCGATCGGGTTGGTCGGCGGCAGGGTGGCGATGTCCTGCAGCGAGGTGCCGCCGAACACGGTGCTGATCTGGCTGATGTTGGCCTGGCCAGGGGTCGGCGCGCGGAAGCCGGTGCTCAGCGCACCGCGCAGGGCGAAGCTGTCGCTGGCGTCGTAGCGCGCGGTGAGCTTGCCATTGGTGGTGCCGCCGAAGTCCTCGAAGTCCTCGTGGCGCACCGCCGCCGCCAGCAGGAACCGCTCGGTGGATTGGGCTTCCACGTCCACGTATACCGCCCAGTTGCTGCGGTCGAAGGTGCCGGCGGTGCGCGGGCTGAAGCCGTTGAAGCCGTTGGAGCCCAGGGCGAAGCCCTGTTCGGTGAGCGGGCCGATGCCGGTGGAGGCAGCGTCGCCCTCGCTGACCTTGAAGCTCTCCTCGCGCCATTCGGCGCCCAGCGCCAGGCGCAGCGGCCCCTGGCTGAAGCCCACGTCGAAATCGCGGCCGAGGTCGACGTTGATGCCCTTTTCGGTCTGGGTATTGCCGCCGGGGCGGAAGCGCAGGTTGGCCGGCTGGTCCGGGCCAAGCGAGGCGTTGACCGTGTTGTAGATCAGGAACTCGATGTCGTTGCGGCCGTAGCTGGCGCTGAGGTCCCAGTGCCAGGCGCCCCATGCACCCTTGGCCCCGGCCACCACCGAGTAGTCCTCCAGCTCGCCACCGAAGCGCGGGGTGAAGCCTCCCGGCAGCGTCTGCAGGAAGGTGAAGCAGTTGCCCGGCAGCGCCGCGACCTGGGCGCTGACCGTGCTGTACGGGAACAGGTTGCCGTCGGCATCGCGCAGGGGGATCACCGGGCAGCCGCCGGCGCCGGTGAGGTCGCCGACCAGCAGGGTCTGGCCGTCGTCGTTGGAGTACACGCCCGAGCGCGCGGTCGGGTCGCGGAAGTAGAAGCCGCCGTCCACCTCGCGGCTGGCGTAGTTGCCGAACAGGTAGAAGTCCACCGTGTCGCCGGAGATGCCGAGGTTGGCGACGAACCTGAGGTCGTCCTCGACCTTGGGCGAGCCCCAGACCTGCGCCGGCGCGGGCACGCCGGGGTAGCCGGCGGCGGTCGCGGCGGCTGCATCGTCGCGCTGCACGCTGCGCGAGGTGTCGTCCGCCTCGCGCCACTCCAGGGTCAGGGTGGCGAAGCCGCGCGCGGTGAGCGGCAGGCCCACCTGCGCCGAATACTGGGTGGTGAAGCCGTCGCCCTCGTAATACTGGCCGGCGAAGGCCTCGAAGGCGCCGCCCTCGTTGGCCTTCTTCAGGCCGAAGTTGATCACCCCGGCGATCGCGTCGGAGCCGTATTGCGCGGCGGCACCGTCGCGCAGGACCTCCACCTGCTCCAGCGCCAGCGAGGGGAACACCGACAGGTCCGGACCCTGCGCGCCGTCGGACAGGCCGTGGCCGAGGAAGGTGATCACCGCCGAACGGTGGAAGCGCTTGCCGTTGACCAGGACCAGGGTGTTGTCCGGTGGCAGGCCACGCAGGTTGGCCGGGCGCACCAGGCTGGCTGCGTCGTCGATCGGGATGGTGCTGACGTTGAACGAGGGCACCAGCACCCGCAGCTGGTCGAGGGCATCGGTGGCGGCCTGGTTGCGGAATTCGTCGCCGCCGAGGATGTCGATCGGCACCGCCGATGAGGACACCGAGCGTGGCTGGCTGCGGTTGCCCAGCACCGACACGGTATCCAGGTTGGTGGCACTGCCCTGCGGGGCCGCGGCCTCCGGCGAAGTCCCGGCCCCGTCGGGTGCCACGGCCTGCGCCAGTACCGGGGGACTTGCCACGGCCAGGGCCGGGGCCATGACAGCCTGGACGGCAATCGCCAACCGGGCACTCGGGAACATCACGCGCCTGCTATGGAGCGGTTTCATGCTGCGCCTCCGGATTAACTGGTGGTTTTCGTTGGGCTCCCCATCCGGCACCGACATTCGGTTGGTGCGCTGCAGCATTACATCCAAACAGGCGCGCGTTGGCAAACCGAAAAATCAATCACGGGTGATTTTCGATAATCCACGCATGCAAGCGGAATTAACCAGCAAGCGATTGATTACATGTCATTTCCTTATATGCACCGAACAGGTGCGATTCATTCGCCAGCACCGCTTTGATTCGCACCATCACCAAAATGGCGCCCATCATGCTTGCGAATGAATTACTCCAGCCGGAGTTTTATCCGGCACGGAATACCGCCCCGCCCCCTTGGCCACCTGCCCCGCCCCCGCACGGATCGCCGGCCGGCCTGCGCGCCGCGTCGTCACGCAGGCCCTCCGCGACGGGCGATAATTGGGCATGGATGGTTCCCCCGACATGTCGACTTCCCCTGCCCCACACGCCCCCGCACACCCGCCTCCCGACCCCCAGCTGATCGCCGACTGGACCTGCCGGCTGCAGAGCGCCGGCGACGAGGTCGCACGGCTGGTCGAGGACCTGGTGGCCGCCAACGCTCCCGCGCTTGCGGAGTGCTTCTACGGCGGCCTGCTCAAGGACCCGCGCGCCAACCGCTTCCTCGACCCGGACCAGGTCCAGGGCCGGCTCAAGCCCTCGCTGCAGCGCTGGCTGCGGCAGCTGGCCAGTGCCCGCGCCGGCGATGTCGAATCGCTGCACCGCCTGCACGAGCACGTCGGCCAGGTGCACGCCCGCATCGGCATCCCGGTCGACCTGGTCGGCCGCGGCACGCGCATTCTCAAGGAGCACATGCACCAGGTGATCGGCGCCGCCACCGCCGACGCCACGCTGGCGCTGCGCGCCAGCCTGCACCTGGACGGCCTGATGGACCTGGCGCTGGAGTCGATGACCCGCGCCTACGCCCGCTCGCGCGAGGCCGCCAGCGAGCTGGACGGCTCCTTCCGCCTGTTCTCGCTGATCCAGAACGTGGGCACCGAGCGCGAGCGCCAGCGCGCCCTGCTGCTGGCCTGGGAGAACGCCCTGCTCTACGCCCTCACCGCGGACCAGCCCGGCCCGGTGGAGAACCTGCTGGTCTCCCGCTCCGAGTTCGGCCTGTGGTTCCTGCACAAGGGCATGGCCAGCTTCGGCGAGACCAGCGAGACCCGCCAGGTCGGCGAGCTGGCCGAGCGCATCGACGCGGCCCTGCGCGAGCGCCTGCCGGGATCCGGCAGCGCCGCCGAACGCCGCGCCCTGCTGGACGAGATCCGCGGCTGGGCCGCGGAGATCCGCAACCTGGTCGGGGTGCTGTTCGAAGGCATCGGCGACCTGGAGTCCGGCCGCGACGCCCTCACCCGCCTGCTCAACCGCCGCTTCCTGCCGACCATCCTGCGCCGCGAGGTGGCGCTGCAGGCCAACACCGGCCGCCAGTTCGCGGTGCTGATGCTGGACCTGGACCACTTCAAGGCGATCAACGACCAGTACGGGCACGAGGCCGGCGACCGCGCCCTGCAGCACGTGGCCGCGATCCTGGTGGAGAACACCCGCGGCAGCGACTACCTGTTCCGCTACGGCGGCGAGGAGTTCGTGGTGGTGCTGGGCTCGGTCAGCCGTACCGAGGCGGTGGCCATCGCCCACGCGCTGCGGCGCGCGATCGCCGAATCGCCGGTGCTGCTGCAGGGCGGCGTGCGCCTGCCGCTGACCGCCAGCATCGGCGTGGCCCTGCAGGACGGGCACCCGGATTACGAGCGCGTGCTGGCCCGCGCCGACGCGGCCATGTACCAGGCCAAGCGCGGCGGCCGCGACCAGGTGGTGGTGGCCGACGGCGGCCTGCCAGACCCGCCGGGACAGCGCGCCTTGCGGGGCTGAGCGCGGCCGCGGCCGCTACAATCGGCAGCCCCGCAGAACCCGCAAGCCGATGGCCAAGACCGCAGACAAGTCCGCAGCGCCCGAACACACCCCGCTGATGAAGCAGTACTTCGCCGCCAAGGCGGAGTATCCGGACCTGCTGCTGTTCTTCCGGATGGGCGATTTCTACGAGCTGTTCTACGACGACGCGCGCAAGGCCGCGCGCCTGCTCGACATCACCCTGACCCAGCGTGGCAGCTCCGGCGGCGCGCCGATCCCGATGGCCGGCGTGCCGGTGCACGCCTACGAAGGCTACCTGGCGCGGCTGGTGGCATTGGGGGAGTCGGTGGCCATCTGCGAGCAGATCGGGGACCCGGCCACTTCCAAGGGCCTGGTCGAGCGCAAGGTGGTGCGCATCGTCACCCCCGGCACGGTCACCGACGAGGCGCTGCTGGACGAGCGCCGCGACACCCTGCTGATGGCGGTGGCGCACGGGCGCAGCGGCTACGGCCTGGCCTGGGCCGACCTGTCCGCCGGCCGCTTCCTGGTCAGCGAGGTGGAGAACGCCGACCAGCTGGAGGCCGAGCTCGCCCGCCTCGAACCGGCCGAACTGCTGGTGCCGGACGAGGAAGGCTGGCCGCGGCTGTCGGCCGGTGCCATCCGCCGCCGCCCGCCGTGGCTGTTCGACCCGGACAGCGGCCGCCGCCAGCTGCTGCGTTTCTTCGGCCTGCACGACCTCACCGGCTTCGGCATCGACGACAAGCCGCTGGCGATCGCCGCCGCCGGCGCGCTGCTGGGCTACGTCGAGGAAACCCAGAAGCAGCGCCTGCCGCACCTGACCTCGATCGCACTGGAGACCTCCGGCGAGGCGATCGCGATGAACGCGGCCACCCGCCGCCACCTGGAGCTGGATTCGCGGGTCGACGGCCAGACCCGCCACACCCTGCTGGGCGTGCTGGATTCGACCATCACCCCCATGGGCGGACGCCTGCTGCGGCGCTGGCTGCACCGTCCGCTGCGCGACCGCGGCGTGCTCGGCGCCCGCCACCACGCAGTGGCCACCCTGGTCGAGCAGCGCGCCGACGCCGACCTGCGCGACGGCTTCCGCGGCCTGGGCGACGTCGAACGCATCCTCACCCGCGTGGCCCTGCGCTCGGCGCGGCCGCGCGACCTGTCCACCCTGCGCGACGCGCTGGGCCTGCTGCCCGGCATCCGCCAGGCGCTGGCGCAGCTGGATTCGCCGCGGCTTCAGGCGCTGGCGGCCGAGCTGGGGCAGCACGACGAGATCGCGCACCTGCTGGCCACGGCGATCGCCCCGCAGCCGCCGCTGAAGCTGGCCGACGGCGGGGTGATCGCCGAGGGCTACGATGCCGAGCTGGACGAGCTGCGACGGCTGTCCACCAACGCCGACCAGTTCCTGGTCGACCTGGAGGCGCGCGAGCGTGCGGCCACCGGCATCCCCACCCTGAAGGTCGGCTACAACCGCGTCCATGGCTACTACATCGAGATCAGCAAGGGCCAGGCCGACAAGGCCCCGGTGCACTACACCCGGCGCCAGACCCTGACCGGGGCCGAGCGCTACATCACCGAGGAGCTGAAGGCATTCGAGGACAAGGTGCTGTCGGCGCGCGAGCGCGCGCTGGCGCGCGAGAAGTTCCTGTACGACGCGCTGCTGGACGCGCTCAACGAGGTGCTGGAACCGCTCAAGCGCTGCGCCGCGGCGCTCAGCGAGCTGGACGTGCTGGCCTGCTTCGCCGAGCGCGCGCAGGCGCTGGACTGGTCGCAGCCGGAGCTGACCGACGCGCCCTGCCTGTGCATCGAGCGCGGCCGCCACCCGGTGGTGGAGGCGGTGCGCGAGGAACCGTTCGAACCCAACGACCTGGAGCTGTACGGCGACCGCGACGGCCAGGCGCGGCGGATGCTGGTGATCACCGGCCCGAACATGGGCGGCAAGAGCACCTACATGCGCCAGAACGCGCTGATCGTGCTGCTGGCGCACATCGGCAGCTTCGTGCCGGCCAGCCGCGCGGTGATCGGCCCGATCGACCGCATCCTCACCCGCATCGGCGCCGGCGACGACCTGGCGCGCGGCCAGTCCACCTTCATGGTGGAGATGGCCGAGACCGCCTACATCCTGCACCACGCCACCGAGCAGTCGCTGGTGCTGATGGACGAGATCGGCCGCGGCACCTCGACCTACGACGGCCTGGCCCTGGCCGACGCGGTCGCGCGCCACCTGGCCACGGTCAACCGCTGCTGGACCCTGTTCGCCACCCACTACTTCGAACTGACCGCGCTGGCCACGCCGGAGAGCGGCATCGCCAACGTGCACCTGGACGCGGTCGAGCACGGGGACTCGCTGGTGTTCATGCACGCCGTGCGCGAGGGCGCGGCCGACCGCAGCTTCGGCCTGCAGGTGGCAGCCCTGGCCGGCCTGCCCAAGGCGACCCTGGCGCAGGCGCGGCGGCGCCTGGCCGAACTGGAGCAGCGCGGCCGCGAGACCCACGCCTCGGAAATGGCGCCGCAGGCACTGGACGCCCCGCAGCAGTTCGGCCTGTTCGCGCCGGCGCCCTCCGCCGCGCAGGAGGCACTGGCCGCGCTGGATCCGGACGAGCTGACCCCGAAGCAGGCGCTGGAGGCGCTGTACCGGCTGAAGTCGCTGCTGTAGGGCGGGGGCGCCTTCGCCCTGCCGCCCGAAGGCCCGGGAGCACTTCGCCCACCGGGCCACGGCTTCACCGGCGTAGCCCGGACAAGGCCAAGGGCCGCATCCGCGGATCCGCCACGCCAGGGGACGACCGGCGACAAGGGTGGCGGCGCGTGCGCCTCGCCTGCCCGCGCTACAGCGCGCGGAAGTCGGCCGGCGGGTTCATCCAGTTGTCGTGGCGGCCGTCGGCGTAGCGGATGCCGCCGCCGACCAGCTCGTCGATGCTGGCATCGTCCAGGGTGTTGACCCGCACCGCCAGGTAGTCGCCGCCGGCCTCGGCGATGTAGCCGTGCCCGTACACATGGGTTCCGCAGCGCGTGCAGAAGCGGTGGTGGATGTTGCCCTCGCCCCAGTCGCGGCCGTAGTCGCCCAGGGCCGACTCACCCTGCAGCAGCTCGAAATCCTTTGCCTGCGCGCCCCAGGAGCGGGTCTTGGTGCAGAAGGTGCAGTTGCAGCGGCCGGTGCCGGCCGCCAGGTCGATCACCGCCTGGTAGCGCACCGCGCCGCAGTGGCAGCTGCCGTGGTAGGCCTTCTCCATCGCTCAGGCCTCCTGCATCCCGGCCGGCACCGGGTGCTGCACCGCCAGCGCGTTGTCGCGCGCGTTGGCCGCCACCGCCGCCGGGCGCGCGGCGTGCAGCTGGGCGAAAGCGACGAACGCCGGCTTCTTCTCCAGCATGCCGACCATCATGTAGTAGCCGAGGAAGGCTGCCATCAGCAGGTCGGCGGTGGTGAAGCGGTCCCCGACCAGGTGCTGGCGCCCGGCCACCGCCTGCTCCAGAGTGCGCAGCAGGTCGGCCTCGGTGCCGTAGCCGGCCGACAGCGGCCTGGCCAGCGCGCCGGCTTCCTTGGCGGTGAGCAGCGACTCCACCGGCCCGGCGAGGAAGAACAGCCAGCGGTAGTAGCTGCCGCGCTCGGGCGCACCCGGCGGCGGCGCCAGCCCCTTCTCCGGGACCAGGTCGGCCAGGTAGGCGCAGATGGCGGCGTTCTCGGTCACCACCAGGTCGCCGTGGCGGATCGCCGGCACCTTGCCCATCGGGTTGACCGCCAGGTACTCGGGCGACTTCATCGTGGTGCCGAAGTCGAGCACGACCTCTTCGTACGGCAGGCCGGTCTCCTCCAGCATCCAGCGGGTGATGCGCGCCCGGGACAGGGGGTTGGTGTAGAAGGTCAGCGTCTTGCCCATGGTCGTCTCCGTCACTGGAAGGGAATCCAAGTCTGGGACGGGCCTGCTGACAGCTGCTGTCAGCAGCGTGCGAGGGCCTGCTCAGCCCTCGCTGCGGCGCAGGCGCAGCTGTTCCCAGCGGCGCAGCAGCTGGTGGCGGGTCTGGGGATAGCGGCGGCCGGTGTCCTCCAGGTCCAGCACGCGGTCGGCGCGGAAATGGCGGAAGTCGCCGCGTTGCTCGCACCAGGCGGCGATCAGGCGCATGTCGTCGAGGAAGGCCATGGCGAAGGGCCAAACGACGCGCTCGCTCTCGCGCCCCTCGGCGTCGCGGTAGCGCAGGCGCACGGCATGGCCGTCGCGGATCGCGCGGCGCAGCGCCGGCACCCATGGCTCGGGTGCGCGCTGTTGCCAGTACGGTGCGAACAGGCCGCTGGTCTCGATCTCCAGGCGCCGCTCGCCGGGCAGCACGCCGGCGATGCGCGACAGCGCGCGGTTGGCGGCGGCCGCCAGCTCAGGGTCGCAATGCGAGGCCACCCAGCGCGCGCCCAGCACCAGCGCCTCCAGCTCCTCGGCCGGGAACATCAGCGGCGGCATCACGAACCCGGGGCGCAGGCGGTAACCGACGCCGGCATCGCCGTCGATCTGCGCGCCCTGCGAGCGCAGCGCCTCGATGTCGCGGTACACGGTGCGCAGGCTCACGCCCAGGCATTCGGCCAGTTGCGCGCCGCGCACCGCACCACGGCGCTGGCGCAGTTCCTCGAGCATCCGTAGCAGACGGGTGGCGCGCTGGGTCATCCCTACGGCAGGCCTGGCGACGGGATGCCAAGCATAGCCGCGGCGGCGCGGTTGATCGCAGTCAATGCCACGGTCGCGGGCGCATCCGATAACTGCGCCACAGCCCCACCGGAGAAGTCCATGCGCCACCGCAGCACCGTCCTTGCCGCCGCCCTCGCCCTGGCCTGCACCGGCCTGCAGGCCCAGTCGACGCAAGCCGCCGACCAGCCGGACGCGGCCGCGCTGCGCGAGACCGCCAACGCCCTGTTCGGCCCGGTCCCGCACAGGATCGAACAGGTGCGCGGCCAGCAGGTCACCGCCGCCCAGGTGGAACTGGGCAAGTCGCTGTGGTTCGAGCCGCGCCTGTCGCGCAGCCACGTGATCAGCTGCAACACCTGCCACAACGTCGCCACCGGCGGCGCCGACAACGTGCCCACCTCGATCGGCCACGGC
>Ga0182748_1001903_pt1 | contig 19531 bp, 16 predicted proteins | sample eDN3rd37CKraftOP_FD_128877 | JGI IMG/M metagenome (GOLD analysis project Ga0182748, IMG submission 128877) | Enriched Organic Plus compost microbial communities from Emeryville, California, USA - eDNA 3rd pass 37_C Kraft OP (version 2) (version 2) ...
CATGAACAGCCCGCGCGCGCGCATGTCCGCCAGCATGGCGCGATAGTCGTCGGGAGTCTCGATCTCGTCGTCGAACAGGCCGGAACAGACGACATAGTCGGCTGTCTCGAGCGGGGACAACGTCAGGTCGAGGCCTTCGAATATGCCGATGTCGCGCTCGGGACCGAGATGGAATACGCGCTGGCCGCGCCGCTCGGCGACGACGGAACGGGTGACGTCGCCGGAGGTGGCGATGCCGTCATAGGCTTCCCGCGGCACCCCGAACTTGTCGAGCAGATGAGCGACGTATTCCGCCGGGCGGGGCGCGTTGGTGATCAGGATCACCGTGCCGCCACCCGCCCGGAAGCGCGCCAGCGCATCGCCGGATTCAGGAAAGGCGGCGACGCCGTTGTGCAACACGCCCCAGACATCGGACAGAACGACGTCGTAGTCGGGCGCCAAAGGCGCGAAATGGACAGAGACGGGCAACACGAAGCGGGCTCCGGTTCGGCAGGAGGCGCTGTGTTAGCCGATCGCGGCGCGCGCGTCAGCCCGTCTCAGGCGCGCTGCACCATGGCCTTGGCAAGCTGGGCGAGGCCGCTGCTCGGGCGCGCTTCCGGCCGCGGGTCGAGCGCCGCGGCGGGATCGGCGCGCAGAACGGGCTCGGACGGCTGCTCGGTGCGCTGCGCGACCGCGGGCTCGGGACGCGGCGCCGTCTCGCGCGCGGCCACTTCGGTTTCCGCAGGGGCATCGCCAATGCCGCGCAGCGCTTCGGCGCGGACCGGACGCGGCGGCGAGAACAGGAAGCCCTGGCCGTAGCGGACGTCGTAGTCGAGCAGGTCGACCACCATGCCTTCGCTCTCGATCCGGTCAGCGATGAGATCGATGCCGTAGCGGGCGAGATGGCTGGCGAAATCGGCCGGATGGATGTCGGTCGCGGGCGTGCCGGCGCGGCTGAGGAGGAGCGAACCGGGCACCTTGATGAAGCGGAAGCCGCGCTCGGCGAGATCGCGCGGCTCGATGCGCAGGTCCTCGACGCGGTCCATCGAGAAGCGGAAGCCCATGCGCGAGAGAACCGCCAGGCTTTCGTGCTCGATCGGGCCCATCTCGCGCACCGTGCGCTGAGAAAACTCGAAAATCAGCGACGGGGCGAGCGCGCGGTTGGCCTCCATGAACTCGGCGAACTGCGGGAAGAACTCGCCGTCGAGCAGGGACGTCCCGGAAATGTTGCAGAACAGCGCGAGTTCCCCGTTCTTCTGGAGAAGACGACGCAGCACCTGCACGCAGCGGAACAGCAGCAGGTTGTCGATCGTCGGCATCAAGCCGCCATGCTCGGCATAGGGGAGATAGTCGGCCGGCAGCAGCACCTCGCCGAGCTCGGTGCGTAGACGGGTCACGCCCTCGTAGTAGCGGATCTTTCGCTGCGGCAGCGAGACGACCGGCTGCAGGTAGAGGTCGATCCGGCTGGCCTCGAGGGCGCGGCGCAGCAGGGCGACGACCTCGCCCGGCTCCATGCCCTTGAAGCGGCCGGAGGGCGGCGGCAGCAGATCGGTGCCGGCAACGGCCGGCTCGGCGCCGACCCCCGCGGCGGCCGGAGCGGCCAGTGCCGCCGGCGCGGCGCGGCCGGCGGCCTCGACGGCGCCGACCAAGGCGCTCTCGTGGGCGGCCACGGTTTCGGCGACCTGCTTGACCAGCAAGCCCAGCATCTCGATCTCGGCAGCGAGCGGCTCGTTGGCGGCGGCGATGTCGTCACCGGTGGCGGCGACCCGCGCCTCGACCGCCGCGAGGCGGCGCCCGATGTCGCCGACCTGGCGGGCGAGGTCGGCGGTGCCGCGCGACAGGCGGGCGATCTGGTCGGCCACGTCGGCAATGCTGCGTGCCGGCCGCGCGACGCCGTTGTAGAGCGCGAAGCCGATCAGCGCCGCGACGGCTATGGCGGCGGATTCCAGCGCGCCGAGGCCAAAGGAGAGAAACAGGACGGCGCCGAGCGAGGCAGCGATCAAGCTCATGCACAAGCCGATAAAGACGGCGCCGGTGCGGGTCATGGGCATTCCTCGGAAGTCGAACGTATTCGCAAAGCAGAATCGATGAGATGGCGAGTGATTCGCCGTGTCCCGGCACCACTCTTCCCGACGAATCTCGATCACGCAAGCATTGCCAGGGCCTTCGCGCACAACGCGGCAGCGTTGCGATCATTGGAAGACAGGCTGCGGCTCCGGCGCCACACATTCGCGCGCCGCAACGTCAAGCGGCATGGAAAGTGCGCCGGCACGATACCGCCAACGGCGGTGCTATGTTAGCAGTGCAGCGATTCGCGAGGCGGCGCGCATTCGCGCGCCCCGCCCGAAGCGCAAAGCGGCGACTTCAACCCTCCATGTCCTTCCTCGTCAGTGTGATCGAAAGGCGGCCGGCAACGGCGCTCGCCGTGTTCCTCGCCGTGCATGCTGCGGTGTGGACCCTGCTGCCCACCCTGCTCTATCCGAACCTGCCGCTCGATCTGATCGAGGCGCTGACCTATGGGCGGGAGTGGCAGCTCGGCTACGACAAGCTGCCGCCGTTGCCCTGGTGGATGGTGGAGGCGGCCTACCGCGCGGTCGGGCACGACGTCGCCTATTACGGGCTGGCCCAGGGGGCGGTGGTGGCTGCGCTCGTGACGGTGTGGGTGACCGCGCGGCCGGTGGTGGGCCCGGTCGGCGCGTTCTGTACGGTGCTGATTGTCGACGGACTGCACTACCTCAACTACACCGCGGCCAAGTTCAATCATGACGTGATCCAGCTGCCGTTCTGGGCGCTGGCGGGCTATGCCTTTCACCGGGCGCTGCGCGAGGGCCGGATGTGGCACTGGGTGGTGCTCGGCGCGGCGCTCGGCATCGCCCTATGGGCGAAGTATTTCGTCATCGTGCTGGCGCTGCCCCTCGCTGCGTTCCTGCTGATCGACCGCAAGGCGCGCTGGACGCTGCGCGGGCCCGGACCCTGGGTCGCCGGAATCGTGGCGCTGGCGATTGCGGGCCCGCATCTCGTCTGGCTGGTGAAGAACGACTTCCTGCCGTTCGCCTATGCCGCGGCGCGGGCACGGCCGGCGCAAGGCCTGCTCGACCATCTGATCAACCCGCTCAAGTTCCTGGCCAGCCAGTTCGGCTTTCTCGTGCCGGCGCTGCTGATCGCGGTGCCGCTCGCCTTCGACCGTTCGCCGGCGGCGGAGGACGAAAGCCGCTACGACCGGCGCATTGCGGCCCTGCTGGCGTTTGGCCCCGCGGTCACCGTGACGATCCTTTCGCTGATCAGCGGCCGCGCCACCGTGGCGATGTGGGGCTACCCGCTCTGGCTGTTCGTCGGGTTCTGGCTGGTGCTGCGGCTGCAAGTACCGAAGCCCGCCATGCTGAGCCGGATGATGACGACCTGGGCCGCGATCATCGTCGTCTACGCCCTCGCCTTCATCGCCAACTATGCCGTGCTTCCCAGCTACGATCAGCGCTACCGCGCCACGCTGTTCCCCGGTGCGGCGCTGGCGCAGACGGTCTCGGCCGGTTTCCGCGAGGCGACCGGGACGCCGCTGGCCTATGTGGTCGCGGATATGTGGACCGGCGGCAATGTCGGCCACTATGCGCCCGAGCGGCCGCGAGTGCTGATCGACGGACGCCCCGAGCGGACACCGTGGATCGCGACCGCGGACCTTGCCCGTCGCGGCGCCGTGCTGCTCTGGACCCAGGGCGACCCGCGCCAGATTCCGGACGGCCTGGCGGCCTTCGCCGCAGGGGCCAAGGTGATGGAGCCGATCACGCTGCCGATGCATCGCGACGGCGGCACGATCACCGCCGGTTGGGCGATCCTCCCGCCGCGCTCATGAGGCCCCGTCGGCGGCGCAACGGGGCGCGCCGAAGCCTAGCTCAGCCCCTTCAGGATCCGCGCCAACGTGTCAAACATCTCGCCGATCTGCGCTTCGGAGACGATCAGCGGCGGGGCGAGCGCCAGGGTGTCGCCGGTGATGCGCATCATCAGCCCTTCCTGGAAGCCGCGCTCCATCGCCTCGTAGGCACGGCGTCCGACAGCGTCCGGCCGCGAGGCGAGATCGATGCCCGCCACAAGGCCGATGGTACGGATGTCGAGCACGTGCGGCAGCCCTCTCAACGCCATGGCGGCGTCGGCGAACGGGCCTTCGAGCGCCTTGGCCCGGGCGAACAAGTCCTCCTCGCGGTAGAGATCGAGCGTGGCGAGCGCCGCGGCGCAGGCGAGCGGATGCGCCGAATAGGTGTAGCCGTGGAACAGCTCGATGACGTGCTCCGGCCCCTGCATGAAGGCGTCGTAGATGCCGCGGCGGGCAATGACGCCCCCCATCGGGACAGCGCCCGAGGTCACGCCCTTGGCGAAGGTGACAAGGTCGGGAACGACGCCGTAGCGCTCGGCGGCGAAGGCCGTGCCGAGCCGGCCGAAGCCGGTGATGACCTCGTCGAAGATCAGCAGGATGCCGTGCTTGTCGCAGATGGCGCGCAGGCGTTCCAGATAGCCCTTCGGCGGCGGCAGCACGCCGGTCGAGCCGGCCATCGGCTCGACGATTACCGCGGCGATCGTGGAGGCATCATGGAGCGTGACGATGCGCTCGAGTTCGTCCGCGAGATGCGCGCCCCATTCCGGCTCACCGCGCGTGAACGCCTGGTGCTCGCGGTTGTAGGTGTGCGGCAGATGATCGACGCCGGTGAGCAGGCCGCCGAAAAACTTGCGGTTGTTGACGATGCCGCCAACGGAGATGCCGCCGAAGCCGACGCCGTGGTAGCCGCGCTCCCGGCCGATCAGCCGCGTCCGCGCGCCTTGGCCGCGCACGTTGTGATAGGCGAGCGCGATCTTGAGCGCGGTGTCGACCGCCTCCGACCCGGAATTGCAGAAGAAGACGTAGTCGAGGTCGCCGGGCGCAAGCTGGGCGAGCCGGCTCGCCACTTCGAACGCCTTGGGATGGCCGAACTGGAAGGCGGGGGCGTAGTCGAGCTCGGCGGCCTGGGCCTGGATCGCTGCGACGATCGGGTCGCGATTGTGGCCGGCATTGCAGCACCACAAGCCCGAGGTGGCGTCCAGGATCGCGCGGCCGTCGGCGCTGAAGTAATGCATGTCCTTGGCGCGAGCGAGCAGGCGCGGCGCCTTCTTGAAGGCTCGGTTGGGCGTGAACGGCATCCAGAACGATTCGAGATCGTTGGGAACCGCGGCGACGGTCTTGCGGATATCGACGACGGACATGACACACTCCCTGCTGCACCGCCCGCTTCGGGACCTCGCGCCACCGTAACAGGCTTGCGGGCGGCGCGGAACGGCGGCGGCGACATCAGCGGGATGCCGGCAACGAAGATTGGACGCTCGCCGCCCGGGTGCATTAGCCTTGAGCGAATCTGTCCCGACAGGACGGGCGGCGCGGAGGATCGGGGAATTCCAATCGGAATGGAGGTACGGCGGAGCCGAAAGGACCCGACGGGCGGCCGAGGGCGGAAAGGATGACAAGCCCCGAACGCGACCGGGACGGCGGTGTGAGCGCACCGGAAATCCGCGGAGCACTCGAACGCGTGGTGGCCAGCGCGCCGTTCCGCGCGTCGCCGCAGCTGGCCGCCTTCCTGCGTTTCGTGGTCGAGGCCGTGCTCGAGGGCCAGGCCGAGCGTCTGAAGGGCTACACGATCGCGGTCGAGGCGCTGCGCCGTCCGGAAAGCTTCGACCCGCAGACCGATCCGATCGTGCGGGTGGAAGCGGCCCGGCTGCGGCGCGCGCTGCAGCGTTATTATGCCGACGAGGGCCGCGACGATCCGGTGATCATCACGCTGCCGCGCGGCACCTATGTTCCGACTTTTGCGCTCCGGGCGCCGGTGGTGCATCCGGCCCCTCCCCCGCCGGCCAAGCCCGCCCGCCGGCCGGTCGGCGCCGCGCTGGCGATCATCCTGCTGCTGGTCGGCGCGGCGATGCTGTGGGCCGCGGTGCATCTCGGCAAGCCGGCGGCCGAGCTCGACACGACGGCCACGGCGCCAACCAGCCCCACGCTCAACCGCGCCAGCCCCGGCCTGCCGACGATCGCGGTGGAGCCGTTCGCGGTCGTCGCGGGCGGCGCGGGCCGCCCGATGCCGACTTCGCTGCTCGCCCTCCACGACAGGCTGCGCGATGCGCTCGCCCGCTTCGACGAAGTCCATGTCATCAGCACCGTGCCAGGCGAGGGCGGCCGGCAGGCCGCCGCGATTTATCGGCTCGGCGCGAGCGCGCAGATCCATGACGACGACCGGGTCACGCTGACGTTCCGGCTGATCGACAGCGACGACGGGGCGGTCGTGTGGTCGCGGCAGTTCGAACAATTGTCGCTGGCCCCGGACCCGGCACCGGTCGAGGAAGCCATCGTGCGCGAGGTGACGACGGTGCTGGCGCAGCCCTACGGCGTGATCCATGCGCGCGAGGTGGGCAAGCCGGACGGCTATGGCACCCGGGACCCGCGTTACGGCTGCCTCCTGTTCGCGCTCGAATATTGGCGCTCCTACGACGAAGCGCGGCACGAACCGGCCCACTCGTGCCTGCAGCGCATCACGACACTCGATCCGACCTATGCGCCGGGATTTGCGCTGCTGGCCATCATGTATCTGGAGGATCACCGCGGCGGCAATCCGCACGGCGATGCCACGCCGCCGCTGGACAGGGCGCTTGCCGCGGCGCGGCGTGCGATCGAGCTGAAACCGAACAGCGCCCGGGCGCACCAAGCGCTGATGAGCGTGCACACGACACGCCGCGAGTTCGATGCCGCCGATGCGGCCGGCGAGCGCGCTCGCGCGCTCAATCCCTACGACCCGGACGTCACCGCCGCCTACGGCGCAACCCTGATCGCGCGCGGGCACTACGACCGGGGCCTGACCTTGCTGCGGCAGAGCCTGCGCTATGCGCCGGTGCGGCCGGCGCGGATCGACGTGTTCCTGTTCTTCGGACACTACATGATCGGCGACATCGCCACGGCGGTGCCGTATGCGGCGCCGCTACCGGGCGACACCTACCCGCTCGGTCTCGTCGCCCGGATCCTGGCGGCGCACGCGGTCGGCGACCACGACCGGGCGCGCGCCGACGCGGCGCAGCTCACCGCCCTGCGTCCCGCCTGGCGGGACGACACGCGGCGCGAACTGGCGCGCTTTTTCCTCAATGCCGAAGTGGTCGAGCGGCTGGCCCGGGACCTGAGCGCGGCCGGCCTGTCGTCGATGCCGTAGGATCGGCGGGCGCCTTGCCGGGCGGGGGTCCGGCTGCTACCACCGCGGCGACCCCGAAGACGAGGATGCAATGGCCGAAACGCGACCCGACACCAAGCAGAAAGCGCGCCTGCCGCGGGGCTTCGCCGATCGCGGGCCGGCCGAAATCGCAGCATCGCGCCGGATGCTGGAGACGATCCGCGAGGTCTACGAGCTGTACGGTTTCGAGCCGGTGGAAACGCCGGCGATCGAATATACCGAGGCTCTCGGCAAATTCCTGCCGGACCAGGACCGGCCGAATGAGGGCGTGTTCTCGTTCCAGGACGACGACGAGCAGTGGCTCAGCCTGCGCTACGACCTGACAGCGCCGCTGGCGCGCTACGTGGCGGAGAATTTCGACACGCTGCCGAAGCCGTATCGCAGCTATCGGACCGGCTGGGTGTTCCGAAACGAGAAGCCGGGCCCCGGCCGGTTCCGCCAGTTCATGCAGTTCGACGCCGACACGGTCGGCTCGGCGTCGCCCGCGGCGGATGCCGAGATCTGCATGATGGCCGCCGACACGATGGAGAAGCTCGGCATTCCGCGCGGCAGCTACGTAGTCAAGGTCAACAATCGCAAGGTGCTCGACGGCGTGCTGGAGACGATCGGGCTTGGCGGTGCGGATCAGGCGGGCCGCCGTCTGACGGTGCTGCGCGCGATCGACAAGCTCGACCGGCTCGGACCGGAGGGCGTGCGCGCGTTGCTCGGCGAAGGCCGCAAGGACGAGAGCGGCGATTTCACCAAGGGGGCCGGGTTGCCGGCCGACGCGATCGACCGGGTGCTGGCCTTCACCGCGGCCAAGGGGCTGACGGCCGAGGCGACGCTGTCCAATCTCACGGAAGTGGTGGCCGGCTCCGAACGGGGCGTCGAGGGCATCGCCGAACTGAAAGCCATCGCGGCTTTGGTCGCGGGTTCCGATTACGACGACGGCCGTGTCGTGCTCGATCCCTCGGTGGTGCGCGGGCTCGAATACTATACGGGGCCGGTCTACGAGGTGGAGCTGACCTTCGAGATCAAGGACGAGAATAGCCGGCCGGTGCGCTTCGGCTCGGTCGCCGGCGGCGGCCGCTATGACGGGCTGATCGCCCGCTTCCGTGGCGAAGAGGTTCCGGCCACCGGCTTCTCGATCGGCGTGTCGCGGCTGATGGCGGCGCTGATCCATCTCGGCAGCATCGAGACGCGCGGCGAGGCCGGCCCGGTGGTGGTGCTGGTGATGGACCGCGACCGGCTCGGCGACTACCAGCGCCTGGCGGCGACGCTGCGGGCGGCGGGCATCCGCGCCGAGATCTATCTCGGCGGCTCCGGCATGAAGGCGCAAATGAAATATGCCGACCGGCGCAACAGTCCGTGCGTGATCATCCAGGGTTCGGATGAGCGGGCGCGCGGCGAAGTGCAGATCAAGGACTTGATCGAGGGCGCCAAGGCGGCGGCCGCGATCGCCTCGAACCAGGAATGGCGCGCGAGCCGCCCGGCGCAGTTCGCTGTCGCCGAAGACGCGATGGTCGAGGCGGTGCAGGAGGTGCTCGCCCGCCACGGCGTGCGCTGGGGCTGATCAGGCCAGTTCCGCCAGCGCCTCGCGCAGCACGTCCTCCGTCACGCGGCTGAGCGGCATTTTCACTTTTGCCGCCGCGGTGCGCCGGCCGGGGCGCATGACCAGCACCACGGTCTCGGCGCCGCCACAGGCCGGATCACCGCAGGCGATTTCGGACACGGTCACGGTGGCTTCGTTCTCGAGCGCCAAGGCCGCGCGCGCCCAGGCGGCAACGCGCCGCGACGCATCGGCGCGTTCCGGATCGGCGCGGCGGCCGCGGTACTGGAACATCGCCACTGCGCTCTCTCCCGTGCTCCCCTTCCGCCGGGCGATCTCACGCCTCAGAACTGAGTGCCCAGCCTGAACTTCACCTCGTGACGCGCGAACTGGTCGAGATTGAGATCGCGTTCCGGCTCGTCCTCGGATTGCCCGGCAACCTGAATATTCCAGGCCGCGGACGCCCACCAGTCGTTCGGCAAGCTCACGTAAAGCGTCGGACCTGCGAACAGCGCATCGCCGGTGAAGGTCTCGAGGCCGAGCCCTTCGTATTTGCGCAGGTAGCGCAATTCGCCGCCCAGGAACACCCCTTCAACGACGCGGCCCGTCAGCGCAGCGGACAGGCCGAACGTCGATTCCTTCTCGACCTCGCCATCGGCTTCGCGCACGCGCTCGGGTTCGTAGAGAACGTTGACGGCGGCGAACAGCCGCTCCGGCACCAGTTCGGCGTCGGCCGCCAGCTTGATCTCGGCGCCGTACTTGGTGACCCGTTCGCCGCTGTCCTCCTCCACCCGGCCCCATTCCGGCTCGACGACAAGGGTGAGGCCGATCGGTGAGGCTCCGCGCTCGAGGAAGCGATACTTCATCTCCAGCGACAGGGTGTCGAACATCCAGCGGTCGACGTCGTCGAGGCCGGTGACGCCTTCGATCCGGTGATAGGCGAGCGAGGCGCCGAGCGAGATGGCGAAGTTGCGGAATGGCGTGTGGCCGATCTCGAGCTTCGGCCGCCAGGCCGTGTAGCGGCCGTCGCGCTTGCCGAACGCGCCGTCGATCTCGGTCGTGAGTTCCGTTTCCCCGGGTTCGCCGACGTCGGACCCCGTGGTGAAGCCGAACAGGTTCTCGGTCTCGACGCCTTCGTCGTCGCGGTCCTGCGGCCCGGCGGCGCGGGTGACGGGTGCGTCGTCGTCATCAGCGCGGCTGATACCGGGGACAATGCTGATGAGGGCCGCGATGAGGAATCCCGTCAGGGCGGCGCCGCGCGCGCCCCACGATCTTGCTGCCGGCATGTGAAACCCCTTGTGAGTCGCCGCCGCCCAGCCGCCGGCGATGATGATGCGGTATTTCCGCCACGTCGATGCCTTCTGCGTTCGCGCGGCTTACGCAACGTTATAACATAACATATGAAGATGGCAACGCGCTTTGTTGCCGGCGTCGAAAGCTTCATCGACCCGTGCTAAAGCGCGCGGGCAGCAGGAACCGGAATCGAGTCCCAGCCATGACCGAGACGCGCAACGCCGCGGCACTCCCCGATCCCCAGGCCGAGGCCCTGGTGGCGCACTATGCGCGCGCCGGCTATCGCCGCGCCTGGCCGGCGATCCTGCAGCCGGCCGAGCCGTTCCTGGATCTTGCCGGCGAGGACATTCGCAGCCGCCTGTTCCTCACCACCGACCGCAACGGGCACGAGTTGTGCCTGCGGCCGGATCTGACGATCCCGGTGTCGCGCGACTATCTCGCCTCGGCCGAGGCCGGCGCGCCGGCCGGCTTCTGCTATCTCGGCCCGGTGTTCCGTCATCGCGACGGCGCGCCGAGCGAATTCCTGCAGGCCGGCATCGAGTCGTTCGGCCGGCGCGACACCGCCGCGGCGGATGCGGAAATGATCGCGCTCGGGCTCGAGGCGACCGCGCATTACGGGCTGGAGACGCCGGAGATCCGGCTCGGCGATGCCGGTTTGTTCGGCGCCCTGGTCGACGCCCTCGACCTGACACCCGACTGGAAGCGGCGCCTGCTGAAGGATTTCAACCGCGCCGGCAGCCTGGCGCAGGATCTCGACCAGTTGAGCGAGACCAAGGGCTCGGTTCCTGAATATCAGGGCGTGCTGGCGGCGCTGGCGGGTTCCGACCGCAAGGCGGCGCGGGCGCTGGTGAGCGATCTTCTGTCGATCGCCGGAATCAACACGGTGGGCGGGCGCTCCGTCACCGAAATCGCCGACCGTTTCCTGGAGCAGGCCGCTGGCGGCAGCGCCAAGCTGCCGAGCGAAAGCCGCGCCGTCATCGAACGGTTCCTCTCGATCGCGGGCGATCCCGACGAGGCCGCGGCGGAACTGCGCGCGCTGTCGGCCGATGCCGGGCTGAAACTGGACGCGGCGCTCGACCTGTTCGAGAGCCGGACCGGCTTTCTCGCCGCGCGCGGCGTCGATGTCGGCCGGATCCGCTTCGCCAGCGTATTCGGCCGCGGGCTCGACTATTACAGCGGCATGGTGTTCGAACTGCACGATCCCGACACGCCCAATGGCCGGCCGCTGGTGGGCGGCGGGCGTTATGACGGGCTGCTGTCGCGTCTGGGAAGCGCCGAGCCGATCCCGGCGGTCGGTTTCGCCGTGTGGGTCGAGCGGCTGGCCAAATTCGGAGGCGCCGCATGAGCGAGCCGTTCATCATTGCCGTGCCTTCGAAGGGGCGGCTGCAGGAGAATGCGGAGGCGTTCTTCGCCCGCGCCGGCATGAATCTGGTGAAGCCGAACGGGGTGCGCGATTATCGCGGCACTCTCGCCGACATCGACGGCGTCGAGGTCGCGTATCTGTCGGCATCCGACATCACCAGCCAGCTGGCGCAGGGCGGCGCCCATCTCGGCGTCACCGGCGAGGACCTGGTGCGGGAGATGATCCCGAATGCCGACGAGCGCGTCGTTCTGGTGGAGAAGCTCGGCTTCGGCGGCGCCAATGTCGTCGTGGCGGTGCCGCAGGCCTGGATCGATGTGCGGGTGATGGCCGACCTTGACGACGTCGCCACGGCTTTCCGCGCCCGCAACGACCGCAAGATGCGGGTGGCGACGAAGTACGTGAACCTGACCCGCAATTTCTTTGCCGCGCACGGCATTCTTGACTACCGCATCGTCGAGAGCCTCGGCGCGACCGAGGGCGCGCCGGCGGCGGGCACCGCGGAACTGATCGTCGACATCACCACCACCGGCGCGACGCTCGCGGCCAACGGCCTGAAGGTGATCGACGACGGCGTGATCCTGCGCTCGGAGGCCAATCTGGTCGCCTCGCGCAAGGCGAAATGGGGCGAGGAGGAGCGCGAGATCGCGCGCATCATTCTCGACCGGATCGCCTCGCAGGCGCGTGCCCGCAATTTCCGGGAGGTGCGGATGCGTTTTCCCGGCTGTGACGACGCCGTCATGATGGCGGCGAAGGAGCGTTTCGCCGCGGTGGCGCCGTTCGGCGGACCGACGTCGTCGGGAATGCTGACGCTGCATTGCCCGCCGGAGCGGGTCTATGCGCTGGCGAGCTTCCTGCGCCGCAAGGGCGCCGACATGGTGACGGTCGGCACGCTCGAATACGTGTTCGCGCGCGACAATCCGCTGTTTACGCGCCTCGAAGCCGGGCTCGCGGACTGAACCGCCGCTCAGCCGGCGGTGTCGGTCCGGCGCGGCCGGAACACGAGGAAGTGCGACAGCGAGAAATTGACCACGAAGCTCGCCAGGATTGCGACCAGCTTCGCCGCCACGACCGGCAGCACCGTCGCCGCGAGCAACAAGGTCGCCGTGTTGACCACGACGCCGGCAACGCCAGATAGGACAAAACCGGCATAGTCCTTCAGCCGCAACTGGCGCCCCGATTCGGCGGCGAAGGTGATGAAGGAGTTCATCACGTAGGAGCCGGAGACGGCGACGAGCCAGGCCAACACGTTGGCACCGATGAGCGAGGACGTGACGTAGCGCAAGGCGAGCAGGAACACGCCGAAATCGACGGCGGTGTTGACGAGGCCGATGAGCGCAAAGCTGGCCGCCTTGAGGGCGACCGCGCGCTCGCGCCAGGCATTGGCGATGCGGTCGACGAGCCGCGTGATCGGGTTGGCATTCATGGCGCCCGCTTAGCACGCCGCGTGCCGGGCGCCGAGCCCTGATCGTGGCAGGCGGGCCGCCGACCGGCATCGTCTGCCGCACCGGCTTGCGCGGGGTCGTGCGCGGCGGGAGAATTGCTGCGCAGACACGCAGTTACAGGGACTGCCGGTTGCGGTATAGAGCCGCCCGCAGTCAGGATCGAAACGATGGCAAACCCCGGACGACCCCGGCACGGCGGCCCGCCGCGCGACCCGCAGCGCGACGGACTATCGATCGTGGTGCCGCTGTACAACGAGGCTGCCGGCCTTGCGGCGCTGCATGACCGGCTCGCGGCCGCCGCCCGCGAACTCGCGGCGCGGCGCGGGCTCGCCATCGAGCTCGTTTACGTCGACGACGGCAGCCGCGACGACACGCTGGCGATCGCGCGCAGCCTCGCCGCCGTCGGCTTCGACATGCAGGTGTTGGGGCTGTCGCGCAATTTCGGCAAGGAGGCGGCGCTGCTGGCCGGGCTGGAACACGCCCGGATGGGCGCGGTGCTGTTCATGGACGGCGACGGCCAGCACCCGCCGGCGCTGATCGACACGCTGGTGCGGCACTGGCGCGACGACGGCTACGACGTGATCTACACCGCCAAGGCGCATCGCGCGGGCGAGTCGCTGCCGCGCAGGCTCGGCGTCAAAACCTTCTACACGCTGATCAATTGGGGCGCCCGTCACAAAATTCCCGAAGACGCCGGCGACTTCCGGCTGTTGTCACCGCGGGCGGCGAGCGCACTGCGGCAAATGCCCGAGCGCAACCGCTTCTTCAAGGGCCTGTCGAGCTGGATCGGCTTCCGACAGAAGCGGATCGACTACGAACCGGAGGAGCGCCAGCACGGGCGGACGTCGTGGAGCGTGCGTTCGCTGGTCGGCCTGTCGATCGAAGGACTGACGTCGTTCTCGGTGGCGCCGCTGCGGGTGGCGAGCATGCTCGGCATCCTGCTCGCCTTCAGTGCCTTGGTGTTCGGCGTCTGGATCGTGATCGAAACGCTGGTGATGGAACGCTCTGTGCCCGGCTATCCGTCGCTCGTCGTCGGCATGATGGTGCTCGGCGCCGTGCAGCTGCTGATGATCGGGATCATGGGCGAATATATCGGCAAGATCCTCTCGGAGCTGAAAGGCCGGCCGGTCTACTTCGTGGCCGAGCACGTGGTCCGCTCCGAAGGAGCCGACAGCGACGCGGATCATTCGACCCGCACCGCCGCCGAATGAGCGAGGCCGCCGCGGCGCCGCAGCGGCGCCTGATCCTATGCGCCGACGATTACGGCCTCGCTCCAGGCGTCAATGCGGCGATCCGCGACTTGATCGCCGCTGGCCGTCTCAACGCCACTTCGGTGATGGTTGTGACGCCCCATTGCGATGCCGCCGCGGCGGAGCAGCTGACGCGTCTCAATGCGGAGCGCCCGCGCGTCGCCATCGGCCTGCATCTGACGCTGACGGCGCCGTTCGCCCCTTCGGCGCCTGCGTTCAAGCCGCTGCGCAACGGCCGCTTCCTGCCGATCGGCCGGATGATGGCGGCGGCCTTCGCGCGGCGGATCGCGCCGGCGCCGCTGCGCGAGGAAATCGCGGCGCAGTTCACGGCCTTCGCGCGGCTGTTCGGCCGGCCGCCCGACTTCGTCGACGGCCATCAGCATGTGCATCTGCTGCCGCAGGTGCGCGAAGCGCTGCTGGAGGCGATGGCGGCTCGCGCGCCCGGCGCCTGGGTGCGGCAATGCGGGCAGATCCGGACACGCCTTGCGGATCCCAAGGGCTTGCTGATCGACCAGCTGAGCCGCCGTTTTCGGCGCCTGGCCGCGGCACGCGGGATCGGCACCAATCCGGCCTTCGCCGGCACGTACAGCTACCGCCCGGACGCGGATTTCGCCGCGCTGTTTCCGCGTTTCCTCGATGGCCTGCCCGACAGCGGGCTGGTGATGTGCCATCCGGGCCGGGTCGACGCCGAGCTGACCCGCCTCGACCCGCTGACCGATCTGCGCGAGGCGGAATACCGCTATCTCGCCGGCCCGGACTTCCCCCGCCTGCTGGCCGAGCGCGGCTTCACGCTCGTGCCACCCGGCTGAACAATTTTCGAAGCCGGCCTTTGTCGCGCGCCCGTCATCTCCCCATATGAATCGCCGTTGTCATCGAAGGGAGGAACCAGCGATGACCCCTGCCGAACGCCAGATGGTGGTGGAACTGTTCGACCGGCTCGCCGCGTTGGAAAACACGCCGCGCGACCCCGAGGCGGAGCGGCTGATTGCCGAAGGGCTCAACCGGGCTCCGCACGCGGTGTACGCCCTGGTGCAGACCACATTGCTGCAGGGTGAAGCGCTGAAGGCCGCAGAAGCACGCCTTGCCGCACAAAGCGACGCGGAGCCAGCCGAACAGCCGAGCTTCCTCGACACGATGCGCGACACGCTGTTCGGCGGGCGCGGCGCCGCGCCCGCAGCAAGCCGCCGGCCGATGGGCCTGCCGCCCGGATTGGGAACGCGGCCGCAGCCGGAGGCCGACATGCGTGCCGATCCGCGCGGGTTCGGCGGCGGCGGCGCGCTCGGCAGTGGCGGATCATTCCTCGGCACGGCGGCGGCCGCGGCCGTGGGCGTGATCGGCGGCAGCCTGCTGATGAACTCGGTGCGCTCCATGCTCGGCGGCGAACAGGGCCAGGCACAAGCGGCAACCGGCGGCGACAGCGGGGCGGATCCTTCACCCTGGGGCAATCGCGACAGCGAGCTCAGCCGCGAGGCGGGCGTCAACGATCTCGGTCGCGAGCAGAACGCGGCGGCGGACGACGGCAGCTACGATACCGCGGGTCTCGCCGACGACGATTATCCCGAGGACTATGACGACGGCTGGGACGCCGGCGATTCCGATTTCGGCTGATGCCGAGGCGAGGCCGCCGGCGGCCCCGCCCGAAGGACGCGATCAGATCACCCGCACCTTTGTGCCGACGGTGACGCGATCGTAGAGATCGATGACGTCCTCGTTGCGCATCCGGATGCAGCCTGACGAGACGGCCATGCCGATCGTCCAGGGCTCGTTCGAGCCGTGAATGCGATAGAGCGACGAGCCGAGATAGAGCGCGCGCGCACCGAGCGGGTTGTCCGGACCGCCCGCCATGTAGCGCGGCAGATCGGGGCGGCGCTTCAGCATCTCTGGCGGCGGACGCCAGTCGGGCCATTCCCGTTTCTGGGTGATGTGCTTGATCCCGGCCCAGGTGAAGCCGGGACGGCCGACGCCAATGCCGTAGCGGATCGCTCGTCCGCCGGACTGCACCAGATAAAGGAACCGCTCGCGGGTATCGACGACGATCGTGCCAGGGCTCTCGTTGCCGTCGTAATCGACGACCTGGCGGCGATAGCGCGGGTCGACCGGCCGATGCGCCTGCTCCGCCGGTTCCAGCCGCGCCTGCGAGGGGCGGCCGAAGCCCGGCTCGTAAGCTTCGCCGGGAACGACATCGTAGCGCGGCCGCGCCTGATAGCGGGGTGCCTCCTCGCGCGGCACGACGCGATAGCGCGGGGCTTCGTAGGCGGGTGCGGCCGGACCGGCCGGACCGCCACGGTAATAATACTGCGCCGGCGGTTGGCGCGGCGCGCCGCCGAACAGCGCCTCGATGAAGCCGCCGCCCAGGTTGGGACGCTGCGCGGCGGCGTAACGGACCGGCTGCACCGCGCCGCCATCGCTCTGGGCGTGGAAGGGCGAAATCGGGATGGGCGCCGCGGGCTCCGCAACGGCCGGAGCCACGGCGCAGGCGCTCACGAGGAGCGCGTAAGCAAGCTGCCGCATCGACGTACTCTGAACCCGTTCGTCGCGGAGCGACGGCCCCGCCTGTGCCGCCGCAGTAGAAGCTTAAATTTCGAGCGATTGGTAAAGCGGACAGCGCCGAGCGCCACCAATGCGGCGAGGATGCGCTCTCATTCGAATTAACGTTGATGCTGGGTAAATCATCACCGGCGCAGTGGCGTCACGGTGCTATGATAGGGAAACGGCTCTTTAAAAGTCCGCAGCTAGGATACGCCGCCTGAGAAGACGGGGTGGCGAAATGCGCGTGCAGCGTAAGATCTTTCGGATCGAGGCGATGAACAGCCTCGATGGACGGCAACCGATTGCTTTGCCGGGGGGCGCGCACGATCCGGCCCAAAGCCACGCCGAGCTGATGAACGAGCTGCGCGCCCTGCGCCGCATCGTCGAGCCGCAGCAGGAGCTGGTCACCCAGCGGGTGATCGACGCCTACAAGGCCGAGCTCAGCGAAGCGCAGAAGCTCAAGGCCGAGCTCGACCTGATCTACGAAGCCATCAACATGACGAAGCGCGAGATCGCGACGCTGCATGTGACCGGCTTCGAAGGCCCGGAAATGAAGCGGGTGACGCACGAGCTCGACGCCATCGTCGGCGGCACGGAGCAGGCCACCGAGCAGATCCTGTCCAGCGCGGAGAGCATCGATCAGGACGCGAGCACGCTGTCGGCGCGGCTGAAGGACGAACAGAATCTGGCGCTGGTGCAGGACATGCAGGAGAAGGTCATCAAGATCTTCGAAGCGTGCAACTTCCAGGACCTGACCGGACAGCGCATCACCAAGGTCGTCAACACGCTGAAGTTCATCGAGTCGCACATCATGCGGATGATGGAGATCTGGGGCGGCATCGAGTCGTTCCAGGACGTCACGCCGGAAGTGATCGCGGAGCGCGAAGGCGACGCCAAGCTGTTGAACGGGCCGAAGCTCGACGGCGAGGACGGCCACGCCTCGCAGGACGACATCGACGCACTGTTCGCGTAGTGCTTACGGCCGGCGGATCAGAGCGAACGCGACCAGCGACAGCGTCACCATGGCCGCGAGCAGGGCGAGCGCCGCGGCGTCGGAGGCACGCTCGATCACGAGGGCGACGAGCAGCGGTGCCGCGGACTGGATGATCAGGCCGGGCTTGGCAATCCGTCCGATCAGCGCGCCGTAACCGGCCGGTCCGAACAAGGCGAGCGGCAGCGTGCCACGGGCGATGGTCATGAGGCCGTTGGCGGCGCCATAGGCGACCGCGAAGATCGCCGCCACGAGCGGCGATGCGCCGGCCGCGGCGAGCAGCACAAAAGCCGCGCAGATCAGACCTACGGCGAAGCGCGCAACCCCGAGCGGATGGACGTTGCTGGCGAGCGTGAATTCGCCGATCCGCGCGGCCACCTGGGCGGGCCCGAACAGCGCGCCGATCGTCACCGCTGTGGTGCGCTCGAGGCCGAGACGCTCGAACATGGCGAGCAGATGCGCCGAGAGCGCGGCCGGCACGAACAGATAGGCGGCGAAGGCGGCGGCGACGAGGAGAAAGGCGCGGCCGCGTGCGGGCAGGTAGACCGGGGCCGTCCGTTGCGGATCCGTACTCGGGGCGGTGGGCTCGGCGCGTTGGCGCGGCAGTACGAAGGCGAGCAGCGGTGCGGCAACGATCGCCAGCAATGCGGCATAGAACAGATACGTGCCGCGCCAGCCCCAATGGGCGAGACAGAGATGGGTGACCGGCCAGCTCACCGTCGAGGCGAAGCCGCCGGCGAGCGTCAGCGCGGTGATCGGCCGCCGCGCCTTGGCGCCGAAAATGCGCCCGAGGGTGGCGAAGGCCGGATCGTAGAGCGAACTCGCCATGGCGACGCCCATGACGGCCCACAGAGCGAGGAAGGCCAGCGGATGTTCGGTCGCCGCCAGGCCGAGCAGCGCGGCGGCGCCGGCCAACGCGCCCCAGGGCATGACCTTGTGGCCGCCATGGCGGTCGATCTGACGGCCGATCGTGGGCGCCGCGAAGCCGGCCGCGAGCAGGCCGAGCGAGAAGCCGCTCATCGTGAAGGTCAGCGACCAGCCGCGTTCGGCCGCGATCAGCGGCACCGTCAGCACGACGGGATAGAACAGCGCCCCCCAGGCGAGGATCTGGGTGACGCCGAGCACGAGCACGGCGCGCCAGGGGCCGAAGGTGAAATCGCGGATGGAGGGCATCGCGGAGCCTGGGCAGGACCGCCACTAGCATGCCGGGCTTCGGCCTCCGGGGAAAGATGTTCCCGGCAGCGGCCGTGGCAGCCGCGCTCAGAGGTTGGTCAGGCCGACCCGTTTCAGCGTGTCCATAAGGGCGTGACCGGCGCGCACACGCTGACGGTAGTGATTGTTGCGGGCGCCCTCCGCATCGCCGGCGAGCAATGCGGCATAGAGTTCCTCGTGCGCCGCGGTCGAGCGGCCCGGGCCGGGATGCATGCGGCTGACGACGAGATGGGCGCGGGCGATCTGGTCGCGGAACCGGAGCCCGGCCTCGGTCAGCCTGGCATTGCCGCACAGGGTCAGCAGAACACGGTGGAAGCGCTCGTCGGCGTGCAGCCAGCGCTCGACGTCGTCGTCGGCCAACGCCGCCGCCATCTCGTCGAGGGTGGCGCGCATCGGCGCCAGCTCCGCCGCGCTCGGCCGCCGTCCGGCGAGCAGAGCTGCCGCCATGCTCTCGAGGCCGGTCAGGACGTCATAGACCTCCTGCATCACCTCCGGCGAGATCGGCACCACACGGACACCGCGCCGCGGCTCCATGACGACGAAGCCTTCGCTCTGCAATCGGATCAGCGCCTCGCGCACGGGCGTACGGCTCATGCCGAGTTCCAGCGCGATCTCCCGTTCGTCGACATAGGAGCCGGCCGGCAGCCGGTTGGTGATGATCCGCTGCTTGAGGACCGTATAGGCCTGATCGCAAAGCGAGGCCGCGCCTGCCGGCGCG
>Ga0182748_1001911_pt1 | contig 19488 bp, 20 predicted proteins | sample eDN3rd37CKraftOP_FD_128877 | JGI IMG/M metagenome (GOLD analysis project Ga0182748, IMG submission 128877) | Enriched Organic Plus compost microbial communities from Emeryville, California, USA - eDNA 3rd pass 37_C Kraft OP (version 2) (version 2) ...
CCACCAGAACCACCACGTCCAGGCATTGAACAAGCCGATCACGGCCGTGAACACGTAAGTAGCAAGGAGTACGGCGGTGACCAACCGCCTACTTCTGGCTCACATGCTAACCCTGTGGCCTGGGGCGTCTACGACACTGAAGTTCGTGACGACCAAGCAATACACAATATGGAGCATGGCGGAATCTATGTCTCCTACCAACCCGACTTGCCACAAGATCAAATTGAGAAGCTCAAGAGTCTTCTATCTGCTCCATTCTCGAATCCAGAGTTTAAGCCAACGAAGATCGTGCTTGCGCCACGTCAGGCTAATACATCGCCTATCGAGCTGAGTTCGTGGCGCAGAAGTGAATCATTAGCAAGCTACGACCAAAAGAAAATAGAAGAGTATGTCATGAGGAATCTGGGGAAAAGTCCAGAGCCTCTTGCCAAGTAGAACGAGGTCTAGAGATGAAGAAGACACTAGTAATATTGATTTCAGCATCAGTAGTTGGTGCAGTTGTGCTAGGCTGGTTGGTTTTTCAAAACCGGTCAGTTTCAGCTCCACCAAAAACAGTGCCTACTGTAAATAGCAATCAAAATAAACCTGATCCAAACAAACATGATTTTTCAGATGTAGACTTTTCTCGGAAGATGATTGTCCACAACCAACAAGCCATAGAGATGACAGAGGCTATCTTAGCGGTATCAACCAACCAAGTTGTCCGTGAAATAGCTACAGAGATACAACAGGAGCAAAAAAGCGCCGAAGATCAATATAAGAACTGGCTGGGCGAGTGGAACGAAACATACACGAATCTGTCTGATTTTCCTGAAATGGACGGCCATGACATGTACCCTACCTATCTTGGCCTCGCGTCAGCAACAAACATGGCAACGCTTAAGGCCGCAACCGGTAGCGACGCAGACAGGCTTTTCATTAGTCTTATGATCGCGCACCATGAGGGCGCAATTCAGGGCGATGGAACAAGTAGCCTGCTTCAATATGGCAAGCTCATCGAATTCAAAAATAAAAACCTCGCCAGCTACAAGAACGATATTAAAAGATTAGAAGATTTACAAAAAGACGAGTAATGAAAATAACGAAGAACAAGCTGTTTGCCGTTATCATCATCGTGTTGGTGGCTTTTGCGGCCGCCATTTGGTACTTTGGGGTGCTTTCGATTAAACCCGAAAAGACTTCTGACACTCAAAATACGAAGACGACTCAGCAAACCACCAATGACGAGAAAACCACAGATAGTAAATATGCAACTCTCTACGGCGACGAGTTTGACGAAGCCTTTATTGCCGACATGCTGGCTCATCATGACGGCGCTCTCAATATGGCAGAGCAAGCCGGAGCCGTGACAGCCCACGAAGAAATCCGTACTCTTTCCGCCAACATCATACAGACACAAGGACAAGAGGTGATGAAAATGCGAGAGTGGCAAAAAGAGTGGGGCTATGAAGAAACCATGGTCGGTGGCCACATGAGTCATGGCGGTGGCGGTATGGACATGGGCGGTGATATGGTCGAGATGATGAACAAACTAAAAGATCTCAAGGGCGAGGAGTATGATAAAGAGTTTCTAAAACAAATGATTCTCCATCACGAGCAAGCAGTTGAAATGTCCCAGTATGCTGCCAGCAATGCCAAGCACCAAGAGATTAGAGACCTCGCAAGCAATATCATCAGAACCCAAAAGGCTGAAATCCAGCAAATGAAACAATGGCAAGAAAGCTGGGGTTACTGAGTATGCGTAATAAAAGTACGATCATATTTTCAGTAGTCATCTTACTGTTGCTAGTGGCTATTGGGGTGGGTGTTTGGACGGCACTTAATAACCGCCAGACTCGACCGCCTACTGATAGTCAGACTTCCGACCAAGCTAAGACATTCACGCTTAGCGAGGTTGCCAAGCATACATCAAAAGATGATTGCTGGACAGTCATTTCTGGTGATGTGTACGATTTGACGGAGTTTATCAACCGTCACCCTGGGGGCGATGAGATTCTTCGAGCCTGTGGTACGGACGGAACAACGCTATTCAATTCACGCCAAACCCAAGATGGCCAGGCAGTGGGATCGGGAGCGCCCCATAGTCAAGCCGCACAAGAGCAATTAGCAAAACTTAAAATCGGAACAATAAACAAGAACTAAAATATGATGAAATACGACCAAACACAACTCATTCTAGATATCCTTATGTTGAGGCTGCCCTCATACACAACCTTGCGGTCAAGTATTGCTAACTTGCGATGATGACCGGCGGTATATAGTACCGTAACGCCCAGCGCTTGCAGCTCGTAGATAGCGTTAAGTGCTTGGTAATAGTAGTCGCCATCATGTTCGTTTGGATTACGAGTATTTATGACTATCCGTACATTACGACTGCGTAGCTTAGCAAAGATAGGTAGGAGCGTCCGCATGCGCTTCTCCGTGATGAACGGACTCTCGATAATCACTTCATCTTTGCTGTGTAGCAGGTCACGCATAAACGTCCTATAGAACGTGTCCTGGTCGTAGAGGGTGCTTTCACTAAACATGATGCTTGCTCTCCTCTGTTTCAGGCTCGACAATATGGATTTCTCCGTTATAATATACCCAGCCTAGATCAGTTAGTTTTTGATGCATCAAAACTAAACTAGGTTCTAGAGTGTTCCACGACAAGTCGATGTGGCGCACCAAATAAAACTACCGTTCCATCGGTGGTTTTATTTTATTTCATCATCAAGTAGCCATGGCTTGCGTTTTGCAAGATCAAAAATCATTTCGCCGCACATTGAATTCGCCCAACAAAACCAAGGACGAGTGAACTGATATGGGTTGTTCTTGTGGAAGCTCTCATGCATAAAACCGGTACCTGCGGTTGTTTCCGTCAACACCTTTAGTCGATTGGCGATTTGCTCATCATCATCGCTGACCATGATTTCGGTGAGAATTCCCAGGTGCCAGATATAGTCTGGATCGACATGCGGACTGGACATGCCTTCGTAGAGGCCTTTGGCATAAAACCGATTATCTTCACTGAGGATAAAGCGTTTTGTGTTTTGATAGACTTCATTCTCCGAGCTAATGTACTTCATATACGGAAGACTTAAAAGACTCGGAATATTCGGATCATCCATCAGATTGTGATTACCAAAACCATCGGTTTCGTAGGCGAATATCTTGCCATATTTCGGATGATCGACAGTGCCGTGATGCCAGATCGCATCGTCGATTTCTTGCGCAAGCACCTCGAACTGTATCGCCAAATCCCGCTGCATAACGCTCGGAAGCACCTTTGACATGCCGTTCAGTGCGACGACGGCCATCGCGTTCGCCGGAATCAGATATGGTCGTTCGACCTCATCGTCCGACGGACGATACAGGCATCGGCTCAGGCCTACTTCGTTGTTGCGCGGCCCTTTGCCCCAGCTTCGAACGAATTTCGGCATCGGGAATCCGCTTGGTCTGATCGCCCGATACATTCGCTTGTCTCTATCCTTGGTTACATCACCTTGCTCGGTACGAATGACTGATAGTGCATCTTCGAGCGTACCGACAACTTCTTTCGTAATCACCGACATGTCACCGGTTTCGTTTACATAATCGACAATGAGCTGGATATATGCCAACAAGCTGTCCAGTTCATATTTCCGCTCCCATACGCCTTCGTGCCATTTTTTACCGGGACCCCAGCGTTTGTTCTTGGGAGCGTCTTTCATGTGCGGATGTCGGAATGCATTGGCGTACGGATCCATTTGGATGCATTTCGTCAGACGATAAATCACGCCAGCAATCATTTGGCGAAGATTTTCGTCTTCGCGTGCGAATGGTATATACAACTTCACCTGGCGGTACGTGTCTCGCGGCCACATTGCCGGTATGTCGCCAGTCGCGATATATGTATCAGGCTGTCCATCGTCTCGAGTGACATGATACGTTGCGGTATCGAGCGTGTTGGGGGTAGTTTGTCGAAATATACGCTTGAGTATTGGATCGGCGATTTTTTTGGACGTGTCTGCAATCGCATCCTCGACCGCCTCGCTGACAAACAGCCGCTCAGTCGGTTCAGGACGATCTATAAGATGGGAGTAATCCCGCATCCGCCTCGTCATAGTAGGACTTATTATACTACGGTGTCTTGTAGACACGACCCGTTTCTGCCGTCCAGTGCAAAACACTCGCGTAGTGATTATTTGGGTTGACGATTACTTCGTCCTCGCCTATCACTCGAGTCGTTTTCGTATGCACATAGAGAATATTGGATTGGAAGAGTCCGATGGCAGGTATATCAGACAGCCACTGACGAGCAAACGACATGTATTTTGCGTCACGCAATGCAGCTTCAGACCGCTCTCGCGCGCCTACCAACGCATCATCACTGATGTCATTGCCATATTCCGAAAAGTTCGACAGCCCAGCCGAATGCCAAAACGCAAACACATCAGGATCAGTACCGATCACCAGCTCGTCGATCAGAATGTCATAATTTCTCGGCTGCAAAATATCACCCGTAAAACTTCTCGTTCCATCGCGACTATCGTACACTTCGGCATCGAGCTTTACACCCAATGAGCTCCATTGGTCTACGATTGTTCGCAGCGCCTCTTCGTATTCCGTATTCTGACGCGTCACGATTCTAAATCGAAGCTCGGTGTTACCTTTGGTGCGTATGCCATTCTTTAGCTTCCAGCCCTTGCGTTCGAGATACTTAGCTGCGGTGTCGAGATCAGCTTTTGGAACGGGTATGGTGTCTGCTCCTTCGACTTGATCCGGGATAAATGGCAGATGCAATGGTCGCGGATTGCCGTATAGTTTTTTACGGATTGTCGACGTGTCTGTCGCCATTCGAAGCGCCGTCCTCACATCTTTGTCCTTGAGCACTGGGTTTTTCATATTAAAGATGAGGTAAACGCCGCTCATGACCGGACGGGCCATTACATTGAATTTGCTCTGATCAACTGTACGTGCAATATCGCTTGATACATCGCTTGCACCAGTAACTTCGCCGGTTTTCAGTGCTTGACTGATTGCTTCATCATCTTTGTAAGTGTGTAGTTGCAAACGATCAAGACGCGGGTGACCTTCGTAATAATCTTTGTTGGCATTTAGGTATACGATCTTGCGGTTAGTTTGGTTACTAACTGTCTGCATTAGCCGGAAGCTGAAAGGACCACTGCCGACAGGATTGCTACTAAAGATACTTTCGCGCAAGGCAGAAGGTTCGATTTTCTCTAACAAATGCGATGGCAAAACCGCAAACGTCAATGCTTGCGGAAATGCGACGTAGGGTGCTGGCAGCAAGAATCGAACTGTGTAATCGTCGATAAATTCAGCTGCTATACCTTGCCAGCTCACCGCCGCCACTGATCGACTGGATGGTTCACGCATCGTATTGACCGTATAGACGACATCGCGGGCCGTAAGCGGCTTGCCGTCATGCCATCGCGCATCTCGTCGCAGATGCACCGTAAACTCTTGGTTGTTTTTGTTCTCTATTGACTTTGCGAGATCACCTTTGAGATGACCGGTCGTGTCGTATTTATACAGCGAAGAGAAGATCAAATTGACGGCCGATATTTCTGCCGGTGTCCTTGCATAGAGCGGATTAAGCGTCTGTATAGGCCCGCGGACCGCTTCGGCATACGTACCGCCGTTAACCGGAGCGACCGTCACATAACTTTGCTGAAACCAAATCATCTGCAGTCCAACAATGCCGATCAATACGCCAACACCAGCCAACCAACCTATCACGTGAAGGCGAATTTCTCGAATTTTATCCCAGCGCTGCACCAAAAAACGCCGTGCATGACGAATCGTCGCACCCTCGGCCTTGCGAGCGTGTCGTTTGATAATTCGAGAATGACGCTTTAACCTGAGTCTTTCTTTTAGTGTTGGTTTCGTGTCATTCATAGAGTGCCGTCGCCCACCTAGGCTAAGCAGGTAACAATAATCCTGCTAAGATTGATAGTACGAACACAACAGCCAATACTATAGTCGCCTCAAACAAGCTTTTGTCCAAACCGCGGCGCGTGGTATACAGCTCGCCAGAACTGCCGAATCCAGCACCCAAAGAGGCTCCGCGCTGCTGAAGCAAAATGCAAGCTACCATGAGTACAGCCGATCCGATAGTAAGTGTTTGTAAAATTCCGTCGATTGTCATAACGCCTCCTTGTTACGCGTATTCATCATAATGACCACGCTTGTTACTACATAGTTTATCAAAGCAAGTATCATTCCGGTAAGTATCGAATTGCCAAATGACATTTCCAATCCCGGTGTCAGCTGTAAGGAAATATAGACCATAAAACCATTGACGATCAAGATAAAGAGACCCAGTGTCAATAATATCGCTGGCAACGATAAAATGACGACAAGCGGCTTGAGCACGCTGTTGACTACCGAAAAAATGAGTCCGGCAAGCAAGAATACTCCAACGCTCGCATCAATCTGCGCATCGCTATATCCTGTTCCCAACAAACGGACAGCTATCCAGAGGCCAAACGCATTCAATGGCCACCTGATCATAAATACCAAAAACTGACGCTGCATTACTCCTATTATTTTAGCATATTTAGAGATCTCTCGGGAGTTTTGAACTCAAGTTTTTGCACCCTTTGTCCGTCACTAGAATGTCATCTTCTATCCGAACGCCGATACCTTCTTCAGGAATATAAATACCAGGCTCAACAGTCACGACCATATTCGGTTGGAACGATTTTGCATCACTCAGCGAATCGTGCACATCTCGCCCGAGCCCATGTCCAATTGCATGCGGGAAATACTTATTATAAGCAGGATCCTGTTTGTCACTAATCAACCCAAGCTCAATCATCGCATCCTTCATGATATCGTCGACTTTTTTGTAATACTCGGCAAACGGCAAACCAGGTTCAATTAAATCGATAATTTTTGCCTGCGCTTCACGAACGGCGTCATGAATCGCTTTTTGTCGTTTGGTTGGCTGACCGACAGCATACGTTCGTGTAATGTCGGCTGCGTAACCTTGATATCGAGCACCTATATCAAGCAAAAGAAATTGCTTTTTCTTGATCGGATCATTGTTGTGGATGTAATGAAGCGTGCATGCATTTTTGCCTGCTGCAACAATCGGATCATAGGCATGACCTTCTGCGCCAGCTTTGCGGAAATCATAGGTAAATTCAGCCTCGACCTCATACTCGTATCGATACGCATCTAGCTTCTGATATACTTTTTCGAAGCTTTTCACCGTCAAGTCAATCGCAGACTGTATCACGGCAATCTCGACAAGCTGCTTGATAGCACGCATCCGAGCAAGCTCCAAACGAAAGTCGCTTACCGAAGCAAAAATTCTCTCAAGTTTTTCGTACATTTCATGTGCCGCCGGATTCAAGGTGAAACCGAACCTGTCGGCATATTTCGGCTGCTGTACAGTATGTATCAATCGATGCGATCTTGCAGCTTGGCGTAACCAGCTCTCAGCTTCTTCGCGATCGATCACTTCATCAACACCGCTGATTTCCTTTGCTTTATCTGGCGACAAGCTGCCATTAAAGACGGCATGCACTGGATCGATGGTCGGTGCAACTAGCCAAGAACGCTGGCGCTTACCATCCATAAATAACCACCAGTCAGGATGTTCAATACCTGTCAAGTACCAGAAATTGCCTTCTTGCTCGAAACGTGAAGCAGCATCGTGTCCTCGCTGCATTTCCTTGTAGGCCGGAACAGCCAAGATACCGCCTTTTAGCTCTTCGTATACTCTTTCGCGATTACCGGTAAAAAACGATTTGTCCAGCCTGTTCTTCATGCACTTAGCATATCACAAAAACTGAGCCAGCTTCTTTGCTTTTGCTTCACCGATCACATCGGCGATTTCCTGTTGTGAGGCAGCCTTCACTCCCCGTAAACTACCAAAAACACGAATCAATTTTCGTCTGGTCGCTGGACCTATGCCCGGTATAGCCTCTAGATCACTCACTGTCTGTTTTTGTCTTTTCAAAACAGTGTGATAACTGACCGCGAAACGATGTGATTCGTCGCGTATACGCTGGAACAATCTCACGACATCATGATACGCGCCAAAAATCGAACCGCCGCGCAGATTCTTTGAGTGTGCACCGGCATTGACCTGACCCGGGTGTAAATTTACGACATAGTATGCACCCGAACGACTCACCACGACGGATTCGCTGGGGTTTTTGATAAGATTTTCCAAAACAGACGTATCGATATGCGAATTTTGCGCATGGACGATAAGCTCCTCTTCACGTTTGGCAATACTCACGATTGGCACTTCGACTTCGCGCTCATGAAGTGCCTTGATCGCAGCGTCCAGCTGTCCTTTACCTCCATCGATCAGCACAAGATCCGGCATGCCCCATGCCTTGATATTCTTCGGGCTGAAGCGTCGCCAAATCGTCTCGTGCATATTACCCGTGTCGTCATTACGTTCGGTTTTCGTCTTGAACTTTCGGTATTCACCACGGTTACTGACACCGTTGGTAAACACAACCATGCTCGCGACAACATTGACGCCGCCCATGTGACTGATGTCATAACCCTCTATCCGTGCTGGGACTTTCGGCAAATTCAATAGCCCCGCCAAATCGCTGAGCGCACGGTCTTTGCTAATATCCAAAAATTCACGGTCGCCAAACATAATCTTGCGTTGCAGTTCCGCAAGATCACGCAAACGATTGCGTAGACGTGCCGCAGTCTCAAAATCCTGGCGGTCGGCAGCTTCGCGCATGTCACGCTCGATTTCTTTTGCCAAATCTTTTCGCCCGCCTTCGAAATACCGAATCAGTTTTTTGAGCGTTGCTTTATATTCTTCACTCGTCGTACCCGGCGCCGGACTCAGTCCAATATGCGAATCAAGATCTGGTCTCTGTCCTGGCTTCGGCGGTTTGACATAATGCGGGAATACGCGACGCAAATACCGTAGTGCTTTTCTGATAGCGTAGCCGCTGTAATACGGACCAAAATAACTGGCTCCGTCATCGATCGGAAGACGAGTAAATGAAACGTATGGCCACTCGCTCTTCATATCAATACGGATATATAACTGTGATTTATCGTCGCGAAGCAAAATGTTATAGCGCGGTTTGTACCGCTTAACCATCTCGGATTCCAAAAACAACGCATCGATTTCAGATTCCGTCTCGATCCACTCGACATCATCGATCTCGGCAACAAGCGCACGAGTTTTTATATCCATATCCTTTTGAGATTGGAAGTACTGTCGCACGCGATTCTTGAGTACAGCAGCTTTGCCAACATACAGAATCTCACCCGAAGCAGATTTATGAAAGTATACGCCCGGATTGGATGGGAGTGTCTTTAACTTCGCTTCGAGCTTTTTGTTCATCTGTATATTACCGTAATTGCACTACGCTACTGCAACGCCAAAGACATGCCCGATGCCATATGTCACAACAGATGCAAATACGACGATCAGAAATTGACGGATAGCTCCGTAGGCGATATTCTTGCCGCTCGATTTTGCCGTATAACCACCGACAAACAAACTACCGATACTCGTAAGGATAATTGCCAGCAGGATGCCTTCGATATTATGCCAGCCAATAATCCACGGAATAAGCGGTGGGATTGAACCGATCCAAAACAGTACAAACGACGAAATCGCTGCGATCCAAGGCGAACCAAGCTCGTCGTCATTCATGCCAATAACTTGTGATGAATACATCGACATAAATTCTTTGTCATGCTTGGCCACATCGGCAGCCGCACGCTTGGCAGTCGCTGCATCGATGTGGTGCTCTTCAAAACTCTTGGCAAGGTTCTGTTCAAGCAGCTCCTTGTCGGTTTTGATAATTTTCTTCAGATCACGCAGCACGTTTTCAAATAACTCGACCTGTGCCTTTACTGAGATCCATTCGCCCGCAGCCATTGAAATTGCGCCAGCCAAAGCTCCCGCAAAACCAGCAATCAGCACAGCCCGCGGATCGGCTCCAGCTGCTGCCACGCCCACAACGATACAGAGGATGCTCACCAAACCATCGTTGACACCGAGCACCGCTGCACGCGCGCCGCCGCGTTGCACCTGCGCAGCACGCTTGGCCAGGAGGGCACTGGCCTGCTCATGATCAGATTTTTTTACCATACCTACATATTATTATACCACTTTTGCAAGCATATACATCATTTTTTGGTGCTATGATAGATCTATGGCCGACACGATGATTACCAAGATATACCGAGGCGTCACCGATGCCAATTGCTTGCTCTGGTGTCATGGTACCGAAGGTATTGAACATCAAAAAGTCCGTAAATTCCGATATCCTGCTTGGAAATATGCGCATGCAAGTTACCGTATCGTCCAATGCATTTGCCGAAACTGTAACATGCAGTTTTTTGGTGAATATGCTGAAGGAGTACCGCTTTCAATCCCTGTGATTCGCAAGGATAGCTACTTTGCCTATGAAATTCCTGTAAGGATCAATGGTAAACTCGCCGCTCTCAAAGGTAAAGTCGTGCGAACGCTTGGACAAACCAATCAAGAAATGTTAAACGATCAGACGCGTCTTTTTATCGATTTGGTGCAATAATCATGTTCTACGATTTTGCGTAAACCGCCGATATGCGACGATATGTCTTGGTCGTGAATGCCAGTAGGGCAACGGCGACCATGATAAGTCCGAAAATCAGAAATACCAGTGCGATACCACGAGCTTCGCCTTCACCAAGCAGCCAACCAAGCTGCGATTTGCCCGCCTCGGAATTCATGTATGGAATGATTATAAACTCAGCAATCGGCGCTACCAAAAAGGCCGTAATTGGAGCTGCCGAAGATTCGAGAGCCTGCGCAAATCCAAAAACTCTCCCTTGCTTGGCGTATGGAACGACTCGCTGAATAACTGTCTGCTCGGCCGCTTCTATAACCGGTACGAGCGTCATATAGATGAAGATACCGACAATATACAGCCATGCCCACTCCCGAATCGTAAAGAACGATCCGATCACACCCATGACTACGGCAATAACAAGCAACGTCTTGATAGGTTTTTTGCCTAAACCAAATTTTGCAATCAGCAGACCACCAATAATAAATCCCGTGCTCGTAATACCAAGAACGATACCCCATACTTCGACCGAAAAGATTGTTAAACCGTACGGATCCATTAATGCCATATATGATCCACCAATAAAATTGTTGAACATCGAGAAAAATAGCAACCCAAAAAGTCCAGGGATCATCTTGATTGCCATGATACTTCCCTTGATATCGACCTGTTTGTTTTTGAGTTCCGGATCATGCGCAATGCCTTTTTCAGGAATTTGCACAAACAAGATATGGATAAATGCAATTGCCGTCAAAATACACGCTATAGCCAACGTCCAACCCATACCAAGCAGACCAACCGAAAGACCGCTAAACACGCTAGTAATGATAAAGCCGATACCTTGAACTGTACCGACCAATCCATTGGCATTTGCTCTCTTTTCTTTGTCGACGAGCAGCGTCACGATCGTAGACAGCGCGATGTTGCGCATATTTTCCACGACCGCGCCGGTCAAAATAATACCCGCAAACAACCAGAGCCACGGCGAAGTGATAGACAATAGCGCCTCGCGAGGCAGCACGATATAAAGTAGTGACGCCAACAAAAATGTAACAAGAGTAAAGCTCGCTGCAAACAACATAATACTCTGCTTTTTGTGTCGATCGACAATCGTGCCAAACCATATGCTGCAAAGCGCGACAAGCAGCATGTACATGCCCCCGATAAGTCCCGTCGCCAGAACCGACTTTGTTTCCAGATATACCCAGAATGTCAATGCGAACCAGAGATAGCTGGTAGTGATATTCGCAATGAGCGTGTTGAGCAATACATTATAAAATTGTTTCATTCAATAAGTTCTCTTGAAAAAATAATATCAATTATAGCTTAAGTATGCCAAAAGTCGTTATAGTGCGACTTGTTTTCCATCATTTTCATCCATAGGAACAGGGCGCCAATCATGTTTGCCAAGTAATGGTTTTTTACCGCGGCGATCGACAGATCCATCATCTAATCGCGGCCGAGTAACTTCTCTTTTTAGTTGATGGAGTCTTTTTGTTTCGTTTTTGCCAAGCGAATCAGTCTGCTGTTTTTCGAGCAAGGCAATATATTCGCTGATCACCTGCTGTTTGTTATGCTGTTCTCGAACCAACTTCCCCAGTACTTGCGGATAAGACAAGATATTTTCGACAAGTGACTGTATTCCATATTTCGTTTCATCACCGTCTATCGAATATCGACGCAAAACATCGAACTGATTGCTGTAGTCGATCTTTGTCAGCAGACAAAACTCTCGGTTCAATATCAGGTCATACTGCTCCCTGCCTGATCTCAGCCTCCAAATGTAGCTTCCATTTTCCGCGAAACTCTGGTCAAATTCCAAATAAATAGCCCTTTCATATGTCGGAGTGCGCGTTGGAACCGACACGCCACCTCCGTCATCCATTTCCACTACAGCAATCGTAGAACTGCCGTTCTTTCTTAGTATTCCATCCCACTTCATCGCAAAATCTTCGGCGTACTGAAATGCTGCTTCGTGCCTTGATTGCTGTCTGAATTCCGCTGATCTGGACAATAAAAAACGGCCAATCGGCCGTTTGTTTTCATCGTACTCATGTATGCCAAGCAGTCGTTCTTGCATCTGCGGTTATGGTATCATTGCTTTTGCTTAGCGTCAACCATCGACCGACATGCAACTGTATGATACAAAAGTTCTGGTTTTTCTTTGCATTTTTCGCATATCAGTACAAGTTCGTTGCATTCCGGACGAGCACAGTTTTCAAAATTGCTTGTTGGGCCATTGCAATGCGTACATTTGCCAATCGTTTTTGCATGATCGCTGAAGTTGATTGTCATACGATCGTCAAACACGCGCAGACTACCTTCCCATAGACCATCATCACCATATTTTTCGCCGTACTTCACGATACCGCCGTCAATTTGATATACCTCTTTGAAACCGCGTTTTTTCATCATGGCGCTTATAACTTCGCAGCGAATACCGCCAGTACAGTATGTGATCACCTTTTTGTCCTTGATATGATCATACTTGTCGCTTTCGAGTTCACGAATGAAATCGCGTGACGTGTTGGTATCCGGCACAATGGCGTTTTTGAATTTGCCAATCTTTGCTTCATGGGCGTTCCGACCGTCAAAGAACACGACTTCATCGCCATACTTTTCGACCATTTCATGCACTTCATGCGGTTTGATATGTTTGCCACCGCCGACGACACCATTCTCGTCTACCTCGTACTCATCGTCAGGCGCACGAAAACCGACCAGCTCTCGGCGATGTTTCACGCTCATACGCGGAAAATGCTCGCGACCTCCATCAGACCATTTGAATACAGTATCTTTGAAGCCAGGATATTGTTTTGTTGCTTTGATGTATTTTTTCAAGTCTTCAATATCACCGCCGACGGTACCGTTCAACCCATGCTTGCTAACGAGTATGCGGCCACGCAGATTCAGGCTGTCACACAATGTTTTTTGCCATAGCTTCACTGCCTCAGGATCACTGAGCGGTGTAAATTTGTAATATAGCAGAATCTTTTGCACCTCTGTATTGTACCACACTTATCATTTACAACTCTAGATATATGTGCCATAATCAAAAAATCTATGAAAACTCATGAAAAGGAACGAAATTCTTTTTTTCGGCGTGCTGCTGAACTCGGTTTCATTACACTCGTTATTTTCGCCATAGGAACGGAGGTTACACCATGATGAACAAAAACTCAGCAAAAAATGTTGATGAATATATCGCATTACACGACGGTGAAACTCGCAAGCGTCTCGAACAGTTACGCGAGCTTTTTCGAAAAACACTGCCAAAAGCTACAGAAGACATCAGTTATCTTATGCCTGCCTATCGCGAGAAACCAGGCAAAAGACCATTTGCGTTTTTTGGCGCGACCAAAGATTCAGTGGCTGTATATGCACTCCATTTCGATGTTCATCCGGCATTGCTGGAGCAAGCAAAGCCATATCTCACATCAAAAAGTACAATGAAGTTCCCAAATGATAAACCGATACCTATGGATCTGCTGCAACAAATGCTCGAAGAAAAAGGTGCGCAGCTAGGCCTCGTATAGTAATTAAAAACAGCGGCTCCCTAAAATGAGACCGCTGTTTTTGTGAAGTTGACTATTCTGACTGTTCTTCCGATTCTTTTTCTTTTGCTTCGTCTTCGCCACCTTGCTCAGCCGGAACATCCGCTCCTGATTCTATTTCAGCTTCACCAGCTGCAGCTTCGTTCTGAGCCTGCAGTGCGCTTGGCTCATATACGTTTGCAACGACAAGTTCGAGATCTTGTTCGGTATCGGCGAATTCGACACCTTGAGGTAATTTGATGTCGCCGAGAGTTAGTTTATCTTCAGTAGTTGCAAGATTCTCGATTGGTACTTCCAGAGCCTCTGGCAAGTCGGCTGGTTTTGCTTTGATTTCTATATGTTCAATTGCCTGCAGCACGATCAGACCAGCCTTTTCGGCTGGGCTTTCGCCCAAGCCTACCAAATGGATAGGCACTTCGGCAGTGATGGCTTCGTTCTGCTTGATAGTATGAAACGCTACATGGCGTACACGGTGTTTCATCGGATCGACATCTATATTTTTGATGATTGCCAATTTTTTCTTGCCGTCAATAACCAAGTGTACTGGCGAGTGTTTACCTGCCTTGTGTACGACCTTTGTAGTTTCAACCAGTGGTGACTGAGTGTGCATTGGCTCGGCCTTACCGCCATATACGACGCTTGGCACCATGCCTTCTTCGCGTAATTTTTTGACTTGTTTCCCCCTTGCAGTCCTCTCGGAAAGTTTCAGTGAAATATCCATACTCCTCCTGTTTCTATTCCCCTCTATTATAGCATGCCTGCAATATTGGGTCTAAACGACAAGCCCCTTGCATCGTGCTAAAATAACAAGGTAATGATCCCAGGCGTCGAGCTAACTGACTTTATTCTCTGGGGCGGTGTTATGGCCGTCGCGTTCGTTATCTTTGCCGAGTCAGGACTGCTCATCGGATTCTTTCTGCCTGGCGATACGCTGCTTTTTACAACCGGATTCCTCGTAAGTACCGGATTGCTCGGCAGTAGCACAAACATCCACTGGATAGTACTTCTCTTATTCCTCGCTGCCGTTGCCGGAGACAGTGTCGGATACACATTCGGCCGTCGTCTCGGTCCTAGATTATTTACACGACCGAACTCTCGCATTTTCAAACAAGAAAACGTCCAAAGAGCGAAGAAGTTTTATGACAAACACGGCGGCAAGACGATCATTATCGCGCGTTTCGTGCCGATTGTCCGTACGTTCGCGCCAATCGTTGCTGGTACGGCAAAAATGCATTATCCGACATTCCTCGCGTTTAACCTTGCCGGGGCATTGATATGGGCAGTCGGAGTGACATATCTCGGTTACTTTGCGGGTAGCTATTTCCATAGCATCGGGCTGGAAGTTGACCAAGTGCTCTTGCCACTTATCGCTCTTATTTTGTTTATTTCGATTCTACCGGGCGTCATCCATCTCATACGCAACGAGCAGCAACGCAAAACGCTATGGGAAGGCACTAAACGAGAAATCAAAACCTTGTTTCGCCGTTAGAGTAATTGCTTCAAGTATTTGCCAGTAAACGATTCAGGGGCTTTCGCTACTTCTTCAGGAGTACCTTGAGCGATGACTCGGCCGCCACCACTGCCGCCTTCCGGACCCATATCGATGATATAGTCAGCCGTTTTGATTACATCAAGATTGTGCTCGATAACAACCATTGTATTGCCGCCTTCGACAAGCTTTTGCAAAATTGTCAGAAGTCTTTTCACATCGGCACTATGCAAACCAGTTGTCGGTTCGTCAAGGATATACATCGTCCGTCCAGTGCTGCGTCGTGAAAGCTCACTGGCCAGTTTGATTCGCTGCGCTTCACCGCCGCTGAACGTTGTCGCAGGCTGGCCGAGACGAATGTAGCCCAAACCAACTTCGACAAGCGTATCGAGTTTGCGAGCAATCGCCGGGATATTAGCGAAGAACTCCGCTGCCTGTTCGACTGTCATTTCTAGAACATCGCTGATTGTCTTGTCCTTGTACTTGATTTCCAACGCTTCGCGATTGTAACGCTTGCCTTTGCATACATCGCACGTAACATACACGTCCGGCAAAAAGTGCATTTCGATTTTGATCACACCATCGCCTTGGCAATTCTCACAGCGGCCGCCCTTGACATTAAAGCTAAATCGTCCAGCCTTGTAGCCTCGAATATTTGCCTCTGGAGTACTTGCAAATAGTTCGCGAATAGGTGTAAATACGCCGGTATATGTCGCCGGGTTGCTACGCGGCGTGCGACCAATTGCAGACTGATCGATAACAATCACCTTGTCCAATTGCTTGATGCCTTCGATACCATCATGAGTCCCCGGAACCTCTTGGCTTCGATGTAAGCGTGCTGAGAGTTCCTTTGCCAGGATATCGTTTACTAAAGTCGACTTACCGCTGCCGCTGACGCCGCTTACAACAGTCATGACGCCCAATGGAAATGCTACATCGATATTTTTCAAATTATTTTCGCGAGCGCCTTTAACTATAATCTTCCTATCTTTTTGAACAGGTCGACGTTTTTTCGGTACTTCGATTTTTTCAGTACCCGCCAAGAAGCGGCCCGTGATACTATTCTCGTTTTTGGCGACTTCATCGGGCGTTCCAGCAGCTACAACCTTACCTCCGGCGATTCCAGCACCCGGCCCGATATCTAGCAGATAATCGGCTTCGCGAATGGTATCTTCATCGTGCTCAACGACCAAGACTGTATTGCCCAGATCGCGGAGTCGCTTGAGCGTCGCGATCAAACGGTCATTATCCCGCTGGTGCAAGCCGATCGAAGGTTCGTCCAATACATACAACACACCTTGCAGGCCACTGCCGATCTGCGTTGCCAGACGGATACGCTGCGCCTCACCGCCTGATAGCGTATTCGCGGCTCGCGACAGCTCCAAATATGCGAGGCCGACATTATTCATAAAGCTTAGACGCGCGATGATTTCTTTGAGGATCTGCGATGCGATGAATTGCTCGTTATCTGTCAGCTTGAACTTGTTTTGGAAGAAATCCAAAGCCTCTTCCACGCTCAGCTTACAAATATCCATGATGTTCTTGCCATGAACAGTCACAGCCAAAACGACCGGTTTCAAGCGTGCACCGCCACAAGCATGACATTCACGCTCGCGCATAAACCGCTCAATATCACGACGCATAAAGTCACTGTCAGTTTCCTTGTGTCGTCGTTCGAGATTAGGAATAACTCCTTCGTATGTCGAATCATAATACCTACCCGAACCAAGCATGACACGATATTGCTGATTGCCTGTGCCATAGAGAATTTTTTGCAGTGCATCTTCGGACAATTCCCGTACCGGTACGCGCAAATCAAATCCATGCACTTCACCTACAGCGGCAAGCTTCTTCATGTACCAAGCATCGCTATTGACGCGATTGTATGGTCGGATCGCACCTTCGGCAATTGTCAGATTCGGATTAAATACTAGATCCGGATCAACTTCCAGGCGATTGCCTAGGCCTGTGCAAACAGGACACGCTCCTTGGGGCGCATTGAAACTGAACAAGCGCGGTTCAAGTTCTGGTATTTCTTCGTTCGGGTGATCGATACATGCATACCGTTGCGAATAAACATCGACTTTGTCATCGTCAACTCGCAAAATTTCAACGATACCGCCGCCTAGGTCAAGCGCCTGTTCAACAGACTGCGCAACTCGTGATTTTACATCGTCGCTGACAACAATACGATCAACAACGATTTCGATATTGTGCTTGTAGTTCTTTTGCAGCTCTGGAAATTCATCGAGTGCATAGACGACGCCATCGACTCGAGCACGGGCAAAACCTAAACGCCGATACTGCTCAGGAACGTGCGCAAACTCGCCTTTTTTATCCTTGACGATCGGCGCCAAAATCATCAGACGCTTACCATCGTCATACTCCAATATGGCATCGATGATGTCTTGCGGAGTTCGACGCTGAACAGGCTTGCCATCGATTGGACAATGCGGCACGCCAATACGCGCAAATAGAAGACGCAGGTAGTCATATATTTCCGTAACAGTCGCGACAGTCGAGCGAGGATTTCGACTGGTTGATTTTTGATCGATACTAATAGCAGGACTTAGACCGTCGATCTGATCGACATCAGGCTTGTCCATTGTACCCAAAAATTGACGCGCATAGCTTGATAAACTCTCTACATAACGACGCTGACCTTCGGCATAGATAGTATCGAATGCCAGCGAAGACTTGCCAGAACCTGAAAGACCAGTGATAACAACCAGTTTATCGCGAGGAATTTCAACCGTAATATCCTTCAGGTTGTGCTCGCGTGCTCCAGTAACTCGTATCACCTCTGACATAACCAAATTATTATACAGTTTTTTTGTAAATTATTCCAGTGCGCTGGGGGTTAAGAATATGAGCAGCGCCACCTACGGAATTCCGTAGGTGGCGCTATTACCCAGAGTAAGGTAACGCTGTTAGTAACTGGGCTTACTCCCAGTATGGATACTGCGGACCACAGTATCCCGACATCTCGCAAACCTCCATGTCGGGCGATGACGCCGGGATGCCGAAGAAGTGGTTTCCGAGTGCCAACAATACCATCAGCACAACCACTCCGATCGCGACCCCGACCTGCACACGATCGCTCAGCGTCAATGAAACGGGATCCGCTTGGGATGTCCGGTTTCGATCGGATACCATCGCACTATCCTTTCTCTCGAAATGGGCGTGCGTTAATTATATAACATTTTTTGTTTTAAACAAATTTTACTTATCAAGACATCTGTCAGATATCAGACGGAGCAATATTTTCCAGCCAAAGCTGTAACTCTTGAAATACATACTGTTGCTTCTTATCTAAATTCTGTTTTGACAATCGCTCCATTGCTTTCATAAAGTTCGGCAGCTGGCGGTTGATTCGTTCAACTCGCCATTTCTCCCATTGAACCATTTCATCGGCACTCAGCGTTCGCGGAAAACTTCGAGCTTTGTAATGAAGCAGTAGTTCGTCCAAACGCTCATCGTGAAACTCAGGATGAAAATCGCTCAGATATCTTTCGTCCGCATTTGCGACCGCCTGAACGCGCAGCTTGTCTGAATCATCCAAGAATCCATCGTATAGCTGCGCCTCGACATCAGGAGATTTCTTATACTCCGGCTTGTTTTCGAATATCGTTCGTATATTTTCCGCAAAATGCGGTGCTGAAAGCAAGATTTTTTTGTGCGATTCGACGATCTCGGGCGACATACCGATGCGCGACCAGCCGTCACCATGTTCCAGTACGCCTAGCGGAGCAACGGCGGGCGCACGGTTATATTGCAATTCTTTGACTGGAAGTTTAACAAAGTCTTCTCCTTGTCGTTCTTCCCAAGAAGCATAAATTTTTTTGGCAAGCTCCTTACTGCTTAGGTCGATAAATTGCGACGGATCGTATCGCAAATCATATACCAC
>Ga0182748_1001920_pt1 | contig 19433 bp, 16 predicted proteins | sample eDN3rd37CKraftOP_FD_128877 | JGI IMG/M metagenome (GOLD analysis project Ga0182748, IMG submission 128877) | Enriched Organic Plus compost microbial communities from Emeryville, California, USA - eDNA 3rd pass 37_C Kraft OP (version 2) (version 2) ...
TAAGCGATGCCCAGGCCTATCACGCCGGCCGCGAACGGTGCGAGATTCACCCCCCATTCGGGCAGTACGAAATAGACGCAGAAAAGTTGGACGATGATCGGTATGCCGCGCACCACGTTGATTACCGTGATGCTGATCCCTCGCAGGAAAGCATGGGAAGATCTGCCGATCAGGGTCCATACCATGCCCAGCGCTATGCTAAGGGCGAGCGAGCATATCGTGAGCAGGATGGTGGTGCCGAGGCCCCGCAACAGCACCGGCATGAACAGGACGGCATCGGACAGGAATTCGTGCATCAGCCAAGCCCCCACTGTTTCGCGATCGCCGGCAATATACGCGCCCGCATGCTTGCGATCGCCGAGTTGATCTGCGCGAGATCGGGATCGCCCTTTCGCACGACCAGACAAAGCTTCTCCCGGGCGGGCGGCGTGAAACCCTCCGCGATGCGGACCTCCCGCCTTGGGCCCACGCGGAGCTGATAGCGCAGAATCGGCTCATCGCCGTAACCGAACTCGATCCTGCGATTGTCGATATCGCGCAGTATGTCGCTCAGCCCGTCATAGGTCGTCACCGATGCGCCTGCTTGCTCCAGCTGCGCCACGAATCTGGTGCCGGCCTGCGCGCCCACCCGGCGGCCTGCGAGGGCGTGGAGGTCGGGGTAGCGGCGATTGTCGCGCTCGCGCACGACCAGGGCGCCTGCATAGGCGTAGACCGGATCGCTGAAATCGACGACCTGCTCGCGCTCGGGTGTCCGCAGGATCGCCGCGGCGACGAGATCGACCTTTTCCATGACGAGCGAAGGGATCAGGGCCGGAAACGGCGTGATGACCAGCTTCGGCTTGCGGCCCATCAGCCGGCAGACCGCAAGGGCGGTGTCCACCATCGAACCGGTCAGTTCGTTCGTCATGGGATCGACAAAGCTGAAGGGCACGCCTGTCGGGGAGGAAGCGATGACAAGGGTGCCGGGCTCCCGTTCCGTGCCGTCGCAGGCGGATACCGCAAGAGCTGCCGCGATCGCGGCTATCGCGTCGCGGCGTGACATCAACATGCTGTCAGTCTCCGCGCCTCGCCACCTTGCAGATCCAAGTCGATTTCCTCCACCGGGAAGACGACTTTCGCTTGCGCAGTACGGGCGAGGAAGATGATTCTTGGCCCTAGGGTGGTGTTGCTTCGACACCACTCAGGCTCTTGGCGATGGCGAGTTCGAGCCAGCGTCGGAAGCTGGCGACAGTGCGACCGCGCCAGCCGTCCGCCCGTGTCGTGAACATGTAGGTCCCGAGATAGACGGAGTTCCAGCCCCCTACTGCCACAAGCCTTCCTTCGGCGAGATCATCGAGAACCAGCAATGCGTTCGCCAGCGCAACTCCCTGTCCGCGCCGCGCGGCGGCGAGAGTCAGGTGTCCGTGCCAGAACTTCGGCCCCTTGATCTCCGGGCCTGCATCGACGTTCAGGTGGGCGAACCATCGCCGCCATTGATCGTCGTTGGATTCGTGGAGCAGGGTGGTGGCGAGCAGGTCGGCCGGTTGGGTTATCGGCGGATGGTCCGCAAGGAAACGCGGACTGACCACGGCCAGCACCGGCGGACGCGCAATGCGCGTGGTCCGCAACTTCTGATCCTGCTCTTCGGGTGCATTGTCGATGACGTAGTGCAGATAGGCATTGGCCTGCTGCATTTCGAAGTTCGGCGGCACGTCGCTCGGCTGGATTTCGATCTCGATATCCGGATTGTCGACCAGGTAATCGCCGATCTTTCCCGATAGCCATTCAGATGCAAGCCCCGGCATGCACCACAAGCGGAAGCTGCGATCATCGCCCCGGTAGCGCAAATCCTGCGTCGCATTGGCGATCTCGGCCAGCGCGGCCGTTAGTCGGCGATGATAAATGCGACCTTGCGGGGTAAGCTGGCCTCCCGATCCCTGGTTGCGATCGACCAGCGTCGTTCCGGTCCAATTCTCGAGGGCGCGGAGGTGCCGGCTGACGGCAGCGTGATCGACGGAGAGGGCGGCGGCAGCACGTCGGATGCCGCCCAGCGTTCCGATCGCCTCAAAGGCGCGGATCGTGGCAAAAGGGGGAAAGACATTGCGCTGTTCCTTGGAAAGCCCCGCGGAAACAGAAGCCGGATCGACAAGTTCGTTGCTCTTGGGGTTATCCGACATCGAGCCGTCCGATCATTCCGTACATTGGCAAATGGATAGCTTGCCCCTTGGACCTGTCAATCTGAGCGAGGCCGGGCAGAACGCCGGAAAACCTGCTTAAAGCCGCTCAAACGCAGACGTCCCGATCCGGATACGGTAACCTCAAGTCACCACCACGGAGTCAGAAGATCACCTGATCGCGAGCCGTCGCGGCGCCTATGGTGGTGCCTGCTTCGTGTTTGGAGGAGATCTCATGTCCAATGCAGAATTCGCCGCCCGTCGCGCGCGGGCCGTTCCGCGAGGAGTGGCATCGGCCACGGCCCTTTATGCAGAGAAAGCGGAAAATGCCCGAATCTGGGATGTCGAAGGCAAGGAGCATATCGATTTCGCGGGCGGCATCGCGGTGCTCAATGTGGGCCATCGGCATCCCGCCATCCTTGCTGCGGTTCGGGACCAGCTCGAACGCTACACGCATCCCGCATTTCAGGTGATGGCCTATCCTCCCTATATCGAACTGGCCGAGCGGCTGAACGCTCTTGCCCCGATCGAAGGCGATGCCAAGACCGTCTTCTTCACCACCGGCGCAGAAGCCACGGAAAATGCGGTGAAGATTGCCCGTTTCGCAACCGGAAGACCGGGTGTCATCGCCTTTGTGGGCGGGTTCCACGGTCGCACGCTGCTCTCTTCGGCACTTACCGGGAAGGTATCTCCCTACAAAAGAGGACTGGGGCCCTTTCCGCCCGAAATCTATCATGTGCCCTTTCCCAGCGAGACGACAGGGGTGACGCTGGAGGATACGGCGCGTGCGCTGAATGTCCTCTTCTCCGCGGATATCGAGCCCGAACGCGTAGCGGCCATGATTCTGGAGCCGGTGCAGGGCGAAGGCGGTTTTCATGTTCCCCACGATGGCCTGTATGCCTTGATCGACGACCTGCGCCGCAGGCATGGCATCCTGCTGATCGCGGATGAGGTGCAATCAGGCTTTGCCCGCACCGGCAGGATGTTCGGAATCGAGCACGCATCGATAAGGCCAGACCTGATCGCGGTGGCTAAATCGCTCGGCGGCGGCTTTCCGCTATCCGGTGTCATAGGCCGGGCCGAAGTGATGGATGCGATCGAACCCGGTGGTCTCGGCGGGACTTACGGCGGCTCCCCGATCGCCTTGGCAGCTGCTCTGGCAGTGCTGGACGTTATCGCGAGGGAGGGGCTGGTCGAGCGTGCGAACGCCATCGGCAATCGCTTGAAGCAACGCATCTCCGCTTTTGCGCGGAGAAACGATCTGGTGAATATCTCGGGTCTGCGCGGTCCCGGCGCGATGATCGCCTTCGATGTTCTCGACGCGGATGGCAATCCCGATGGTGCGGAGGCAAAGCGCGTCTGCGCGCGGGCGCTGAAGCACGGCTTGGTCTTGCTGAGTTGCGGGCAGTTCGGCCAGGCCATCCGGATCCTGGTCCCGCTGACCGCGTCCGATGAGGTGATCGATGAAGGGCTGGATGCGCTCGAAAGGGCCCTTGCGCATGATGATGGCGGCAATGAAGGCCTGAACTAGCGCTTTCGCAAAAATGTTCGGCCGGGCGTCGGCTACCCCTAGGATGGGGCGGCTGACGCCCGGCTAGCACGTTTACAGGGTTCCGCCGCGCTTCGCCGCCATCTTCGCGATCACGGGATGCGCGTAATGCACCGGCATGTCCTGGCGGTAGGGCCAGGTGCGGCGCGATTCGCTGGTCAGATAGTCCGGGCCGAGCGGATCTTCCGGATAGAGCACCTGCGCAGGCTGAAGGTGGGCGTCGGTGTGGGCCCATCCCGTTTCGTAATCGGCCTGCCATTGCAGCACGTAATCCAGCCGCTTGATCTTCCAGACCCCGTCCTCGCAGACATAGTCGTTCTCGTAGATGCCGGATTCCATATGCTGCTGCGAAAGGCCTTCGGGCCGATATTCGCGGATGTCGTGCGAACCGCCGAGCATGATGCCGCGGAACCGGCCCTTGGCGGTCTTGCGGTCTTCGGCGACGGTGATCACGTCCTGCATCTGGATGTGGTCGAACAGGAAGCCGTCATCCGCCCCTTCGCGGCCCTGGTTGAACAGCTGCTGGATCCAGTCGCAATATAGCCGGCGGATGCCCGCATGGCCTTTGTAGACGCCGGAGAGGAAGACCACCTCGCCATCCTCGGCGAACAGGTTGATCACGTCCTCATAATGGCAATAGTCGATGTAGTAGCCATAGGAGAAATGCAGCCGCCGAATCGCGTTCAGGTCCTCCAGCATGCCCAGCCGCCTTTCGAGCTCGGCGTTCTTCTGGATGAGAAGTTCGATATCGTTCATCTGCAATCTCCAAGTTCAGGTGAGTCCACCGACGGCGGCGGAAGAAGGGGAAGGTCACGGTTTTCGATGCTTTTCCCATCGGGCCGATGCGCCTGCGCAGCGCCAGCCCGGCGCGCCCGTAACGAGAACCTTGCGATAGCCCCTCTCCGCTGCCTTGCCGGCTCGCGGGCCACTATTCTCGTTAATCGGATCGCGTGGAAGCGCGCTGGAATCATATCCTGCATGAATCAAACTCATGTCATGCGCGCGGCGCGGGGCCCGCAATGGCCGCCGGGGCGCGCGGTTGCATTGTCGGGCCGGCGTGGATAGACCCTCGGCCCGATGCCGCGGGCAGGATTGCCGCCGAACGCGGGGCGCGCATATCGTCAGGCGCGGCCGACATATGCCGGGCGCACTCAAGGGAGAGGCAATGCTGCGCGGCGATTCACACGAGATCCTCAGGAGGTTGGACCTCAACCTTCTGATATTGTTCGACGCCGTGATGCGCTTCGGCAGCATCACCCAGGCCGCCGAACATCTCGGGATGACGCAAAGCGCCGCCAGCCATGCGCTCAAGCGCCTGCGCGAATTCTTCGGCGACCCGCTCTTCGTGCGCAGCGGGCGGGGGCTGGTCCCCACCAGCCGGGCGGAGGATATCGGGCGCTCGGTCAACGAGGTGATCGATATCCTGCGCAATTCGCTGCTGATGAAGACCGGGTTCGATCCATCCTACGCCAATCGCGAGATCACGCTTTTCCTGCATGACTATGGCGAACTGGTGACGCTGCCCTCGCTCGCGACCGAAATCCGCGCGGCGGCGCCCAATTGCCGGATCAAGGTCGCGCCGGTCTCGGGCGAAAGCCTGGTGTGCGGGCTGGAGGAAGGGTGGGTGGACCTGGCGATCTCCGGGCCGGCGTCCTTCTCCGGCGAGATCCTCCAGCAGCGCCTGTTCGATGCCGATTATGCCGTTGCGGCGAGCAGGGAGGCCCGGTTCGCCGAGCCGCTTTCGACGGACGCGTTCGCCAAGATCGACCAGGTGGTGGTGAGGCCGGTGCGCCCCGACAAGCTGCCGATCGATTCATTGCTGCTGGAAGGTGGCTTCCCCCGCCGCGAAGCCGTGGTGACGCCGCATACCATGGCCGTCCCTTCCCTGCTGGCCGCCAATCCGGAGATGATCGCGATCCTGCCCGACGCCTTCATCGACAGCCCGGCGGCGGGCGGGCTCATCCGCCGTGTCGGCACGGAATTCCGGTTCCCCAGCGTGCCGGTATTCCAGTTCTGGCACCGGCGCTATCACGCGGACAATTTCAGCATCTGGCTGCGCGGCGTGGTCCGGACGATCTTCAAGAGCGAGAACAACCAGATCGTGCCGGCTCCGGTCTCGCTCTATTGACGCCCCGCTCCGTCCGATGTCCGCGACACATGAAGATGGTTCATGGCGGCTATGAGAGATTCGGGCTTGGCCAGGCATTGCCGCTGTCGGAAGGTTATGCGGTATTGATCTCCGGTCGGCCGGAGGAATGCCGATACGCAGCCGGGGCCGGCGCGGCGGGAGTGGGACAGGGATGGTCAGCCGGAGAGAAATCCTCGTCGGAGGGGCAGGCGGAATTGCGGTGCTGGGCGCCGGACTGGCGGCGAGCCGGATCGCTGCGGGCGCGGCTGCCGTCGAAGGCCCCGGCCCCGGGGTCTCCATGGTCCTGGTCGACAGCACGCTTCCGGGCATCGCGGGGGCGGTTGAAGCCGCGGAGAGGGCAGGCGTTCGTGCGGTGCCCTTTGCCGGCGATGTCGGCACGGTATGGCTCGATCTCCAGCAGGCCTGGCGGAGCGGCCCGCTGCCGGTCGCGGGTGTGACTCATGGCGGCGCGTTCTTCTGCATAGAGCGCCTTGCCCGCGATCATGGGCTCGCCTGCACCTTCAGGCAGGCGCCTCCCTTGAAGGCGCCATCCGGCGTCCACGATGCCGCCATAAGGGCACTTGCCCACGCGACCCTGCCCCTATCGGCTCGGCGGCGGATAGGGGAGAAGGCGCCGGGCGAAGCGGATGACCGGGCGCTGGCCTAGCTGCTTCAGCCGGCCACGCGGGCCTAGCCCAACGCCGCAAGACAACGAAAACGAACAGGACACAGGGATGAGCGATGAAACTACCGCCTGACGTCAGCCGGGGCGATTTCGACCGGGCGGTCGCGGCGTTCAGGCGCGCGGTCGGGGACGAATGGGTGTTCACTTCCGAAGAGGACGTGACGCTTTATCGCGACGCCTACTCCCCCTTGTGGGGCGAGCCGGAAGAGCGGCTGGCTTCCGCCGCCGTGGCGCCTGCCGATGTCGAGCAGGTTCAGGCGGTGGTGCGCATCGCCAATGAGACGAAGCTCCCGATCTATCCGATCTCGACGGGCAAGAACCTCGGCTATGGCGGCTCCGCCCCTGCGCTTTCGGGCAGCGCGGTGCTGGACCTCAAGCGGATGAACCGCGTGCTCGACATCGATGAGGAGAACGCCTCCGTCCTTGTCGAGCCCGGGGTGAGCTATTTCGATCTTTATCGTGCCGTTCGCGATGCGGGGGCGAAGCTGTGGATCGATTGCCCCGATCCCGGCTGGGGCAGCCCGATCGGCAATGCGCTCGATCGCGGGGGCGGTTACACCCGCGCGCAGTTCCGCAACCATTTCGACGCGCATTGCGGGATGGAGGTGGTGCTGCCCAATGGCGAACTGCTGCGCACCGGCATGGGCGCGATGCCGCAGGCGAAGACCTGGCAGCAATACAAGCCGGGCTTCGGGCCGTGGATCGACGGGCTGTTCTCGCAGTCGAATTTCGGCATCGTCACCAAGATGGGCTTCTGGATGATGCCCGAGCCCGAGGCGTGCCTGATCGGACGGGTCTATGCCGATAAATACGAGGACCTTCCCGCGCTGGTGCGGATCGTCACCCATCTCGAGAACAGCGGCGTCGTGAACGGCATGCCCGGCTTCGGCAGCCCGCTGCTGCAGCGGCGCGTGCCGGCCGACCCGCAAAGCGACCAGCCGAACGATACCGTCAAGATCGACCAGGCGTTGCACGATGCGTTCTACAGCGGCGACGATGCCGCGCGGGCGCTGATCGCGGAGCGGGTGAAGTCGACCGGGCGGAGCTGCTGGAGCGCGCTCGTGAAGTTCTATGGGCCGGAACGGATGGTTCGTCTGCAATGGGAGATCGCTAGGGAGCGCTTCTCCGAGATCGCCGGGGTGAAGTTCGGCGATCCGGAGTTCTACGGCTTCCCCCTTTCCGATGCCGACCTGGAGGCGATCCACAAGCCGACTTTCGGCATACCGAGCCTCAGCATCTTCAATTTCGGCATCCGCACCGAGGCGCGGCCCGAGCCGCTCGACGGGCACCAGGCCTTCTCCCCGGTGATCCCGCGCACCGGGGAAGCGATCTTCGAGGTCAACAAGGTGTTCGCACGGATATTCCGGGAGGAAGGGCTTCCGGTCCCGCCCTTCAACCTGCCCGGCTGCGTGTGGGAACGCACGCTGATGATGATCTGCGTGTTCCCCACCGCCAAGGATCCGGAGACCAACCGGAAATACCGCCGCGCGATCACCCGGCTGATCCGAGAGGCGGCGGAGCACGGCTGGGGCGAATATCGCACGCCCGTGGCCTATTACGACACGGTGATGGACACCTATTCCTTCGGGAACCATGCGCTGCGCCGCTTCCACGAGACGGTGAAGGATGCGCTGGACCCCAACGGGATCATCTCGCCCGGTCGCTATGGCATCTGGCCCAGGCGAAGCCGGCCGAAGGGACGCGCACGATGAAGCGGCGATCCCGGGTCCTGGCCCTGGTTCTGGCCGGCGTCGCCACCGCTTCGTGCGGGGGCTCGAATGCCGACAAGGCGGAGGAGAAGGCCGACGGGACCACGCAGCCGGCCGCCGCAGCGCCGGTGCAGCCTGGCGATCCGGCGAAAGGCAAGGAAGTCTATGCCTATTGGTGTTCGGCCTGCCACGGACGCGGGCCCGGCCATCCCGGCACTCAATCGCTGGAGGTCAAGTATCGCGGCCAGGGCATCCCCGCCGCCTTGGAGGATCGAACCGATCTCACGCCGCAGGTCACCGCCTATTTCGTCCGCAACGGCGTCGCCCTGATGCCCTATTTCCGCAAGACCGAGATAAGCGACGCCCAGCTACGTGACCTCGAAGCCTATCTGGCGAAGCAGAAATAGCCATGGAAGCGCTGATGATCCGCAAGATGGGGAAGGCGCTGCTCGGTGCGGCGGGCCTGTTCTGCGCCTCCGCCTGCGCATCGGCCCAGCCGGGCGCGGAAGTGAAGCATTTCGAGCCGGCCGGTCCGAAACCCGCCGGCATTCCCGCCAATGCACGCGCCCCCTTCAGTTCCTCGGTGCTGGCGGACGACACGCTCTATATCGCGGGCGTGCTCGATCTCGACCCCGCGACCCGCAAGCCCGGCACTTCACCGCAGGAGAGCGCAAGGCTGGTGATGGAAGCGCTGAAGGCGTCGGTCGAGAACGCCGGGTTCGCGATGGACGATCTCGTCTGGGTGCAGGTCTATGCGACCGATCTCGGCAGCTTCGGCGATTTCGGCGCGATCTATGAGACCTATTTCACCGGGCCGCTGCCGGCGCGGACCTTCGTCGGCGTCGCGGGGCTGATGGGCGGGGCCCGGTTCGAGGTGAACGGGATCGCTGTTCGGAAATCGCGGGAATGATCTGCCGATGAGGTGGCTAATCCTTCTTCGCGTCATGGTACCGGTATTACTGGCGGGGTGCTTCTCGGCTGCCAGTGCGGATGATTCAAGGGGCCCCGCATGCAGCATGGCGGCGCTTGGCTCGGCGTCGCTATCGGCCGACGCGCCGGTCCGCATGCTTTCCGCTTCGGTCGAAACCCTGCCGGATGGCGGCGCGCGCTATTGCCTCGTGCGGATGCGGGTCGGCGGGAACGTCAACATCGCGGCCGGGCTGCCGATGGACGGGCGCTGGAACGGTGATCTCCAGGCCGAAGGGGTGGGCGGCTATGGCGGCCGGGCGGAGCCGCCGGTCCGATCGGTCGGGCGTGGCTTCATCGGCGTCCAGACCGATACGGGCCATCCCGCCGGCCTGCGCGACCCCGACGAAAGCATCGCCGAGGATTGGCGCGACACCACCGGCGCTTTCGCGATGCGGGCCCCCGGAGTTCCCGATCGCGCGCTGCAGGAGGATTATGCCCACCGCTCCTCGCATCTGATGGCGGTGGTGGCAAAGCAACTCGCCACGGCCTTCTATGGGCGGCCGGTGCGCCATTCCTATTGGAACGGCTGCTCGACCGAAGGGCGGCAGGGATTGCGCGCCGCGCAGCAATATCCAGAGGATTATGACGGCATCCTCGCCGGCGATCCGCCGATCCATTTCAGCCAGGCGATGGCCTTCCAGTTATGGCCGCAGGTGGTGATGAAGGACAAGGTCGGGCACCCGATCCTGCCGGCAAAGCTCGACTTGGCCTCGGCCCGCGCGGTGCAGGCCTGCGACAGGATCGATGGGCTGCGCGACGGGCTGCTCACCGATCCGCGCCGATGCCGCTACCGTGCCGCGCGCGACCGGGCGATCATCCGCAAGGATTGCACGGCAGAGGACGGCACCTGCCTGGCCTCCGCAGAAGCGGAGGCGATCGACGCGATATGGCGCGGCCCCGCGGCGGCTGACGGCACGCTGCTATGGCGCGGGATCGAGCGCGGCGCGCCGTTGGGCCTGCTCGCGGGGCCCAAGCCTTTCGCTTATGCGATCCTCCAGCCGCGCTATTGGGTGTTCCTCGATCCGAAGTGGGACTGGCGCACGCTCTCCATGGCTGATTATCCGGCCTTCTTCGCGAAGAGCGTGGCGGCGGTGAATCCGGTGATGGCGGCAGACAATCCCGATTTGCGGCCGTTCTTTGCCCGTGGCGGAAAGATCATCGCCTATCACGGCTTCAACGATTCCGGCATTCTGCCGCAGGGCACGATCGATTATTACGAAGCGGCTGCGCGGGCGACCGGCCGCTCCGCCGCCGGCCTTCAGTCCGATTTCCGGCTCTATATGCTCCCCGGCGTAGGCCATTGCGGAGGCGGTGACGCACCGCAGCTCGCCACGGACGCGCTGAGCGATGCGCTGGTCCGGTGGGTGGAGGATGGTGTTCCACCAGCAGGGCTGGCGGCCAGGCAGGAATATCCCGACGGCCATGAACGCACGCGTCCGGTTTGCGCCTTTCCGGCTCTCCCTTATTATCGGGGCAAGGGTGATCCGAATCTCGCTTCCAGCTTCGAATGTCGGAGCTGATCCCAGCAAACATGCAGAAAATGAGCATGCTTGATGGTATAATCGCGATTATCTGTCTCGCTGCGAGAACGCTGCATGCGCGACTTGCATGATGTTCTCCCGCTTTCGAGAAAATACTGTCTCCCGAAACCGGCTCCCGCAGGGCAGGCCGGCAATCAAGGGAGACAATGCGTGAGCCTGACCGTCTGTCCGCTCCATCCGATATTCGCCGCCGAGATTCTTGGCGCCGACCTTACGGTTCCGCCCGGCGCCGAGCTTGTGGAGACGGTCGAACAGGCAATGGCCGACCATGCGGTGGTCGTGGTGCGTGACGCCGAAATTTCGGACGAGGATCATCTCCGCTTCAGCCGTGCTTTCGGCCCGCTGGAGCTGCCGCCCGGGCTGAACCGCTTCGATGGCAACAAGCCGCGCCGCATCGCGCCGGAATTGTTCGATCTTTCCAATCTGGACGAGAATGGCGAGATCATACCCTATGCCAGCGAGCGGCGGCGGCTGGCGCGGGCGACCGAGCGTTTCCATACCGACAGCTCATTCCACGACATGCCGACCAAATGGTCGCTGCTGCTGGGCCACGTGATCCCGCCGGCCGGTGGGGACACCCATTTCATCGATGCCCGGGCGGTTTACGACGAGCTGCCGCAGGAGACCAGGGACCGCATCCAGGATCTCTCCGCGGTTCATGATTTCTGGCGTGGGCGTGAGCTTCTCGGCGCCACCGGCGTGACCGATGAGATGCGCCGGACCATGCCGCCCGTCACCCATCCGCTGGTCCGCACCCTGCCTTATGGCCGCAAGACGCTCTATATCGGGGGGCACACGGTCGGCATCGTCGGGTGGCCCGAGGAGGAAGCGCTGCGCTTCCTCGAGGAGCTTTACGAGTTCGCGACGCAGGACAAGTTCATCTACGTCCATAAATGGCGGCAGGGCGATCTGCTGATCTGGGACAATCGCTGCACGCTGCACCGGGCGACGCCGCTCGAAACCGACGAATACAAGCGCGACGTGCGGCGGGCCACGGTCAACGAATACGGCCCGGAAAGATCGGCGGAGGCTACGGCCGCCTGAGATAGGGTCGCGGCTGGCTTCGGCTCGCGGAATAGCTGGGAGCGGTTGGGATGAGGATTGAGATCACGCGGGTCGAGCCCGCGTTCGAAGGCGCCTCGTTCGGCGCGGCGGGCAGCTATGAGAAGGTCGTGGGGCGGGCCCGCGGCGAAGCGGACCCTACGCATCCGCTCAATGCCGGCATCGTGAATATCGACCGGGCGCCGACCAATGCGGCCGGCAATGTCGAGTATGAATGCGATTTCTACCTCCTGAAGCCGGCCGACATGCGTCGGGGCAATCGCCGCATCTTCCACGATGTGCCGAACCGCGGCAGCAAGGTGGCGCTGCACACGATCAACGACGCGCTACGCGACAGCGACAACCGGATGCGGATCGCCGTCAATGAGCCTTCGACCGCCGCCGATGCCGGCAACGGCTTCCTCATGCGGCAGGGCTACACGATCCTGTGGACCGGCTGGCAGGCGGGGCGGGACACGGCCGGGGAAGGCCTGATGGCGGCGCGGCTGCCGATCGCGACGGATCACGGCAAGCCGATCGTCGCGGCCAGCCGTGAGGAATTCGTCTTCGAGCATTTGCAGAGTCCCACTCTCGCCCCGCTCAGCTATCCGGCAGCTACGACCGACAGGGGATGCTGCACGCTCACCGTTCGCCAACGCGAGCAGGACGCGAGGGTGGCGATCGCGCCGGAGGATTGGCGCTTCGTCTCGGACACGCAGATCGAGATCGCCCGGCCGGCAGGTTTCGATGCGAGCGCGATCTATGAGTTCATCTATCCGGCCCGGGATCCGATCGTAATGGGGCTGGGCTTCGCAGCGGTGCGCGACACGGTCGCCTTCCTGCGACATGCCGATGTGGACGAGGCTGGCACGCCCAATCCGCTGAATGTCGGGGGGCGGCCCGGCATTGACCATGCTATCGCTTATGGGATGTCCCAGGCGGGTCGTTTCCTGCGTGATTTCATCTATCAGGGCTTCAACGAGGATCTGGCCGGCAGCAAGGTGTTCGATGGTGTGCTCGCGTGCATGGCCGGTTCGCGCAAGGCATTCGTCAACCATGCCTTCGCGCAGCCGGGGCGGTTCTCACGCCAACATGAGGACCGGCTGTTTCCGCATGACCAGTTCCCCTTTTCCTACGCCACCACGACCGACCCGGTAAGCAGCCGGACCGATGGCATATTGGCCCGATGCGGGGCGTCGAACACTTGCCCGAAGATCATGCAGACAGAGACCAGCTCCGACTTCTTCCACGGCCGCGCGAGCCTGCTGGTGACGGATGGTGCGGGGGAGGAAATCCCCGTGCCCGACTGCGTGCGCCTCTATCACATCGCGGGCGTGCAGCATGGGGGCGGCGGTGACCCTACAGTGGATTACGCGCGCTTCTTCCCGGCCGCGGCCTATGCTCCCAATCCCGCCGACTGCTCGGAGCTTCACCGTGCTCTCCTGGTCGCGCTGGACCGATGGGTGAGCGACGGCGTGCCGCCGCCGCCCAGCCGGTTCCCTCACCCCGATGACGGCACGCTGACGCCTGCCATGCCCGAGCGCTACGGCTTTCCGGCCATTCCGGGCGTGTCTTATCCCGGCCTCGTCAACGAGCTCAGCGAGGTGGATTACGGCGTCCAGCCGCCGCGACCGATCCCGGGGCGCGACTATGCCGTCATGGTTCCCGCGATCGATCGGGACGGCAACGAGGTCGCCGGCGTCCGGCTGCCGGATATCGCGGTTCCTCGCGGCACGCATACCGGCTGGAACCCACGGCGCGAAGGTTATGCCGAAGGCGGCTTGAGCGCGATCGGCGCCTGGTTTCCCTTTGCCGCGACCGAGGAGGAGCGGCTGGCCTCGGGCGATCCCCGGCTTTCGCTGGAGGAACGCTATCCGACCGACGAAGATTATCTCCGCAAACTCGCCGAAGCCGCGGAAGAGCTCTGCGAATGGGGCCTGCTGCTGCAGGAGGACGTCGAGCGGCTGATCGAGAAGGCGCGGGGCAGGATCGAAGACAATCCGGCCTGAGCGGGCGGGGGGGCGGCTGCTATTTGTAAGCCGCCTCCAGGAACCGCAGGAATGTCTTGACCTTGGCAGAGACATAGGGGCGACGCGGATAGATCGCATAGAGCTTTATCGGGGAGGCGGTTCCTTCGGGGAGGACGTATTCCAGCCGCCCTTCCGCCACGTCCCGCTCGATCAGGGCAGCGGGCATGAAGGCGGGGCCGATGCCCGCGCGCACCGCGAGATAGAGCAAGGCCGTGCTGGAGCTTCGCATGATCGGCCTGAAGGTCACGCGGTCTCCGCTGCGGAACACCACGGTCCCGTCGGTGGGATAGGCGGAATAGTGCAGCAACGGCCAGCCATCGACATCGCTCGGCACCCGGGGGCGCTGGTGATTGTCCAGATAGGAAGGCGCCGCCACCAGCCGGAAGGTCAGCGTCGCCAGGTGCTGGGCGATCATCCCCTCGCCCGGAGTGTTGGTGATCCGGATGGCGATGTCGAGATCGTCATATTCATGCGCCGTGCTGCGCTCGACCAGATCGATGTCGATATCGAGATCCACGTCGGGATAGGCTTTCCGATAATCCGCGAGCATGGACACGAAATCGCTGTTCGCCAGCCAGGGCGGGGCGCTGATCTTCAGGATTCCCGAAGGCTTGACCGCGGTGTTGCGCACCGAAGCTTCCGTCTCGTCGATCGATTCGAGGATGCGGCGCGCCTGTTCCAGATAACGCGCGCCGACCTCGGTCAGGCTGACATGGCGGCTGGTGCGGTTGAGCAGGCGCGCGGACAAGTGCCGCTCCAGCATCGCGACATGCTTGCTCACGGCGGAATGCGCCATGTTGAACCTGTCGGCCGTCGCCGTGAAGCTGCGCAGCTCGGCAACCGTGCAGAAGATGCGCATGCTCAGCAATATATTCATGCTGATCTGTCTCGTTTGGAGAACACTGCATGCGCGACATAAATGATGATCTCCACCGATCAAGAAAATACGGTCTTCCGAAATCATGAGCTGCGGTTTCGGCCGGAGGACAAAGGGGAGAAGGAATGAGGCGGGCGCCCGAGCAACCGGGCCAAAATGCATATGCTTCCGTCATGGCGCGCGCAGGCTGCGTTTTCGGGTCCTCATCGGATTCCGTTTCCGGGCGGGTCGGCAGGCCTTTGCATCCACCGCCGCAAGCATGAATCCCGTGCATGAAAACTATGACAAGTTCGATCTTGGACGATTTCCCGCCGCATCGGACAAACGCGCAATGAACCGCCCCCCCCCCGACGAGAAGGGGCGGAAAAAGACCAAGGGAGAGTGAGCGTGAGAGCTTCACCAGCAGAAACGAGCTCGCAGCCCAAAAGCCGGCGGACGCGGACCATTCCGCCCCGTTTCCATGCGTCAGGGCCGCATCGGGCGATCCGCCGATAATTCGATTGCTGATGGATAGGGAGAGAAAAGAAATGACCAAGTCGCTGGAATGCAGGGCCTCGCGGCGTGCTCTCGGTGTTTCGCTGGCCGCGCTTGCTGGCGCGATGGCGCTTTCCGCCTCTCCGGCCGTTGCGCAGGACGGCGGCGAGGGGGCCGCCCAGCCGGCCTCGGCCAATGAGGATTTCACGGGCGACATCATCGTCACTGCGCAGTTCCGTGAGCAGCGGCTGCAGGACACGCCGATCGCGATCACCGCGGTCACCGGAGAGGATCTGGCCGCGCGCGGCCAGACCTCGCTGACCGACCTCAAGGCGCCCAACCTCACGATCGAGCCCGCGCCGGGCGTGTTCGGTCCGGCGGCGCAGATCTACATGCGCGGCGTCGGCCAGTTCGACTCCAACTTCGCCTTCGAGCCCGGCGTGGGCGTCTATATCGACGACGTCTATTATTCGACCATGTTCGGCAACGAGTTCGACCTGCTCGATCTCAACCGCGTCGAGGTCCTGCGCGGTCCGCAGGGGACCCTTGCCGGCAAGAACTCGATCGGCGGCGCGATCAAGCTTTATTCGAACCGGCCCGATGGCGAAGGCGGTGGCTTCGTCGAGGTGCAGGCCGGAAGCTACGACCTTGCCAGCATTCGCGCGGCGGGTAATTTCACCCTCGTGCCCGACAGGGTCTTCCTCAGGGTCTCGGGCCTGGGCAAGCATGTCAAGGGCTACGTCAAGCGCGTCGACTACAAGTGCACGCATCCCTCCTCGGCGCTGCCGACCTATGTGGCGAGCGGCGACGGCGATTGCGTCCTCGGCCGGGAGGGCGGCAGCGATCAGGTTGCCGTGCGCGGCCAGCTGCGGGTGGTCGCGGCGGACAATCTCGAGATCAACCTTTCGGGTGACTACGCCTCCAGCCGCGGCGATCCGGGCGTGAGCATCCTGCTCGCGGCACGGGCCGCGGCCGTTCCGAGCGTCAACGGCGTCACCTATGGGCCGGACTTCGTCTCGCCCGATCCCTATACCAGCTACGCGCTCTATCGCGGCACATCGACCTCCAGCTACCAGGCCATTCCGAAGAGCGACTTCACCTCGTGGGGCGTCGCGGGCACGATCGATTACGAGCTTTCGGACAGCATCAAGCTGAAATCGATCACCTCCTACCGCGCCGCGGACAGCTATTACGTGGTCGACAATGATGAGAGCCCGATCCCGAAGAGCGAGTCGATCGCCGAGCCGAACCAGCGGCAGTTCACCCAGGAAGTGCGCCTCAGCGCCACGTTGGGCACGCTGGCCGACCTTACGCTTGGCGGATACTACTATGACGGCACGGCCCATCAGGACGGGCGCAACCTGATTGCCTCGATCGCGGCCGACTTCTTCACCAACGACCTGATCGAATCCCGCAGCAAATCGGCCTTCGCCCACGCGGTGGTGCACCTGACCGATCGGCTCAACCTGACCGGCGGGGTGCGCTACACCGACGATCGCAAGACATACACCTTCGTCCGCGACACGGCCGACGGCGCCTACCATGCCTCGGTCACGCCGATAGACGGCCAGACCGCGACCTTCACCAAGGGCATCTGGGATTTCCGCGCGGTCGCCGACTATCGCTGGTCGGATAACTTCTTCACCTATGCCCAGTTCTCGACCGGCTTCAAGGGCGGCGGCGTCAATCCCCGCCCGTTCGCGCCGAACCAGGTCGCACCGTTCGGCGAGGAGAAGCTCAAGGCCTATGAGATCGGCTTCAAGAGCGATTTCCTCGACCGCCGGGTGCGGCTGAACGTCGCGGCCTTCCTCAATGACTATACGAACCTGCAGATCCAGACCAACACGCCGTTCTTCAACGTCAACTGGCCGGTCCAGGAAGATCCCACGCTGCCGAACTACAATCCTTCGGCCGGAACCGCGCCGGCGGCGGTGTTCCTCAACGCGGGCGACGTGCGGCAGAAAGGCGTCGAGGCGGAGCTGACGGCCAGCCCGATCGACGGGCTCGATATCAACGCCAGCGTCAGCTACCTTGAGGGGCACTATACCAAGCTGCTCTCCCAGGCGACGACGTCGGGCCTGACGGCCGACATGGAACTGCCCTTCGCGCCCAAATGGCAAGGCACCATCGGCATCCAGTACGAAATTCCGTTCGCAGGGGGAACGCTGACCCCCCGGGTCGACTACAACTTCCAGTCGACCAGCTACGCGAACGCGATCAACGATGCGCGAAACCTCCTGGAAGCTCGCGACGTGGTCAACGCCCACCTTACCTATCGCACCGATGACGGTGACTGGGAGGCGACGCTGGGCGTCACCAACCTGACCAACGATTTCTACTATTATTCGAAGCAGGACATCTACGTGGCTTCCGGTTACCTCACGGCAACGCCGGCAAGGCCGCGCGAATGGTCGTTCTCGCTGAAGCGGAACTTCTGATCGCGGCCTGCGAGAGCGGGAAGAGGAGAGGGCATGAAGGCGTTCCTGCGGAACGGCATGTTTCACTGGATCGGACCGGCCGCCCCGAAGGGGCGCGCCGGCGCCGCGACCGGGTCGATGAGCTAGGACACCAGCGTGCCTGATGACGCGATATCGGCTCGCCAAGGCGACTGGCGGCCGGGCACCCTCTATGCCCTCGGCTTCCTCACGCTGATCGCCACCTTCAACTATCTCGACCGGTCGCTGCTCGGCCTGGCATTGCCTGCGATCAAGCAGGAGATGCAGGTATCGGACACGGTGCTGGGCCTGGTGAGCGGACTGGCCTTCGTGCTGTTCTACTCGATCCTTGGCGTGCCGATCGCCTGGGCGGCCGACCGCTACAGCCGGCGCAACATCATCGCGATCGGCTTTGCCTTCTGGAGCGCGATCACGGTGCTTTCCGGCTTCGTGGCGAATATCTGGCAGCTTGCCATCGCACGTTTCCTGATGGGCGCGGGCGAAGCGGCGGGGCTGGCGCCGTCGACCTCGATGATCTCGGACCTGTTCCGCGCCGAGCGCCGCCCGCTGGCGATGTCGATCTTCGGCACGGCCGGGGTGGTGTCGGGCGTCGTCTTCTTCCCCCTGGTCGGCTGGATCGGCGAGAATCACGGCTGGCGCGCGATGTTCATCGTTGCCGGCATTCCCGGTGTGCTGCTCGCGCTCCTGTTCGTGCTCACTGTGCGCGAGCCCGCACGCGGCGGGAAGGACACGATCGCGGCTACCCCCAAACCCGCCGGAGTGAAGGAGACGGCGCGTTTCCTGATCGGCTCGCGCGCCTATCTCCTGCTCACCGCGGGCGCGACCTTCATGGGTGCGAATCTGTTCGCGGCGGCCGCCTGGGCCCCTACCTTCCTTTCGCGCGTGCACGGCATGAGCCTCGGCGAGATCGCCACCGCCATCGGCCCGATCCGCGGGGGATTGGGCGCGCTCGGCATCCTCGGCCTCGGCGTGCTGATCGACCGGCTGGGTCGCGACCGGCCGAAGCTGCGCGCGCGCATCCCCGCGATCGCCTGCCTGATCGCCGGGCCGGCGGAAGCGCTGTTCCTGCTCGGCGATCCGACATGGCTGTGGATGACCGGCTTTTCCATCTCCGGCTTCTTCGTCCTCGCCTATCAGGGGCCGGTATTCGCGCTGGGGATGAGCGTGGTGCGGCTGCCGATGCGCGCGGTCGCGACCTCGATCATGGTCTTCTCCGCCGCGCTGCTCGGCCAGGTCGTGGGGCCGCTGATCGTCGGCATGCTCAACGATGCCCTGGCGCCCCAGCTCGGCGCGCAGGCAGTGCGCTATTCGCTGCTCGTGGGCGCGGTGACGCCGATCATCGCCGGCATTCTGTTCTGGTTCGCCGGCGAGCGGCTGGAAACGGACAGCGCCCGCGCGGCCGGCTGAGCAGGCTCTTTCCCTCGGGGAAGTGCGCCTCCGGTTGCGTCGCTCCTTCATTCTCTCTACCCGCTTAATGCGAATACGTCGCAAATAGACGTTTGACGGCAGCGTCTTCGCGGCCTTGCGCAAGGAAGAGATCGGGTTGAGCCAGCGGGCCGCAGCATTGCGAATCTACCAGTCGCGCCGCGACGCGCTGGTGGATTATGCCGCGAGCCTGCTGGGTGACCATGCCCGGGCGGAAGATATCGTACAGGATGCGTGGCTGCGGCTCGAGATGCAGCCCGAGACCGCCGATATCCGCGATGCCGATGCCTATCTGCGCCGGATAGTCCGCAATCTGGCGATCGATGCGCTGCGTCGCTCGGCGCGTCAGCAGCGCGTGGCCGGCGGGGATATGGAACTGGCCGAACGGACGGTCGA
>Ga0182748_1001924_pt1 | contig 19390 bp, 12 predicted proteins | sample eDN3rd37CKraftOP_FD_128877 | JGI IMG/M metagenome (GOLD analysis project Ga0182748, IMG submission 128877) | Enriched Organic Plus compost microbial communities from Emeryville, California, USA - eDNA 3rd pass 37_C Kraft OP (version 2) (version 2) ...
GCATCACCGTGCTCGAGAGACCACGGAAGGGCCTCCGCATCAGTTTGTACCGCAAGGATTTTGGGCGTCGGGCGGACTGCATCCTCGCGGTAGTCGTAAAATCCGCGTCCGGATTTACGCCCGAGAAAACCGGCATTGACCAATTCCAACTGCAATGCCGAGGGGCGAAAGCGGGGCTCCTGGTAATAGGCTTCGAAAACAGAACAGCTTACGGCATAGTTCACATCATGGCCGATCAGGTCCATCAATTCGAATGGCCCCATGCGGAAGCCGGCACTGGTCATGATCGCGTCCAGAGTTGCGGGGTCCGCCACGCCTTCCTCGCACAAACGTAATGCCTCGGCATAGAAAGCACGAGCCACACGATTGACGATGAAGCCGGGAGTAGACCGCGTAGGTACGGCCTCCTTGCCCCAGGCACTGGCGATGTCCAGAACATGCTGAGCCACCTCCGGTGATGTGGCGAGGCCCGAAACCACCTCCACGAGTTTCATCACCGGCGCGGGATTGAAGAAATGCATGCCGACAACACGTTCAGGGTGTTTCAGCCCTGCTGCAATCGCCGTGATCGAGATCGATGACGTGTTTGTGGCAAGGGTCGTATCCGCAGCCACGATTTCTTCAAGCTGGCGAAACAAGCCCTGCTTGACGTCCAGCCGTTCGACCACCGCCTCAATGACGAGCCTGGCGTCACCAAACTGATCGAGCGACGCCACGGGTTTGATACGGTCCATCAAAGCGGCTCTAGCTTCCGGGCCAAGCCTGCCGCGCTCCACCTGTGCGGCGAGCCCCTTGTCTAGCCTGGCCTTGCCCTTCTCGGCCGCTCCTTCAGCCGCATCAAACAACAACACCTCATGGCCTGCTGCTGCCGCTACCTGGGCAATGCCAGCGCCCATTGTGCCCGCACCGATGACGGCCACTTGCAACGTCTCGTCCAAAATTGCCATTTCCAGTCCCCGCCTTGAACTTTGTTGAACAACCGTACGGGCTGCTATTCGCCGCGCCTTTGACGTTGCGCAGCGACGACCGCTGCACGTGCGGGGACGTAACCGGACTGGCCGGTCATAGCATAAAGCGCTTGGCAGATATGGTAATGGCGTTCCAGCCCACCGCGGGTTACACGCTCGATCGGACCGTCTGGATAACCAAGGCCCAGTGCACAGGTCTTGTCCATATCAGCAGCCGAGGCAAGGCCCTCGTCCAGGAAGCGGAGCGCATCATTGTATTTTGGACGCACCAGACGATCCACGATGCGACCGGGCTGATCGGCCGAGACAACAACATCAAAGCCTGCAACTTCGAAGACTGCACGGGCGGCAGCCAGAGCAGCGGGATCGGTTGCCGGTTGGCGGACCAGTTCGATCAGCTTCGAGGGTGCATCATCGCCGTTGCGATAGCGGGCGAAGCCAACCGCATTCGATCCTTCTCGGCCCATGTCCTCGCCGGTATAAACCCCGAGGCATTCGGTATCGAGTTCCACCAGCACGGCTGTCTTGTTGGTGTCAGCCTCGAACGCCCCTCCCAAATGGATGATCACCTCTCCGCCTTCGACCGCGCGGGCAAGGAAGTCACTCCCCGTGGCATCCCCCGATGGGAACGAGCGACTGTCATGGGTTGAGGCGATCGAGAAGCTCGGGGCATTTTCTGCGCGAGGCTGCGCGGGATTTGCCAACAGGCCCTGCCCGGACTTGTTGCCCAATCGGCCTGCAGCCACCATTCGGCGGAGCAAAGGCGGTACTGAAGCGCGCTTGTCGAAAGTGATAGGATAGAACGCCTCGCCTAAACGGATCTGAGTGTCGAGCCCTATCAGGTCGAGCAGGGTGCAAGGCCCCATCTTGTAGCCAAGGCCTGATTTTATCGCCAGATCAATGTCTTCGGGGCTCGCAACGCCTGCCTCGATCGCGCGGATCACATCATTGTTGAACGGCACCAGCAGCGCGTTCAGGATAAAACCCGGCTTATCCTGCGTTTCCACCGGCAATTGCCCGGCAGTTACCGTCCATTCCCAGGCAATCTTGAAGGTTTCATCCGAAGTGTTCAGACCCCGAGACATCTCGATCAGCTTCATCACCTGGGCGGGCAGGCAGAAATGCATGCCGACCACGCGGTCTTCTCGTCCGCACCCGCCTGCAATCTGCGTGATCGAAAGGGTCGAGGTATTGGATGCAAAGATCGTCCCGGCCTTGCAGATTCCATTCAGTTCCTTGAAGAGCGCTTGCTTGACCTCAAGGTCTTCAAAGATCGCCTCGATCACCAAATCGCAGTCAGCAAGCACCGTCAGATCGGTTGTATTGGTCAGCCGCGCCAGGGTCTGATCTGCCGCCTCCTGAGTGAGGCGCCCCTTGGCCACGGCCCCCGCCAGAAACTTCTCCGTGCTCTTGCGAGAGCGTGCTAGACCTTCGGCGGATTTGTCGAAGCAGACGGTTTCAAAGCCCGCCCGCGCTGCCACGATCGCAATACCCGCACCCATGGTTCCGCCCGCACCGCAGACGGCGACTTTCTTGATCGTGCTCATTTTTGCTTGAAACTCCGTCCGATAAGCTGGCGGTGCACCTGGTTGGTGCCCTCCCAGATTTGGGTGATCTTGGCATCGCGCATCAGCCGCTCGGCGCGGTAATCCTGGCAATAGCCGTAACCGCCATGGAATTGCACTGCTTCCAGCGCCATCTTCATAGCCAGATCAGATGCCCGCATCTTGGCGATGGATGCCTCGATGCCAATGTCGTTTTCGCCTGCATCGACCATATCGGCGACATAGTCGATCCAGCGCTCCAACATCACCAGTTCGCAAGCCAGGTCAGCCAGGGTGAACTGGTTGCCTTGGAAATCGATGACTTTTTGGCGACCGACCTGACGCTCATTTCCATAGGCAACCATGTCGCGGAAAGCTGCCCGAGCAATCCCGCGCGCATGAGCGGCGACAGACGGGCGCGATTTGTTCAGCGAAGCAAAAAGTATCTTGAGGCCATCGCCCGGCTGACCGAGGAAATTGGCCCTCGGGACGCGGATATTGTCGAAAGACAGAGCGCAGGTCGAAGACCCGTTGTGCCCCATCTTCTTTTCTTTCGAAACGACCGAGAAGCCAGGTTGGCCTTTCTCCAGGATCAGTACCGAAATCGACTGCTTGGGATCATCGATCTCCGACCATTTGCCGAACAACAGGTAGAGGTCGGCCACGTCGCCATTGGTGATGAATATCTTGGAGCCTTTGACGACAATATCGTCGCCATCAGGGGTGAAACTGGTTTTCATGCCGGTCGCATCGGATCCGGCGGTAGGCTCGGTGATCGCCAGTGCGCCCAAACCGCCTTCGGCAATGCGCGGCAACAGGCGGGCGCGCTGTTCGTCATTGCCGAACTCGATCAGCGGCTTCATGCCATGGTAATTGGTAGCATAAATGATGCCGGTCGATGCGCATGCTTCGGAGATGATCGTCACGATCTCCAGATAGAGCTTGTAGCTCATCGCCGTGCCGCCGAATTCCTCGGGGATGAAGATCGTATTCAGACCGAGCGCGTTCAACGCCTCCACATTCTTCCAGGGAAATTCGCCGCTGCGGTCCACATGCTCCGCATTCGGCGCGATCACCTCATCAGCCACGCGCTGCACTTGAGCAAGTATTTGCCGCTCTTCCTCGTTCCAGTTTCTGGCGGCAAGCACTTTGTCGTAGATTTTCATCAGTGATTGATCCCCTGGCCACCGTCGACATAGATGGTTTCCCCGGTCAGAAACCGGATATTCTCCTGGAAGAGTGCTCCTATCAGCCGCGCGATCTCTTCGGCTTCGCCGGGTCCGCCGACAGGGATGCGCCCCTTCATCCAGGCTTTGACCTTTTCGCGCGAAAGATAATCGCGGTTTAGGTCCGTCGTGACGTAGCCTGGCGCAACATTGACGACACGAATGCCGTCCTGCGCCCACTCCACCGCCAGCACGCGGGTGATGGCGGCAACGGCAGCCTTCGAGGCGCAATAGGCCATGTTGTCGGGTACACCCATGCGATCGAAGAACGATCCCATATTGATGATAATGCCGCCTTGCGTCTTCAGATGTGGATAGACCTCGCGTGATGCGACCATCACCGCAGTGGTGTTCAACGCGAAAGAGCGATTGAAATCCTCCGTCGACTGGCTGGCCGCCGCGCCCAGAATATGCACGCCGGCATTGTTGACCAGCCCGGCAATCGGACCCTGGGATGCGATGCGGGCAAAGCACTCCTTGACAGCCGCTTCGTCGGTCATGTCGCAGATAATCTGCTCTCCGGCCAAGCCATCACCAGAGCGAGAAAGGCAGACGGCACGAAATCCACGCGCCTCAACCTCGGCTGCTATGGCCGCGCCTATCCCCTTGGAGGCGCCGGTGACTATGATTTGACGCTTATCCATCCCGGAACTCCGGCTTGCGCTTTTCCTCGAAGGCGGCCATGCCCTCCTCCGCATCCTGTGTGCGGTAGGCCAAGGTCGACAGATCCGCTTCCATCCGCAGCCCCTCGATCAGAGGTACGTCACAGGCCCGCTGGACGGCGCGGCGAGCCAGATCGAGAACGGGAAGGCTGTAGCGGCTGAAGCGGCGCGCAAACTCAGCGCCGGCGGCAAGCAGATCGCCCTCCACCAGCCCGTGAACCAGCCCGATCCGCTCCGCTTCATCGGCCTTCACGTTGCGGCCGCTCAGAATGATGTCCAGGGCACGCGCCTCGCCGATCAGCCGCGGCAGGCGCTGCGTGCCACCATAACCGGGGATCAGACCAAGCTTGATTTCAGGAAGGCCGAATACAGCATTTGCCGAGGCCAGGCGGAAAGTGGAGGCCAATGCCAGTTCACATCCACCCCCAAATGCATAGCCATTGATGAGCGCAACGGAGGGAACCGGCAGCGTATCGAGCTTGGCGAAAACCGCCTGACCCAACTCTGCCCCGCGTTTTTGCGCAACCAGGTCACGCCCGCGTAGCTCCTTGATATCGGCACCGGCGCAGAAAGCCTTCTCACCCGCGCCGGTAATCAGCAGCGCGCGGACGTCTTTCCAGCCGGAAACTTCGTCAAAGGCAGCCCCGATATCGCGCAGAATATCAAAGGAAAGCGCATTCAATGCGGCTGGACGATCCAGCGTGACCAGTGCGAATTCCTCATGGCGGCTCAATCGAACATACGTCATCAGGCATCAACCTTCTTGGCAACGTAGCGCACGGGTTCCGGCGCGAGTTGCCCCGTCCGCACCATGTCAACAAGCTCGCGCTTGAGGATTTTGCCACTCGCCGTCAGCGGGAAAGAGTCAACCGAAATGAACCATTCCGGCATGTCGAATTTCGACAATCCCTCCGCCGCAAGGTGGGCCAGCATCGCGTCTGAAGAGATTTCGCCGATAACCGCGAGGCAGACTTTTTCTCCCAGTCGCTCATCCGGGATTGGAAAAGCCGCAGCTTTCGAAATCGCCGGATGGGTCAAAACGAGAGCTTCAATACGCGAGGGATAAATGTTGTGCCCCCCGCGGATGATCAGATCCTTGGCACGGCCTTCTATGCGCAGATTGCCTTCTGCATCGAAAGAACCCAGATCTCCCGACAAAAGATATCCATGCCGATTGAAGGTCTTTTCGGTGGCCTGTTGATTGTCGTAGTAACCGAGCATCATGCAGGCGCCACGTCCACCGATCTCACCGGTCTGTCCCTGCGGCAACTCGATATCCGGATTGGCGGGATCAAAAATCTTCACTTCATAGGCAGACCCGCCGCGCCCGCAGGTGGAGATCCACACGTCCTTGCGATCGTCAGGGTGCGTGTATTGATGGGAAGAACACTCGGTCATCCCATAAACATTCTGCGGTGCGATACCCTGATCGACAAAGCCCTTGGCTACCACTTCAGGGATTGGCGCCCCCGCCATATAGAAGATACGCACGTTGCCCAGCCTGGAGAGACCACGTCTTTTCTGCTCATCCAGTATGTCCATCGCATGGGTGGGAACGCCCATCACATAGGTGGCACCAGTTTCGATGATCCAATCGACGCGGCTAAGCCCCGCCGGCGGATCATCGGTTACGAACTGGCCGCCACAGACCAGCCATTCAGCCACTGCAACCCAGGCAATGTGGTGTGAGAGCGGACTGAGTGTAAGAATGACATCACTGTCATTCAGCCGCCAATCGCGCGCCAGATCCCGCGCATTGGCCAACAGCGTATTGGCGGAATGCATCACGCATTTCGGCTTGCCGGTGGTGCCGGAGGTAAAGGCGAGGTAGGTGACGGCATCCGGATTGGCGAATGCCTCACGACCTGGATGATCGATATGAAAAGAGAAGGTTTCAGGCGTATAGACCTTCTTCAGGAAAGATAGTCCTCTCAGCATCGCGTTGAAATCACGCGACTCCCGGTCAGCTCCCCAGCCGTCTTCGGTAATCAGCGCCTTCGCCTGCAGTTGCGTCAGAAGCTCGACGATTTCCGCGCAAGTGTAGGTCCTGTGCAGTGAGGGATTGCAGGCGATCCCTTCGCGGGAACAGGCGAGGAAGGCAATCACGGCCTCAACCCGATTGCCCATCCAGATCGAGATGCGATCACCAGCCGAAAATCCCCGATTGACGAAGTCATCGGCCATCGCATCGACACGGGCCTTGAGCGTCAGCCAATCGAGCTGCACGCGTCCGTCACGCAGCGCATGTGCATAAGGCGCCCTTAGTGCATGCCTGGATAGTAACGAATAGAACGTATCCTGCTTCCAAAGCCCGGCCTCGTAATAGGACTGGGACTGTCCAGGATCATGCAGTGTCAGAAACGGACGCATTTCCACATCTCCTTATTGGCCGAATTTGGAAGCGTCCGGCTTGCGCCGTTCGTTGAAGGAGAGGCTCAATTCCTTGGCTTCTTCTCCAGTCAGATACTGATTGAGCAGAAGGTCGTGGGTTACGCGCGACAGCCCGGCAACGCCGCCATGGCGGGCATTGAAGGCGCCCTTGATCGAAGCAAGCGCAAAGGCGCCGCGGTCGGCGATTTCCAATGCGAACTCGCGCGTCTTTTCCGCCAGTTGGTCATCGGGAACGACCCGGTTGATAAGCCCCCATTCCATCGCCTTTACGGCAGGGATCTTAGGGTTGGCGTACCAGATTTCCTTTGCCCGCTTCTTGCCGACCAGATCTTCAAGATACCAGGTGCCATAGCCGGCATCGAAGGAACCGACCATGGGACCTACCTGGCGAAACATCGCGCTTTCCTTGGCGATGGTCACATCACAGACCATTTGCAGCACGTTTCCGCCACCAACAGCATAGCCGTTGACGGAAGCGATCACCGGCTTTTGCAACCGATCGATTGCCTCGTACATTTCAAGCGTCGGCAGCGTTCCGGCATAAAGCCGCGTTTTTTCCATGCCGTCCTTTCTGCCCCCCACGCAGAAGAACTTGTCGCCAGCGCCCGTCAGGACCACAACGCGCGTGCGCGTTTCGCGCCGGATGTTTTCGATGCAATCACGGATTTCATGACACATGGTTTCCGTGAACATGTTGCCGTCCTCGGGCCGGTTCAGGGTAATCGTGCCAATCGGTCCGTCTTCGTGATAAAGGATCTCGCTATAAGACATCGGAATTCCGCTCCTGTTGCTTTTGTCCGGCTCGTGGCTCAGGCAAACTCGATTTCTGAAAGGATTTCAGCGGTATGCTCGCCCAATCTTGGCGGGGCGGAGCGTGCTATGGCAGCTTGACCGTCAAACTGGATGCCAAGCCCGATCTGTGGAACCAGCCGCCCATCGGGCGCTTGCAGCGCGTAGAACAAGCCGCGATCCTGAAGCGCAACATCATGTACGACCTCATCCACGCGGTTAATCGGCCCGGCCGGAACACGGGCGCGGGCAAATATCTCCAACCATTCACCGCGGCTTCTAGTCAGCAGTACTTTCTGAATATCCTCAACAATCGCCAGGCGGTTTTCCCGGCGCAACGCGTTTGAGCTGAACTCGGCACGCGACGCATATTCCGGCATGCCGACCACCTTCCAGAAGCGCTTCCAGATCCCGTCATTGCCAAGACCGAGGTTCATGGGAAGGTCGGCGGTTTCAAACGGCTGGTATATCGCAATGACACTGTCCGTACCGCCGGTACGGGTAGGCACTTCACCTGAGCCCAGATACGAAGAGATCCGGCAGGAGAGAAAGCGTGTCATGCTCTCCACCAGGCTGACATCTATCACCCGTCCGGACCCGGAGGACTTTCGGTCGAAAAGGGCAGCGAGCGTCGCCATCGCTGCATCTTGTCCGGCCAGCATGTCCGCGGCGGGTGCGCCCACCTTCTGCGGATCGCCGCCAAGCTCACCGGTAATATCCATGATGCCTGAATACCCCTCGGCAATCAGGTCGTAACAGGTCAGACCGGCGCGTGGTCCTGACAGGCCAAATCCGGTAATGGAGGTAAAGATGATGTCGGAGCGCAGTGCATGCACTGCATCTGGACCGAGTCCCAGCTTCTTCTGCACATCCGGCGGCTGGTTCGTAACAAAGACGTCGGCCCCGGCAATCAGCGCCTTGAGCGCCTGCAATTCTTCCGCCTCGGTCAGATCCAGAACGACGCTTTTCTTGTTCCGGTTCACGGCGGCAAACCAAAGCGCTTCACCGTCAAGAAAGGGGGGGCCCCAGTGGCGGGCGTCGTCTCCTTCGGGCCGTTCGACCTTGATGACTTCCGCACCGAAATCGGCCAGAAGCATCGTCGCATAAGGTCCCGCAATCGACGTGGTCAGATCAACGATCCGAATTCCCTTGAGAAACTCCAATCCCTTTGCGGGCTTGATTACCGGAAGGGAGCAATAGGGCAGCTTACCCCTCAGGGACTCGCAATCGTCGGCCATTGGCCACATTCCTCCATTCTGAATTGCACGAAGCGCTTAGAAGAAAGAACGCAAGGCCTGTGCCAAAACAGGGAAGAAAGGCGGGCTCAAAAAGAAAGCCGCCCCGAATAAGCGGAGCGGCGACCGAATGATTGGGGCGGGAAGCCTACGCCTCCAGCTTCTTGTAGAGATAGGATCGTGAAACCCCCAGATGTTCCGCGACCTTCTTCTTGTTGCCGTTGAATTCGATCATTGCCTGGGCAATCAACTGTCGCTCGACCATGTCGAGATGCGCTTTGAGAGCGCCGCTGCTTTCTTCGCGCGAGCCCGTCTTTTCGCTGCCGTGAGTACCGCCGGCATCGAAGCTGGAGACTTTCAGCACACCATCGTCACAGAAGACGAAGGCTCGCTCTATAACATGGCGCAATTCGCGGATATTGCCGGGCCATGCCCGATCCATCAGATAATTAGCGACATCCGGTCCAAGCTCAGGCACTTCACGGCCATATTGCTCTGCAAGCTGGCCAAGGAAATGTTCGGCCAGAAGCGGAATGTCCTCCCGGCGGTCAGCGAGTGACGGCATGGTGATGATCACGGAAGAAATCCGATAGAACAAATCGAGGCGGAACTTGCCTTGCTCGATGAAATCCTCGAGATCGCGATTGGTGGCACTGACCAAACGAAAATCGATCTTGCGGGGTTTGTCGCCGCCAACACGTTCAACAATGCGATCCTGTAAAACGCGCAACAATTTCGACTGAACCTCGAGCGGCATGTCACCGATTTCATCAAGAAAGATCGTGCCCTTGTCGGCAAGCTCGAATTTCCCGGCCCTACCCTTCTTGTCAGCGCCCGTGAAGGAGCCGCCCTCATAGCCGAAAAGCTCGCTTTCAACGATCGAGACCGGCAGCGCAGCAGCATTCACGGTAACCAGGCGCGCATCATGGCGTGGACTCAGCTTGTGCAGCGCCTGCGCGACGAGCTCCTTGCCGGTTCCGCTTTCACCCTGGATGAGCACGGGAATGTCTAGCGCCGCAATCTTGCGGATCTGGTCGCGTAGCGACTGGATCGCCGGGCTCTGGCCGACAATCGCGTTCAAGAACTCCTCGCCCCGGCGCAGCGCAACGGATTCGCTCTTATAGGTCTCGATCTCGCGCTCGAGCGCATTGATCCGCCGGGCCATTGCATCCAATTGCTGCGGTCCCTTGAACATCACCCGGCCAAACGCCCCGACAATCTTGCCGTCGTGGCGGATCGGATGGCGCGAGACCACGCGCTCCGTGCCTCCCATTTTGAGGATGTGACCAACTTCGGCCACACCTGTCCGCACCACATGGTGAAGGCGTGTATTCTCAATGACATCCTTGACATTGCGACCTGCGGCCTCCCCCGGCTTCAGACCGAAGAACTTCTCGTGTATCGGCGATACGAAGGACATACGCTCTTTGGCGTCGATGACCACCATCGCGTCATATGGATCACTGAGCATATGTTCGATCACATCGAAGGCGAAATCGACGTTGAGAAAGAAATTCATCACCACATCGGCCGGTTCATCAAAGACCAGAACCAGCTTGCCTTCCGACAGCTCGGAAACCAGCGCCAGGTAGCGGGCATCCGTTAGGAGAATGGGTGCGGTACGGCGGCGGACCGCATCTTTCAACCAGTCCTCATCGCTGACCAACGCACGGACACGAGGATCGGACACAATTCCGGTATGTTGAAGGATGCGGTTTTCGCCATTCAGAACCGCAACGCCCTTGACATGTTCGCGCGTGACTTTCCTTACCATGCTTCTCCCCATCACAGTGGCTTGAATGTCCTCCAAATATACAAACCAAGTCAAGATTGTTTTCAATGAAGGCAAAATCGCCGTCTGACTGGGTAAATATTCCTTATTGGGGCCATCTGCATTCAATCCACAAAGTCCTTCCGAACGGCATGGAATTTGCGGATCGTTCTCGGAAATGACCGAGCGGCGTTCGGGTTTGGCGAGAAGCAGGGAGGCAGGTATGGATTTTGAATTCACCGAAGAACAACGCATGCTGCAGGATGCCGTTGGGGAAATGATGCAACGCGACATCAACCCCATCCTGAAGCGCAACGATCCCTACAAACCGTTGCCAAAGGAGGAGATGCGGCAGGTCATTCGGATAGCCGCCAATCTGGGGCTGACGTCCATGCGCATACCCGAAGCTCATGGTGGACAGGGGCTCAGCAATCTCGAGACCGGCATGGCCTATGAGATGATGCCTGCCTTCATGTTCTTCGCCATCGGCCCGCAGGAGACTCCGGCACTCCGCATCTGCCTTGGCGGTACGAGTGAACAGCGCGACCGCTATGTTCCTGGCCTGATCTCAGGCGATTTGCTCGGCGCATCGGGTATCACGGAGCCCTTTGCCGGCTCCGATCCGCGAGCTGCCAAGACCTATGCCCGTGAGGAAGACGATCACTGGGTGTTGACCGGGCACAAGATGTGGATCTCTGGAGCTTATACCTGCGATGTAATGCTAACCTCGGCCAATATTGGACGCGATGATAACGGCGCGCCAAAACTGATGTGGATGGTTGTAGACCGCCGAGAAAGCCCGTTCGAGACCACCAAGATACCTACAATGGGCATCAAGCAGGGGCATACGGGTGAAGCAATGTTCGACGCTTGCCGCGTACCTAAAGCGAATGTGATCGGCACCGAAGGTTCTGCCCCGGCCGTACTCCAGCAAACCTGGCTCAGCCTGCGACCGACGCTTGGCCTTGTCGCGGTGGGGACTGCGCAACGGGCGCTCGATGCCGCATTGGACTATGCAGGCATGCGCGAAATGTTCGGGCGTAAAATTGCCGGCTTCCAGTTGGTTCAGGAACTGTTGGCCGATGCGGCTGCGGCGATCACCTCAAGCCGCCTGCTTTGCTATGCTGCGCTGCAGGCGATCGACAACAATGCCGCAAATAAGGTTCACCTTTCCGCCATGGCCAAGCGCTATGCCATCGCCCAATGCACGCAGGCGGTTTCAAAATGCATGGAAGTGCATGGTGCCATGGGCATCAGCGTCGAACTCGGGTTGGAAGAAATGTATCGCGACATTCGCATGCTCCCGATCCCCGATGGCACCAACCAGATCATGACCTTGATCGAAGGCCGCGCAATGACGGGAATCTCCGCAATCCGCTAGAGGCGGTGCGTCCGTTCGGACGCCACAAGGATGCTCTAACTCTTTATCGAGCCGGATTTGTACATCCCAGACACTTCACTCAGAAGAACATAAAAACAAGGGCCGGTGCTTCCCCCGGCCCTTTTTCCGCATCGAGCGACTACTCGATCGTGATGCCCGCAGATTTTACAACTTCGGCGCACTCGGACGAAAGCTTCTCGAGCACGTCCTTCAAAGCTCCGGGATCGCGAAAATTGTTGGTCAGCTTGACAGAAGACACTTTCGCACGGAACGCCTCATTCTCCTCGGAAGCCTTCTGAATCGCCTCAGTTAACTTTGCAATGACGGCCGGGTCAGTACCAGCCGGGGCAAAGATGGGCATGAAACCGGACTGTGTGAAACCTTCCAACCCAGCTTCTGCCGTGGTTGGGATGTCGGGCGAATTTGGATCGCGTGTCTCCGCAGCCACTGCCAGCGTCTTCAGGTTTCCCGCTTCGACATGCTGCCTGTAGGGGCCAAGTGCATCAATCACCAACTGCACATTACCGGCGAGCAGATCAGCGATCACCTCGCCGGAGCCTTTATATTGCACAGCCTCCATCTCGGTACCGGTCATCTGCTTGAACAATTCCGTAGCGATATGCACCTGCGTACCAACGCCGAGCGCACCATAGCTGACTTCGCCCGGATGTGCCTTCAGATAGGCGATAAGCTCTTCCAGCGTATTAACATTCAGCGATGGATGGACCGTGACTGCCATCGGAAATTCCGAGAACGAGGCGATAGGCGCGAAATCCTCATTTTTCCATGTCAAGTTTGAGAAAATGGCCGGGCTGCAGGTTGAGGTGGTCGAGTAGCCGACGAGAAGCGTGTAACCATCCTTCTCAGCACGGGCAACGTTGCTATAACCAATGCTGCCTGCGGCACCGGGGCGGTTCTCAACGATAAACTGCTGGCCGAGATCTTCGCTGAGCCGCTCGGCAAGCAGGCGTCCCGTAGCGTCGACCATGCCTCCTGCAACGAAAGGAACCACCATCGTCACCGTCTTGTTCGGGTAGTCCTGCGCCACTGCGGATAGCGGCGCCAAGGCTGCGCCTGCCACCAGCCCTGCAATAGCCAGCGTACCGATGCCGCGACCTAAGCTGAAAATCATGTCATACCTATTTTTTTGAATTGCAACACTCATCATTCTTCCTCCTTGATTGGACTGGCCTCCTGGCCAGTCCGAATATTGATTTTGGTTCAGCGCATCCCCCGCCGGCTAAGATCTACGGATTCAGAGCCGAAATCAGGCGCTGCAACGAGGGTGCGGACGGCAGATCAGCTACCGCTTCCATCATCGCTTGCGCCTGTGACACTGGTCGCTCTTCCGGCCACAGCGCCGCGAGCTTTGCTTCCAGTTGCTTCTGGTTAATTGGATTGCCTGCATGTCCACGGGCAAAGGTCACTTCCTCGACAAGCTGGTTCCTGCCGCTCAACCAAAGGGTCAATCGCGCTGGCGAAGTGTTTGGATCGCCCGCAGTAAAGGTCTGATCCTCAATCACCTCGATACGCTGCATTAACTGGAAAATCAGCGGATCATGAAGATTTTGAGCAGAAAAATCGCCCGGGGTTACAGACCCTCGCAGCAGAGCCACCGCCACGCAGTAGGGCAGCGAATGATCCGCCGTCTCCCGATTTTCCGGATGCCAGCGGCTAGGATCCGAACCCATCACGTGGTGAGCGGTTTGGTTGACTTCTATCGTCACCCGCTCGATCACGCCCCCCTGCAACCGGTCGTGTAGAAAAATGGCGGCGTCCACCGCCGACTGGCCGTGATAGCAGACCGGGTGCAATTTCAGATGAGTCAGCAAAATCAGGGGTTCAGCGGGCTCGGGCCAGGTGATCGGCCCGGTGATCGTAGACAGGCCGCCTTGGCCGGTGAAAATACCATGGGGGCCGCTGACCCCTGCAGTGGCAAGACGGGCTGCAAAAAGCCCCCGCGCGGCAGCATAGGGCCCGGCGCACGCCTTCCATTCCGAGAGATCGCCCATTCTAACGTTGAACAAGGCGGCGTTGGCAACGACGGCAAGAGATATTGCGTGTGCGATCCGCGTCTGATCCAGCCCAAGCAGGAAGGCCGCCCCGCCGGCGGTACCCATAGCGGCGGCTATGGCCTGATCGATGCCGGCTTCTGCCAACCGCACAGCCTGACAAAGGCCGCAATAAAGCTCATAGGCGATGATGATCGAGCGCAGCAGGTCAATCCCTGAGACTTCGCGCTCTTGCGCCAGGACCACCAGCGCGGGAATCATGTCGCTCGGATGGCCACCCGTCAAACCGAGCACGGTATCGTTCAGATCAAGGTAGCGCACCATGACGGCGTTCGCAAAAGCTGCGTTTTCCGCCGTGGTCAGGTCGTGCGTTCCCCATAAGGCAATACCCCCCGCGATCGGTGGATTCGACAGCACTTGCCGCATGCGGACGCAAAATTCGGCATCGAAAGCACCGAAGGCGCACGCAATGGAGTCCAGCAGCCGGATACGAGCCGCCTCGATGACCCTCGGCGTTAAAGAGGCCGCGGTCAACTCACCCACACGGGCGGACAGTTGCAAAGTCAGATCGTCCATACAGTCACCAAACCGCGAGGGATCATTTACTCACTAGAGGCTGATATTTGCGGCCTTCACGACCTCGGCGCAGCTTTCAATCTCGGCGGCAATGCGCTTTTTGGCCTCCGCCGGACCAGTGAACCGAATGACATTCCCCGCCGCGAATGCACGCTCTACGAAGGCCTTGTCGGACGTGATTTTCTCCAGGCTGGCCGCCAGTTTTTCGATGATTTCAGGTGATGTACCTGCCGGTGCGAAGAGACCGTGCCAGCCTTCATTGACCAGATCCTCAACACCTACTTCGGCCATGACCGGCACATCAGGCATTGTCGGGTCTCGCTCGGCGCCGGTACTTGCCAGCACGCGTATGGATCCTGCCTTCGCATATTGTTGAAAGCTCGCCGGCAGACCGAACGAGAAATCGATCACGCCGCTGATAAGGTCCGGCAGCAGATCGCCCGAACCCTTGTAAGGAACATGCGTCATCTCGGCACCGATGCGCAGTCCCAAAAGCTCCGCACCCAAATGTGCCTGTGAACCCACTCCGGACGAACCGTAATTCAGCTCTCCGGGATGTGCCTTTGCATATTCGATGAATTCGCCCATGTTCTGCGCGGGAAACTTGGCCGTTACAGCAAGCACCATCGGCGCAGTGGTTACGATGGCAATCGGCTCGAAATCCTTTTCGCTATTCCAGTTCAGATCAGAAAAGAGTGCCGGATTGCAAGTAGAGGCCGAAGAGTAACCCAACAGCAATGTATAACCATCCTTGTCAGCGCGGGCGACTTCGGCATAACCGATATTGCCCGCCGCACCAGGACGGTTTTCGACAATAAACTGCTGGCCAAGTTCATTGCTCAGCGCTTCAGAAACCAGACGACCGACCACATCGACCGATCCTCCCGGCGCGAACGGCACGATCACCGTGACCGGCTCTTTGGGATAGTCGGTCGCGAGTGCCGATGTGCCGTGGACGACGAGACCAGCCACAACGAGTGGCAATACCCATTTGGATTGCGAAATGAATTGCATTCTTTCCTCCCTATGCTGCTTTCCTCTCGAATAGTCAGAGCTATCCGAGAGGAATTGAGCTCCTGAAAGATGCAATCGCAAAAGCCGTGCCATTGACGTCAATTTGTCCGCGTAAATTGGCATCAGGTCGCTGTCAGGATCCGCAAACATCATCCCCCGTCTTGAGATTGCTCGACGACTGCGTAGGTATCACAGGATGTCACGCTGTGGGGCTGCGTTTCTCCCAGAGCTTCACCGCTTGCCATGCCGTCTTTTCAAGTTGTGAAAAACCTAGCTGATCCCCTTCTGACCGCCCGGGCAAGGAAAAAGAGTTGACAGAAAGGAGATTCAGAAGTTTCATTATATCGTAATTGATTTATGCATTGATAAAAGGAGGTGTGCTTTGCAACATTCCCTCGGACCGGCATTCGCCCACACCAAGCACGACTTAGACGGCAGTCATTCATCGCAGACACCGGCCTCGCTGCCCTGCTTGGAACGGCATATCCATCTGGAGGGCGTCTCCAATTTCCGCGATCTTGGCGGCTTTCCAGCCCTGGACGGCAGGGTCGTTCGTTGGCGCAAGCTGTTCCGCTCTGGTGCGTTGGGTCAGATTACGGATCGTGATATTGCGCAGTTGGAGCAGATCGGGGTGAAGACGGTGATCGATCTGCGTTGCCCGGACGAGAGGGAACTCATTCCAACACGCTGGAGGGGTCCGCGTATCCATGCCTTCCACTATCCTACGGATGCTGTTTTCGCCAAAGCGTTGGGAAGTGAGAACTGGACCACTTACGAGAAATATCTGGATCTATTGCGCCCTCATTTTGACGCCACCATTCAGGCTATGATCGACGATGAGATTCCTCTAGTGGTCCATTGCTCTGCGGGCCAGGATCGCACCGGAGTTATTGTTGCAGTCTTGCTCTCAGCACTGGGTGTACCGAAGGCGCAAATTGTCGAAGATTATATGGAAACCACCGCGCTCCGTCGCCGCGAGAAAGAGCTCGATCTTGACCGGATCCGGGAACTTGAAGCGAGCAACCCGGTCGCGGCCTTTTATGCGCGGGTAGTCAATGAACGCGGGGTCGAGGCTTTGGACCCTCGGCCTTTGCTGGATCCGGCAGGGCGACCCAAGATCGAACTCGCCTTCGAAGCAATGGAACGCCAGTGGGGCAACGCGGAAAGCTATCTGATGGATGCATGTGGTTTGTCACGCGCGGAGCTGATTTCGCTGCGTGACAAATATCTGGAGCTACCAGCAGCGGCTACCTCGCCTCACAACGATCAACCCCTGCCATTTACCGTATCGCTCGAAGAGATTGGACCGGACGATCTCCTACTCGTTGGCGGAAAAGGCGCAAACTTGGGCGAATTGGTCGCCGCAGGTCTGCCGGTGCCACATGCGTTTTGTGTCACCACCGAGGCTTATCGCGCCTATGTGGGGCAAAATGCTCTTCAGGATGTGATTACGCGAGAACTCCAAGGTGCAGACTGCGATAACGTTGTCGATCTGGCTGCGCGAGCAACCGCGATCCGCGAGGCGTTCATGGTGGGAGAGATGCCACCCACGATCGAAACAGCGATCCTCGATGCCTATCAGCGCCTGCCCACAGCCGCCGGACCAGACCTTTCGGTTTCTGTGAGATCTTCTGCCACAGCTGAAGATCTTCCGGGCGCCTCCTTTGCTGGGCAGCAAGACACTTATCTGCATGTCAAAGGAAAGGAACAACTGATCGAGAACGTCAGGGGATGCTGGGCCTCCCTTTGGACCGACAGGGCGATCTCTTATCGCCAACGACAGGGATTCAGCCATGATGACGTGCTGCTCGCAGTTGTGGTGCAGGAAATGTTCCCATCGGAGGTCGCGGGGGTGATGTTTACCGCAAATCCCGTTACCTCCAACCCGGAGCAAGTTTTCATTAATTCCAGTTGGGGTTTGGGCGAAGCGATTGTGTCGGGCCAAGTCAATCCCGATCAATATGTCGTTGATAAGAGAACCCGGAACATTCTTGAGAAACAGATCAACGACAAGGTTGTCATGACCGCACGTCGAGTTGATGGGAAAGGCAGTGAAGAAATTCACGTACCCGATGAACAACGCCGTGTAGCGGCACTTGATGACGAGAAAATTACTGCGCTGATCGACATTGGCCTTCGCATCGAAGAGCACTATGGCATGCCTCAGGACATTGAATGGGCTTATGCGCAAGGCCGCTTTGCCATTTTACAATCCCGAGAGATCACAGCCGCGAATCTCGATTTTTCCGACGATTTAGAGGCATACAAAAGCCCGGAAGCACGCGCCGATACGACCAGCGAACGTTGGCTCTGGTCACGGGCTTGGTCTGATGAGTTTCAAACTGGGCCCTCTACTCCGTGGTGGTATAGCTATTTCAATCACACCATGACCTATTTCCGGCAGCAGTCCTTCGAACTATTAGATACGATGGAACTGCTTGGTTTCGAACAGAAAGACTTTCACAAGATCCCGATGTTCCGCTGGTACGCCGCGCGCGCCTATATGAATGTCGAGGTGGAGTGCGAGCGAATGCGGCTGTTACACCCGCCTTTCGCACGGGACGATGCCGCACTCTGGACTTTTCCCGCATCGCAGCGCGAAAAGATGCGCAAGATGGCGTTCAATTGGCCACAATTTCTGCATAAACTATGGGAAATCCATCTGACCAAGCCCCATCTTTCCCTGCTTGAAAACCATCAAGTGGGCCTCGAGAACCTGACAAAGTGGAAGTCTCACGAGGACGACCGTTGGGCTCAGATCGATATGAAGACCGCTTCGGCGCGTGAGATGACCGAATTGCAGTTCAACCTACGCATTGAAACGGGCTTCGCAGAGCACATCTGCCTTGCGTTCAGCAGCTATCTGCTGTGGCTGCCGAATGCATTGAAACTGATTTGCCGTGATTGGCTCGATGATCATGATGGTAAGATCTATAGCGCCCTGAGCAGCGGGCTGGGAAGCAAGACATCTGAAGAAAACATCGCCCTGTGGCGCGTCGCACAGGTACTGAAAACGATCCCTACACTTGAGAGGATTGCATTGGCGGACATTCCGCTGGATGAAGTACTGGCCAATCTGCGGCAATCGCCGGATGCACCCAAATTCGTCGCACTATTCGACAACTTTATCGCCACTTACGGCCATCGGGGCGGAGCCGAACGCGATGCGTTCCATTTCCGCTATAGGCATCAGCCCCATCAGGCGCTGGTGCCAATTCGCGCCATGATGAAACTTGATGAGGATTCGAGCCCAGAAGCTCGCGAACACCAGAACCTTTTGCGTATGCAACAGATACGTGAAGACGCCATTCAAACTCTTAAGGCCGCGCCCTTGGGTTTTCTACGCGCGCCATTCTTTGCGTGGTTACTGGAGCTGGTACAGCAATGGCTCTACTATCGTGATTACGAACGTTTTTATAACGAAAAAACCTTGTCTCGCCCACGCGAATGGCTGAGCAATTTGGGTCAACGTTTTGTCGAGCACGGCTTGCTCGATGACCCCGAGGATATCTTCTTCCTTGGCAAAGAAGAGGTTATCCGCGCCGATGAGGGTGAGATGAGTGCGGCAAATATCGCGCTTAGAGTGCGCGCGCGCCGCCGGGTCTATGAGCGCTATCGGCATCAAGAGCCCCCCAAATATATCCAGGGCTGGAGAACTTTTGACGACGAAACTCAAATTGACGATGGCTCGGGCCTGCGTGGGACCGCGGCGAGCGGCGGCGCTGTGACTGGTCGCGCCCGCGTGTGCCGGAAACTCGAAGATATCGCCCGGGTCGGCAAAGGTGATATTCTGGTTACCGTCGCCACCGATCCGGCCTGGA
>Ga0182748_1001933_pt1 | contig 19332 bp, 30 predicted proteins | sample eDN3rd37CKraftOP_FD_128877 | JGI IMG/M metagenome (GOLD analysis project Ga0182748, IMG submission 128877) | Enriched Organic Plus compost microbial communities from Emeryville, California, USA - eDNA 3rd pass 37_C Kraft OP (version 2) (version 2) ...
GAAATCGAACTCCCGGCAGGCCTGCGCAATATCAGCCATGAACCATCTGCTCGGCGGTTCGCACATGACAGAGCGACCGTCCGGGTTCAGGAAATTCATTATAGGCAGCACGCAAAATTCGTCTTCGTCACCTACAGGCGCGAAATCAGCGATACGAAAACCATATCCGGGGAACCGGCGCGAAAGATAATCCTTCAATCGCTCCGCAGACGCTGCCACTTGTGAAGCCCGCTCATATGGCGGAACGATGATGTATTCCAGAACTTCACGCTTCATCATACTTCTCCTACTGTAACATCAAACAGGCGACCGATGACGCTCTGACAGTGGACGCATCGGAATGGCAACCCATTCAAAAGCGCGCTTTCCAATAGCTCATCGGCATCCCTCGGCATGTCGGTGCAGACTGGCACTGTAAGCCCCCTCACCGTCTCAACCATGCAGTTCTCGCAGCGGATATGCAGCGAAAACGATTGATACTCCTGCTGCCTAAGCGCCCACCCCATTCCCTTTCACCTCTCCGTTTGTTCTCTTTCTGTTCTCATTCAGCCAGAACAGCCGGAAAGAGTCGAGTCTTATTTTCGTAAAAGAGGCGATTCGCGGTGCAGAAACTTTTTGTGCTTTTTTCGCACATTCCCTATTGCAAGCTATGTGCGTTTATCGTACATTGATCTCAACAAACGAGATCGGAGCGCAACATGCATCCCTCAGTACAGACAAGCTACAACGAAGTGGCAAAGACGCTAATTGGCCTGACCGTAAAGGCAGAGAAGCCGGTTCGTTCCTACTCTCGCCAGCGCCGTGTAATGGCCCGCGCATGGGCTGATCATCGCGAATGGCTGGCAGAGCACCCGAACGCTTCAGCCCGTTATCGCCGCATCATGTTCGCGCATCACTTGAAGCACGCTCATGTGTTCGTGAATGCGCAGATCAATCCAGTTTTCATCACAGACGAACAGGCCCGCTTTATCGGCTCTGACAGCCGGTGGAGGTAAGACGATGGAACTCATCCACACTCCTGTTGCCGCTGACCTTAACCGTGAACGTGGGATTGACGCATATCGCCTCACAAGCTTTACGCCTGAAAAGCGCGCCGACGCCGATATCGCCGGTTACATCAAAGATGTGATGGCTTTCGCTGAAATGCTTGAGGAGTTCATGTGATGCCGGACCACCTCACCGAAACCGAGGTCAGGCGGCTGATTGCTGAAATCGAGCATCGTCTCAAAACCGATCCGCATGTACCGACCCGTCGCTATCTCGCTGAAAAGCTTTTCGAACTCACCGACCTTCTACAGGAACAGGAAGGAATTGCAGCATGAGCAATGTTTCGCACGCCCTTCTACGCCAGAAAGATGCGGCCAAGATCATCATCGCTCAACTCCGCGAAGCTGGAGTGGATGACGAGGAAAGCGTGGGGCTCGCTATCGAAAGCGAAACCAACCTTTTGGAGGCCATATCTGAGGCTCTCAACAAGATCGATGAGAACGATGTTCTTGATGCCGGACTGACTTCAAAGATCAACGAATTCACAGAACGCCGTTCCGCGATCCGTAAGCAAACCGATTTCCTACGCGCTTCCATCGAGCAAGCAATGCTTATTGCCGAACAGGAAATGATGCGTCTGCCATCAGCTACGCTGACGTTGCGAAAGGTAAAACCGGCCCCGGTTATTGAGGCTGAGGCGGATATCCCTTCTCGGTTCTGGACGCCGCAAGAGCCTCCAGCGCCCAAGCTCAACAAGAAATCACTGCTCGAAGCGCTCGAAGCTGGAGAAATTATTCCCGGCGCGCGCCTCGACAACGGCTCTGTGAGCCTGACTGTACGGAGGAAATAATGGGAAACGTTACCGTTCTCGAACATACGCCGAAGCAGATCGCACTCGTTAAGCACACGATTGCCAAGGACTGCAATGACGACGAATTCAATTTGTTCATGGAGGCAGCGCGGTCTTATGGCCTCGACCCTTTCCGCAAGCAGATTATGCCGCTCGTTTTCGGCAAGAATGCCAAGGATCAATCCAAACGGCGCATGTCGATTGTCGTCTCTCGCGACGGTCTCCGCGTCATTGCTCAACGCTGCAGAAACTATCGGCCAGCATCGGAGCCGGCTGAAGTTGTCTTCAACGATGAACTGAAATCGGCAACGAACCCAAAGGGCATTGAATACGCCCGCGTTTATCTCTGGCAGCAGGACAACAAGGGCGAGTGGTTCAAGGTCGTTGGCGAGGCTTACTGGGATGAATTTGCCCCGCTCAAAGATGAGTGGATTGATAATCCCGAAACTGGTCGCGGCGAAAAGACTGGACGCCAGATGCTCGACACTTCGGGCAACTGGGCAAAAATGCCGGTCGTCATGATAACCAAATGCGCCGAAGCTCAGGCTTTGCGTGCTGGCTGGCCAGATCAATTCAGCGGCATCTACGTTGAGGAAGAACTGGACCGCGCAAAGACGCTTGATCTAACGGCCTCTGAAATTGTCGCTCATAATGAGCAGGAAGAACGCGCAAAGCGCATCGGCGCTCACAACGCAATCACCGTCACTTGGGGCGATGGCTGGCAGCTGGAAAATGTCCCAGTAGGTGAGTTTGCAGACCGTGCCGCTGACTTCATCCGATCTTCCAATCCGGAAGATGTTCGACGCTGGCAGGACGCAAACAAGCAGCCTTTGCAGGCGTTCTGGGCTAAAGCCCCCTCCGACGCGCTTGAATTGAAGAAAATCATCGAAGCAAAGCTGGCCGAAAAACCTGCTCGTAAGACGGGAGAGGCAGCATAATGTCCAGCGCTCCTATTCTCCTGTCATGGGATGGAGAGGCCTTCTACCCGGCCTCCCCTTACTGGGCATCCCGCGCAGATCGCCAATTTGTCGTTGGTGAAACTTACAAGCTTGTCGAGCACCACGACCGATCAGAAGCGAGCCACAATCATTATTTCGCTGCCATCGGTAACGCTTGGAACACACTGCCTGACCACCTTCTGGCTGAATACCCGACTGCCGAGCATCTGCGCAAAAAGATGCTGGTCAAATGCGGATATGCCGACGAACGCACAGTCGTGTGCGCCAGCAAGGCGGAAGCCGAGCGCGTAGCCGCATTTATCAAGCCGATGGACAACTACGCTGTCGTGATTTTCCACGAAGCCGTTGTGAAGGTCTACACCGCGCAGAGCCAAAGCCTCAAGGCCATGGGCAAGCGTGAGTTTCAGGAAAGCAAAGAAGCCGTTCTCGCCGCAATCGATAGGTTGCTGGGCGTGGAACCCGGCGCAACCGCGAGGGCTGCTGCATGATCCCCTCTGTCATTGCAAAATTGTTCAACTGGCTTTTCCCCGAACCGGAGCGCCGCGACCTTCAGGCAGAGATTACCGCCAAGATAGCGGAAATCGAAACGGCCAAGCGCCAGCACCGCCCACGAAGCCACCTTTACGACGAACTTAACGGCCTGATGGCCGAGCAACTAGCCGAAGAACTCGGCTATGCGAGACACTGATATGGCCCGGAAAGAGTTCACCCGGAAAATCCGTACCGCCGCCATCGAGCGCGCCGCCGGTCACTGTGAAAAATGCAAGGCCGCTCTCAAAAAGGGAGAGGGTGAGGTAGATCACATCCTGCCTGACGTTCTCGGCGGCGAGCCGGTATTGGCCAATGCGCAGGTGCTTTGCCAGCAGTGCCATGCGGAAAAGACGGCAAACGATATTCGCCGCACCCGTAAGGCTGACCGCCAGCGGGACAAGAACAATGGCGCGATCAAGCCATCTTCAAAGCTTTCCACCAAGGACAAGCAGCCGAAACGCCTCACAAAACAACTCCCTCCCCGTAAGCGCGACATATTCGGTCGCCCTGTTAGCGAAGGTGCGCGAGCATGAAGCAGACATTTTCCGTTGCCGTCACAAAGTACATTGATGTCACGCTCGACACCGACAAGCTCGACGCTGATTTCTGGGAAGAATTTAACTCTATGATCACGGATCGTGGAGGCCCAGATAACGAATACCTCGCTGAGCATATCGCTTGGAACTTCGTGCAAGGTGACGATGAGTTCGTTGAAGGTGTTGGCGACCTGAAAGAAATGAACATTTCGGTAGCTGAAGCTGGAAGCGATGTTTCTTCGGAGGTCCAGCCATGACCACAGTACCGGAAGAAACACAGTTCGACCCGAATTGCCCATTCGACGCGATTGCAGAAGCAACCCGGCAGAGCGTTGGAATGGTGGTGTACAATGCCTTCACAGGCGACCAGTCGAACGATCTACCTATGCTTGAACGCCGTCGCGCAATTATGGCCGGTGCTCTTACCGGCGTGATCGGCACATACTTGGTTATGTTTGAAGGGACGCCAGAAATCGACCTCCTCCAACTCCTGACGCTCGATATCAACCAAGCGCTGGCTAATGCGCTCGTCATCGTCAAAGAGAACGGCGAAGGGGAGACAGTCCAATGACCTCCACCACAGTACCGGAAGAAGCCGTGAAGGCGGCACTCGAAACTTGGCCTGAGAACGGCACTCCGTATGACGCATCTAAGCAGATGCGCGCCGCCCTCACCGCCGCGCTCCCCTTTCTCCCCGTGCAAGGGGCTGTGAAGAAGCTGGAGTGGGTAGCCACGGGACAAACAGGTTTTCTGGAAACGGAATTCTATGCTGTTGCTGGACCGCTCATGCACACCGTTCACCCTCTCAAAGACGTGGATGGCCCATTCAATGAACACTATTCCATTCGCAGAGACTGGAACGATAGAGAAGTATGGAGGGTAACTTATTACGTCGGGAATAATGGGCTTTCTGGAATATCGAAGGCTTGCAAATCACTCGAAGCCGCCAAAGCCGCAGCACAGGCCGACTATTCCGCTCGCATCCTCTCCGCGCTTGAGCCATCCGCAGCGCGTGAACGTGCTTGGTATTTCAGCGCCGGGGATACCGTTCCCGAATGGCTGGAAAAGATCGAGAAGGGCAATTGCACCCTGACCTTTGGCGTGGATGTTGTCGTTACTTCCAAGGATGGTGGTTATGAAGTCAGGCCGCAGGGCATAGCTGATAACGCAGGGCCGATACTCCATGTAGTCAACCAAGGTAACGTTACGCCTGAAATCAAGGGCGGCGGCAATGGCGTGGCTATCATCGGCTACAATCGTCCATACGATGAAACCGCTGGATGGCGGATCGCTCGGCTAAAGCGGCTGCTAGAAATGGCCCGCCCCTATGTCGAATGCTACGACACCCGCGAGCACAACTCCGAACAAGACGCCGTTCTTACCGAGATAGACAAAGCTCTTTCGGTTGTGGTGGGCGAACCCCATGCCGACGCCGGTAAGGTCGAGGGGGATGGGTGGAAGCCCATTGAGAGCGCGCCAAAGGATGGGACGATCATCCACGTATGGGCGGAAGGTTACGAATGGCCGGAGACTGTCAAATGGGTGGACTTTGAAGATGACGAACTGAAAGCAGAAATTGGGGCCGACGGTTATTGGACCTACGCTGATGAATTGCTTGCAGACGTTGTTGACAGCGTTGAGCCGGAACTATGGACCAACTGGCGTCCTCTCCCCTCTGCACCATCGGAGGGCGCGGAATGAGCAGGCACGTCAACTTAAGTCACCTTGATTGGGCGGTGCAGAAGCACTTCTTAACGGTAAATGAAATACACCATGGCGACGCCAGTGCTTTAACTAAAGCAATTAAGCCAAACAGCATCGCGTTGAGTGTATGGTCTCCCCCGTACTTCGTTGGAAAAAGCTATGAAAAGCATCTTAGTTTTGAGGGTTGGCAAACACTACTCAAAGAAACTATCGCCGCACATTACAACGTAATAAAACCAGGCGGATTTTTAGTAATCAACATAGCCGACATACTTTGCTTCGAAGACATGTCTATGCCCAGAATACAGGCAGATGTTGTTAGCAGGAAGCGCGTGGCAGTCAACCGAGATGACGTTTTGGCGGCTATGGCCGACCATCCTGATTATAGTCGTCACAAACTTGCACAAGTACTTAATTGCAGCGAGCAGACCATTGACCGGCGTTTGAACGGAAACAACATCCGTGGCGGAAAGTATAACACACAGACGCGTGTGAAACTCATCAGTGGGCTGGTAGAGGAGTGGGCGCTAAATGCAGGTTTCTATCCATATGATCGTCGAATATGGGTCAAGGACCCCGCATGGGAGAATTCCAAATGGAGTTCAGTATCTTACCGCTCAGTTGACGAATTTGAGTATCTATTCATTTTCTGGAAGCCAGGGGCGACAAAGGTTGATCGCAAGCGCATAGATCGAGCTGAGTGGGCTCAATGGGGTGCCCGCGCTGTGTGGTACATAAATTCAGTTCGGAAGAATGATGACCACGAAGCAAAATTCCCCATCGAAATTCCCAAACGATGCATCCGCCTTTTAACGGACCCTGGCGACATTGTTTTAGATTGCTTTGTCGGCAGTGGAACCACTGCATTAGCCGCCATCCAAACCAACCGCAGATTTATCGGAATAGAGGTGCATGAGGAATACGTGCGCTTGGCTCAATCCAACGTGCAGGCCACCCACCCATCAGGAGGCGACCGTCATGGCGAGTGAACTGAAGCCATGCCCGTTCTGCGGTGGTGCAGCCAAGCTGCTCACTTACCGTATTTGTGAGGACGCCATGGGCGCATCTGTGAAATGCACCTCATGCCAAGTTTCGACAACGGAATTTGAAGATGCTTATGCTCCTACAGCCGACGCCATTGCCGCTTGGAACACCCGCCCCGCGCCTGCCGCTACAGATACGGGACTGGAGACGGTGGAGGTGCAGAGGCTTACGAGAAGCTGCCATGATTGGCTTACAATACCGCCAAGTAAAGCCGCTGAATACAGATCGAAAGGCAACATAGTTCGCGAGCTTTGCGACCGCTCGCAGGATGAGGAGCTATTGGCGGCGAAGGACGCAGAGCTACGAGACGCACTTGTTGATGTGCGGAAATACATTCTGCGCTCCGAGGCCGCTCAGAAAGAGCTTCATTCGGAAAAAGAAGCGCGTGTCGGTTGGATGAAGATCGCAACCCAAGAACAGAAGCGAGCCAATAAGGCCGAAGCCGACAACGCGGCGCAGGCTGCTCGGATTAAGGAGTTGGAAGCAGAGCTTCTTTCCGTGAGGAACTGGATCGATACGGAGCCTGTTCCAGCGGTCAAAGCCCTCGAAGCCAAGCTCGCGGCTGCTGAAAAGGCGCTGGAGCCGTTTGCCGATATTTCCGACCTGATCGCCGCCGAAACCGAAGGGATGGCCGAGACAGACGAACTTGTCCTTCATTTCCACGATTACGAGTTTGCGAAATGGCCGGTGTCATTGTTCCGCAAAGCCCGCGCCGTGCTGGGAGGGAAGCCGTCATGTTGACGCAGGAACTCACACAGGAAATCGTGCACGAACTCATCACATATGATCCGCACACGGGTAAATGCTTCTGGAAGCCTAGAGATATCAAATGGTTCTCAGAGGGTGGGATTGGCGCACACGGCAAATGGGTACGGTGGAACAAGAAATGCGCTGGGAAAGAACTCAATTGTGTCTCACACGGATACTTAAGGGCGAGATTTCTTGGCCACGAATACCGCCTTCATCGGGTGATCTGGCTCTACATGACTGGTTTATGGCCAGAACAAGTTGATCACATCAATGGCGTTCCAGACGACAATCGCTGGGTGAACCTACGCAATGTTGATCAGTGCGACAACATGCTCAACAGACAAATTGGACGCCATAACACAAGCGGAAAGATGGGCGTCTCTTGGCACAAGAAAAGCAAGCGTTGGGTAGCCAAAATAACCATTCGTGGGAAGGTAATCCATCTTGGCTCCTACCGCTCAAAGGATGATGCAATAGCATCGCGAGATCAGGCTGAAATAAAATATGGCATTCACCCAAACCATGGCAGGGCAGCATGATGATTTCAGAGATTATCACCCGTCTCTCCAAGCTAGACGCGCCTGACAGGGAAGTGGATGCGGTGACCGTCGCATTCGAACGGTGCGCGAAGTCTTTCACTGGCGATGAGCTAACTGAACTCGTGAAATTTTGCCCGGTGATCGCCTACGGCATCGCCCTCTTGCGCGCAAAGGGGACATCGAATGCCTGACCCAATCGCAATTTTTCACGAGGATGTAAAAGCTGGCTGGCCGACATTCACCCGACGCGATGCGAGCGACTTTTTGCGAAGCTATTTCGGCAAGGAATACCGGAGCATCAGTCCAGAGCGGGCAAAGCTCGTCGCTCAAGAATACCTCGATGAATATGGCGTTGCAGCCGACTATGAGCAGGAGGCCAACCATGCCGAGTAAGGAACTCATCGCTCTAGCTGCGAATGCAATGGAAGAACGGCGCAAAGAGCTTATCGCGCAGCCATTGTCACGCATCTATCCGCAATTGGCCGAAGCTGCTGCCGGGGCCATCCTCGCTACTCTACTGGAGCCAGATGCATCGATGCTTGGGGCAGTAGAAGACATGTGTGTCGATGGCCCATATCTCGGACGCCTTGATGCCGACTTGGTATGGGGCAACATGCTCGCCGCCTCCGCACTTGGGGAGCAGAGCGAATGAAGCTAGCGCGCGCCCATATCGCAAACAAAACCCCCGACCCGTCCGAAAAGGATTGGCATTCTCAAAGATCAGAAGGTGAGTGCAGATGCTCGGCTGATCAATGGAGAACGCGAGACCGGGCCAAAGTTCTTTACATAAGCGAAATGTCGGATAGCCACTTGAACCATTGCGTTCGTTTCGCTTCAACAAAGCGGCAACATCGTTCACGGCTATCCGCGCTACTGTCAGAACGTGCCGGTCGCCAAGCCCTGAAAGGCGGTGAGTAGATGGAAGCCGAGTTTTCAACCGAATGGGACAGCAACCATGAAGGCTACCGCGCCATATTCAACGCGGCCCTGTCTGGCATCTGCGCGAACCCGAACTTCTTTGGGTCGATCATGCAGCAACAGCCAGAGGCAGCAGTCGATTTCGCTAATGAGGTGGTTCTAGCCGCGATCTACGGCGACAAATATGTTCCGCCGTCTGGCCGCGCCGCACTGCGGGAAAGGGAGTGAGGATGTCACGTTCCGCCCCAGTTGTTGCCGCCGCCCGTTACTCGGTACGCGTTGATGTGCGAGGAAAGAAGCTGAACCTTCTTCGCACCGCATTTCGAGCAACGCAGTTTATGCGCAAGGTCTTTGTACAGCGCGCCATGATCTGGGCCGAGCTTTTCAATCAGGGCATCAATGTCAAACCGCTTACTGTGGTGGCACCCGTTACAGTACGCGGTAAGCAAATATCCATACCGTTTGCAGTCTCCCAAGGTCGCGTTCGTGCTGAATATCCGCATAACAGCCTCCAAGGCTGGCTGTCTTATACCGTGAACAAAAACCGAACAAGTAACATTTGGAGGTGAAGGATGACCAGTCAACCGCGCCTTATTTCGCGATCAGAGGCAGCGCAATATTGCGGCCTCACAACGTCTGGGTTTTCAGATTGGGTGAAGCGCGGAGTTCTGCCTACCCCTATTCCTGGTACTAATCGATGGGACAGAAGAGCGATTGACGCTAGGCTAGATAGGATTTCCGGCCTTCAAACAAAAACAAATGATGATAATGATTTCGATGAAATGGAGGCTGCAATAGATGCGCGTCTCGCTCAAAGGCGTACACCGGGTAAAAAAGCTTCTCGCTAACGGCGATGAGCGATTTTACTATTACGCATGGCGTGGCGGGCCATTGCTGCGAGGAGAAGATGGGAAAATCCTGTCCCCTACAGACCCTGAATTCCACGCTGCCTATAGCGAAGCTTGCAAGCAATTGGCGTCGGGCAAGAAGCAGACATTGGCTTTTCTGATCAAGGAATTTTCCAGTGCGTCGGAGTTCACCAGCAAGTCAGAGAAGACACGCAAGGACTATATTCGCTATCTCAAAGACATTGAGGACGTTTTTGGCGATCTGTCGTTTGCGTATCTGGAAAACCCACGTGCTCGCGGCAAATTCAAACAGTGGCGCGACACCATGGCAGATCGCCCCCGAACGGCTGACTATGCATGGTCAGTGCTAAGCCGCGTGCTGTCGTTCGCCAAGGACAGAGGACATATAGCGGTCAACGTCTGTGAGCGTGGCGGCAGGCTGTATAAGTCTGATCGGGCAGAGAAGATATGGACGCCGGATGTTATCGCTCGATTTATTCGCGTGGCGTCGAAGGAATTGCAGCTTGCGCTCATGATGGGTCTTTGGACTGGTCAACGCCAAGGCGACCTATTGCGCGTTAGCTGGCCCGCATATGACGGCAAGACACTTCGCATCAAGCAAGGCAAGACTGACGCGAGGGTTACTATTCCTGTAGGTCGGCCATTGCGAGCATTGTTAGGCGATGGGGAAAAGAGTTTTGACACGATCCTTGTCAATTCACGTGGCAAGGCGTGGACGGAAGATGGCTTCAGAACATCGTGGGGAAAGGCATGTGCCAAGGCGGGGATCGATGATTTGAACTTTCACGATCTGAGAGGCACAGCAGTGACGAGGCTTGCCCTCGCCGGGTGCAACACCAGCCAGATAGCCGCAATCACGGGACATAGCCAGAAGGACGCAGAAGCGATCCTTGACGCGCACTATCTGGGTGGCAAAATTGAGCTTGCCGAGATCGCCATTTCCAAGCTAGAACAGTTTACGAACGGTCTGTAAGTCATTGATTTGTCATAGGCGAATTTGCAGTCAGTTTAAAAAAAGGTCCAATGAAATCAACGAAAAACATTGGACTCTTAATCAGCGGGTCGTAGGTTCGATCCCTACATCACCCACCATTTTCTCTTCTGAAAACAAACGCTTCCGCTGATTGACTGGTCCTGAACAGTTAGGTCTACCCGGTCCTGTCCGAGTGATATTCCCTATGGTTCCTACGCTCCCGGGCTTTGCAGTTGTTTTCGCTGGAGCCGCTATTTTCCTCCAATACATTACCGATAATTAATTCGCATATTCATATGCCGTTCATCTAAAATGACTGACATTACTCGCACGCCATTAAACGGCGCCCCGTATAAGAGTAATGGAGTGAAATAGCCATGAAATCCAAGACCGCATTTATCGCTGTAATTGCATCATCTTTTCTTGTCGCCCCTGCATTTGCACAAGAAAACAGCAGCGCAAATACTGATAAGCCGGCAACAGAGATGGCTGTTGCACCAAACAAAGACATAAAAGGCAAACGCGGCCCTGTCGATCTTGAGAAATTCTCGCGCATGGATGATCTCAAGGCTGCAGATACCGATGGTGACGGCGTACTTTCCCGAGCTGAAATCGAAGCACTGGCACAAAAGCGCATTGTGAGCCGTGCAGCCGACCGCATGGAGCGTCGGCTTGATGTCAATGGCGATGGCAAGGTCACGCTTGCGGAAGTTGAAAACCAGCGCAAGAAAGAATTCGCAGCACTGGATCGCAACGAAGACGGCAAGATTGATCGCAGCGAAATGCGGGCAGCGAAGATGCACTACGCCGGTGGTTCTCATCACAAGCGGCCCCACCATATGGGTCACCACAAGGGCGGAGAGCGCAATAGCCCGATGAAGGGGCAGGCAGAAAAGCCGCAGGAATAACCCACAAACAAATAGCCCGGGCGCACTGCCCGGGCTATTTTTACGTAAATACCAACAACTTATTCAGGAGCGGATGACGCCCTTCTTGAAGATGATATTGCCGTAGAGCCTCTTTTCACCCGTCCGAATGATCGCGAAAGCGTCACGGGCGCGGTGATAGAAAGCAAATCTCTCCATGGGATCGACAGAAATCTTTCGCCCCTCCGCCTTTTCAATGAGCGCTTCAAACTCCTTGAAAATCGCCGGTGTTTCATTCGGCGCCTGCATGACGGCAGCTGGCTTGTCGACAAAATCGTCCAGTGGCAGCAGCGACAGAATGGCTTCAGCCATATCCGTTGCAGTGATTCCCGGAAAATCGAGCACGTGTACACCGGAAGACTGCGCCGGATAATTGGCATCAACAATCACGAGATCGTCGCCATGCCCCATATCTGCAAGAACCTCCAGCAGCGAGCCGGTCAGCAATGGATTGATATTCTTCAACATAAGAAGTCATTTCCTACAAAAATTCGAACAGATCACACTAAACAACCCGCCTTCAAAATCGCAAGGTCCAAGTGGGACCGGCTCATCGGGTTGTCGGGTCCAGCTTATCACGCAGCCAATCGCCCACAAAACTGATCGACAGCGTCGTGAACATGATCACGAATGACGGCGCGAGCATGATCCACGGCGCACGGGTGAGATATTCGCGACCATAACCAACCATATTGCCAAGGCTGGTCATTGGCGGCTGCACACCAAGACCCAGAAATGAGAGACTGCTTTCGAGAAGAATAATCTCCGGAAATGTCAGCGTCATCGAGACGATCAGCGTCGAAGCGATATTCGGGAGAATATGCTTGATATAAACGCGCGACGGCGTAGCGCCAAGCTGGGTAACCGCCGCTGCATAGCCTTGCGCATTGGCAGAAACGGCGAGCCCGCGAGCGATACGGGCATAACGTTCCCAGCCGTAGAAGCCCATCAGACAGGTCAGAAGCAGAAGCGAGCTTCCGAAAAAGGCTAGCACAGCGAGCGACAGAATGAGGAATGGCAACGCGGCCTGAAAGTCAGCAAGCATGACCACTACCTGTTCCACCGCGCCTCTAAAATAAGCTGCAAGGAAACCGAGCGTCGTTCCGAACACCGCAGAAATGACTGTCGCACCGAATGCGATGAGCAGCGAAATGCGAATGGACTCGATAAGGCGCGAGAGCACGTCACGTCCGAGCTCATCGGTGCCTAGCCAATGTTGCGGATTACCCGGCAATGCAAGCCGGTTTTTCAGATCGAAAGCTGTGATGTTGTAAGGCCTGATCCAATCCGCAGTCAGAGCAATCAGGATCATGGCCGCGATCCAGATGAAGCCCATGATGACCATCAGCGGAATGCGTTTGCGGGTCTTTTTGGCCTGCGTAGAAACAGCGGCAGTATTGGCGGTCATATCCGTCATCGGTCCAGCCTCACGCTTTGCCCTGCGCTTGGCGCAGACGCGGATCGAGATAACCGTAGAGAAGGTCGACGACGAAATTGGAGACCACCATCGTTGCGGCTACGAGAAGCAGGATGCATTGCACGATAGCAAGATCGCGATTGGCGACGGAAACCACAAGTAATCTGCCCACTCCAGGCCAGGAAAAGAGCGACTCCACAACCACTGCACCTGCAATCAGTGAGCCCACCATGAACCCGACGATAGTGACGATCGGAATGGCTGCGTTAGGTAGCGCATGCCGCCAGACCACGTTGCGCCACGACACGCCTTTGGCGCTCGCCGTGCGAATGTAAGGTTGCCCCAGAATCTCGATCATCGCGCTGCGGGAAAAACGCGCCAGAATGGCGGCACCACCAAGTCCCATCGTGATGATGGGGAGAATGGCGTGCATCCAGCTATCCTGCCCGCCCGAGGGTAGCCATCCAAGCGACACCGAGAACACCAGCACGAGCAGCAGGCCAAGTACAAAACTCGGCAGCGTGAAGCCGATAACGGCGGTCGCCATGACTGCTCGATCAATGAAGCTGTTGCGATGCAGCGCCGCATAAATTCCGGCAGGGATGCCGAGCCCAAGCTTGATCAGCAATGCCGGTATCGTGAGTTGAAGCGTGGCGGGGATGCGCTCCGCCACGAGTGCGATTGCCGATTGGCCATCGCGCATCGATATTCCAAGATCGCCGCGTGCGATGGCTCCGAAATAGCGCAAATATTGCTGCCAGAGCGGATCGTCGAGACCCCAATTCTTCCGAAATGCGGCTATGGCTTCCGGGGGCGCATCCGGCCCCATGATGATCTGGGCTGGATCACCAGACATGCGTAACACCACAAAGGCAAATGTGACCACTAGAAGAATGGTCACAAATGCGCGGAATCCGCGAACCATCAGAAATCTAATCATGAATAACGTCCATCTGAAGGGTCCTTGCAAAATGGCAGGCCACTTTCCGCCCCGCTGGCATGTCGAGGAGTTCAGGTGTCTCGCTGCTGCAGCGCGGAGCCGCAAAACGGCAGCGTGGATGAAAGGCACAGCCACTCGGTCGTGCTGCAGGGTTTGGCGGCTCCCCTTGCAGAATGATGCGATCACTGAGTGGCGTTCCGGCGACCGGGACGCTGGACACAAGCGCCTGCGTATAAGGATGAAGCGGCTTGGCAAAAACTTCGTCGGAAGACGCTTCTTCGACAATACGGCCGAGATACATCACGGCGACCCGATCCGATATATTGCGCACCACTTTCAGATCATGGCTGATGAAAACCATCGCAATGCCTTCGCGTTCTTGCAAATCCCGCAAAAGGTTTACGACCTGCGCCTGAATGGAAACATCGAGCGCCGACACGGGCTCGTCACACACGACGAGGCGCGGTTTGGACGCGATAGCCCGCGCGATGACGACGCGCTGGCGCTGCCCACCCGAAAGCTCATGCGGATAGCGCGAAGCCTGATCGGGCCGAAGCCCGACCGCTCGCATCAATTCCGTAACACGTGATTTCTGTTCATCTGGCGTTCCGATGCCATGGATTTCCAGAGGCTCGGCAATCTGGCGGCCGATCGGAATCCGACGATCCAAGGCTGCCAGAGGGTCTTGATAGACGAGCTGCATACGCGCTCGTAAAGCACGCCAGGTTGCCGTCTTCTGGCGAGGCAGGACCGAGCCTTCGAACGTGACTTCTCCCTCGCTGGGATCTTCCAGACCGAGAAGCAACCGCCCCGTCGTGGATTTACCCGAGCCGGATTCACCGACAATGCCCAGCGTTGTAGCAGGGGCGACCGATATGGAAAGCCCATCGACGGCACGCACTGCGACCGCCTTTGCAAAAGGGCCTTTGCGCGACGTGTAGGTTTTCACAAGGTCGCGGGCTTCAATGAGAGCGGCTGTCACTGTGCTATCGCCTTTGTATTCGCTTGTGTTGAAACATGGGCACCCATGGATGACAGCAACTGCGACGCGGCCGGATAGGGGTGAAAGCAGGCGACTGTGCGCCCTTCGCCCGCGTCGTCCTGGGGAACCCCAAGTCTTGGAAGACTTCGCGCGCAAAGATCGCTCGCGCTCAGGCAGCGCGGCGAAAATGCGCAGCCCTGGGGAAGCTTTCCGGGCTCGGGAACCGTCCCCTCAATGGGGATCAGGCGATTGCGCCCGCCATCGAGGCTAGGAATGGAATCAAACAGCCCATGCGTATAGGGATGGCGCGGAGCGGCGAAAAGCGCTTCGGTCCGGGCCTGTTCGACGATACGCCCGGCATACATCACCGAAACCCGTTCGCAAATTTGCGATACGGCCCCAAGATCATGGCTGATAAAGACCACAGCCATGCCTGTTTCCGCACGCAACGCGGCCAGTAGATCGAGAATTTGAGCCTGGATCGTCGCATCAAGTGCTGTTGTAGGCTCATCTGCAATCAGGATGTCGGGATTACCGGCCAGCGCCATGGCAATCATCAAGCGCTGGTTTTGACCACCGGAAAATTCGTGCGGATAGTTATCGATGCGTCGGCCTGCATCGGGTATTCCGACCAGTTCCATCAATCGCAAAGCTTCTGCCCGGGCTGCCGGTCCTCTCAGGCTGCGATGAAGCCGGACGGCTTCCTCAATCTGTCGCCCGACACGGATAACAGGGTTCAAGGAACTCGATGGGTCCTGAAAGATCATCGCAATACGGCCGCCCCGAACGTTTTCGAGCGTTCTGCGCGATGCGGTCAGCAATTCTGTTCCTTCAAGGAGAACACTACCGGAAATCGTCGCCTTCTTCGGAAGAAGACCGAGCGCTGCCAACCAGGTCACAGACTTGCCGCAACCAGACTCCCCGACTAACCCGACAGCTTCGCCTCGCTCGATCGAGAGGTCGATACCATGCAGAACCGGCAAGCCATCAAAGGCAACCTTGAGATTGGAAATTTCGACCAGCGGCATCATGCAATCCTTCTGGTTCATTCACAGTCACGGGGCTTGAAACCCCAAAGGAAAAGCGAGCCCGGCTGAACCAGGCTCGCCTCTACAAATGGATCAGGCCCAGTTGTTTTTGCGGAAATCCATTGCGAAAGCGGGTGCCGCCTTCCATTTCAATGACTTCGGCTTGGCCGTGAAAGTCGCATTCTGATGCAGGACCGTGTAGGCTGGGTCTTCACGTTCGCAGATTTCCAGCATCCGCTTGAATGCTTCCTTGCGCTTGGCGTGATCGGTGCTTGTTTCCAGAATGACCGAAAGCTTGTTTGCTTCCTCGTTCGTCCATTCACCGACCTGCTGCTGCTGTCCGTTCGGACCATGCTGACTGACGATGGAGGAAACCGGATCGTTGAACGGCGCGGAGTTGGACCAGTCGCGCACGGCACGTCCCGGGCTCTTTTCCAGAACCTGTTGCCAGTTTTCCTGCATCTGGATTTCAACGTTCAGGCCCACCTGATTCCACATCTCCACGAGAATCTGCGCTGTCGGGGTCTGGTTTGTGTAGTAGTTGTTGAGCAGACGGTAAGGGATTGCATCCCCCTTATAACCCGCTTCTTTCAACAGCTGCTTGGCGAGATCCGGGTTATATTCCGGAACATTCCAGCCCTGAACGAACATATCGCCGTAATAGTCCCACTGGAGACCGGCCGGAACGACGGTACGACCGGCCCACAGCGAATCCACGATCGCCTGACGATCGATCGCATGGGTGAATGCGCGGCGCACCAACGGATTTTCCAGCTGCGGATGGAACTTGTCGAACACTGTCAGACGGTGGTTGAGGATCGTACCGCCCTGAACCTCGAAAGCGTCGTTCTTTTCAATGCCCTCGATCTGGTCCGGCGGAATATCGCAGGCAAACTGATACTCGCCCGAGAGCAGACCATTGATGCGGGAAGCAACTTCCGGCACTTCGATGAAGCGGATCTGCTTCAGCGGCGGGCGTCCACCCCAATATTCGTCATGAGCTTCGAGCACCAGCATGTTGTCCGGCTTGAACTCGACAACCTTGTAGGGGCCGGTGGTGATCGGCTTGCGTGCCCAGTCGAGGTAGCTTGGGGATTCCTCCCAACCGCGACGGCTCATGATCTGGCTGCCATAACGCGAGATACGGCCTTCCATGGTCACGTCTGGCGTACCGTTCTTGAAACGCACCGTATATTTGTCGACCACTTCGACACCCAGCAGGGCCGGCCAGGAACGGCGGGCAGTCGCCGGTACTTCCAGCGGCAGTTCCTTGCTTTCGCGACCAAGCGGATTTTTCTCCGAGACGTAAATCGTCTTGCCTTCGGCTGGCTGCGTGTCACCGAACATACGTTCCTTGCCGAAGGTGAAGGCAACGTCTTCGGCTGTCATCTCGTCGCCATTGTGGAACTTCACACCCTGACGGAGTTTCAGTTCGACAGTCTTGTCGTCAATACGGGTCCATTCGGTAGCAAGGCCAGGCACAGCCGAAAGACCGCCAAGCCAATCGCGGTCGATCAATGCTTCCCAGATACTGGAGAAGAAAACGCGTTCGCCGACATTCGACTGTTCGCGAAGAACGTCCAGCGTGTTGCTGTTCGCCACTTTCTGCACAGCAATGGTGATCGACGGGCGATTGTCAGCCTGTGCGATGGCAAAGCGCGGCAGGATGAGTGTGCCGGCGGCACCGGCTGAAAGTCCAAGCATCCCGCGTCGGGTCAGATTGATCATTGGTTGCTCCTGAGATCAATGGTTGCGCGTTGTCAGCCCTTGCGGGCCGGATCTGTAATGGGTGAGTGTCCGGTCGGCATGAGACAGCCGCCACGACAATGCCTTTTGGGCGTAGTCGCGAACGAGAACCGCATAAGCGGGATTGTCAGCCAGATTGTTGAATTCATGCGGGTCTGCCTTCAGGTCGAAGAACAGCGGCGGCAGAGCCGCAAAATGCACATACTTGTAGTTTTCGTCTTCGATCACACAGAGGCTGCAATCATCCTGGGAAAGTTGGACCGAGTTCTGCGGCTGATCATAGAAGACATCCCGGAAATCGAACTCATAGTGCAGTTCCGTGCGCCAGCCCGCAGGCTTTCCTTCGGACAGGAACGGCAGCAGCGAACGACCGTCGCAGGCACGAGGCGTTTCTCCACCCAACCACTCAAGGATGGTCGGCATAACGTCAATACTTTCGGAAAAGCCCTCTTCGATCTGGCCGGCGTGCCGGTTCTGCCCCGCATCCTTTATGACCAAAGGAATGCGGAAGCTTTCGGCGTTGTAACCGATCTTGCCGAGAAGGTGATGATCGCCCAGCTGTTCGCCATGATCGCTCGTGAAGATGATCAGCGTGTCATCCCACTGACCGGTTTCATCGAGATAAGCAAAGACCCGCCCCAGACAATCGTCGATCTCGGTGATCAGTCCGCAATAGGTGGCGCGCATCTGGCGAATTTCGCCTTCATCAAGCGTTGCGCCCGAACCTTCCGCGCCATGGAAGAACGAACCGCGCCTGATATGATCGATATAGTGCTTCATAAGCGGATGCTGTGCCGCTTCGGCATCCGGACTATCCGCGCGAACGGGCGCAGGCATATCTTCCGCCTTGTACATCGCATGATAAGGCGCTGAGGCAACGAAAGGCGGATGCGGGCGATAATAGCCAAGATGAAGGAAGAACGGCTTCCCAGCCCTGCCCTTCAGATATGTCAGCGCGCGCTCCGTGAAGAATGTCGAATCCGAAAATTCCTTCGGGATGCGCGACGGTTTGTCGGTAGCCCCAGGTACGGAATGCTCGCCTTCCGGCAGCCAGATATCTTCGCGGTTCTCCGGCAGTTCGAAGCCGTTCTGCGCCACCCAGCCGAAATATCCGTCCATGTTGGGCTCAAATGCGCCAACCGAGCGAAATCCGTCCATAATATCGCCAAGAACCGTAAAACGCGGGTCTCTCGGAGAAGTGGAGCGCGGATCAGGTGTCGTCGTCGTGTAACCAATGAGCGCGGGATCGTAGCCAATGGCACGAAGGGCTTTGCCCAGATTCAAATGACGCTGATCAAGCGGAACAGTATTCTGCACTGCCCGGTGGTTCATCAGATAGAGGCCCGTCAGCAGGCTTGCCCTTGCGGGGCCACACGGCACACAGGTCGTGACGTGGTTGCGGAAGGTCAAGCCTTCCTGGCAAAGACGATCAAGATTGGGCGTTTTAAGGAAGGGTTCGCGTCCCTCTGCCCGCATCAGGTGAGGGACAAAATCTGCTCGCCATTGATCAACGACGATAAGCAGGACATTTTTTCTGGTCATGTTGGCCTCGTTATTTCCGAGGCTTACTAGGACCCTTGTATTTCAAGGGCATGACCCTTGTGTAATGTTTTGGTGAAGCTCTGATTACAGA
>Ga0182748_1001938_pt1 | contig 19303 bp, 22 predicted proteins | sample eDN3rd37CKraftOP_FD_128877 | JGI IMG/M metagenome (GOLD analysis project Ga0182748, IMG submission 128877) | Enriched Organic Plus compost microbial communities from Emeryville, California, USA - eDNA 3rd pass 37_C Kraft OP (version 2) (version 2) ...
CCTCGTCACCACCCCGATCATCAACCGCCCGGAGGTCGCGATCATCGGCCCCAACCGGATCGTCGAGCGCCCGGTGGTCGAGGGGCATTTCCTGTCCGTGCGCAAGATGATGAACCTGTCCTCCTCCTTCGACCATCGCATCGTCGACGGCCATGACGCAGCGCGCTTCATCCGGCAGATCAAGCGCCTGATCGAGCAACCGGCGCTGCTGTTCATGGAATGAGCGGGCAGGGGCGGTGACCTGATGGCTTGCCGCATTGCTGTTTCCGGCCAATCCTTGCCATTCCTATCCCGTCATGCCAGCGAAGGCTGGCATCTCACGAGGCGGTGCGCGGCATGGCCTGCGACCCCAGCCTTCGCTGGGGTGACGGTATAGGCGGAAGTCCGCTCTCCACCCAACCCCGCCATTCCGCCGTCGCAGGGACAGGACCGTCAATTTTTTCCTTTCCCTTTGCATCCGATCGGGCAGGACGACAGTTTACAGCCTGTGCCACTGGATCACCGGGGTCGCATGCTTTAGGGAAGGCGGAAGGATCGTGCGTCGGTCTGTGCCGGAACGGGAAGATTTGCCGGTGGGGACAGGTGGCGGTCGATAAAGAGAGAACAGACTATTGAGCGTTACGGCCTTTACCACCGCGATATTGCTGGGCACGACGGCGGCCCTTCCCGACGCGGTTCCCGCGATACCGACCGAACCCGTATCCGCGCTGGCGCTGGCGGCGCCGCAGGACGGCATTCCGCCTGGCGAAGAGGCGGGGGCCGATCAGGCCGCCCCTCCGGCGCAAGCCGTGGAACCGGCGCAGAGGGAGGCGGCCGCGCCGCCGCAGGACGGTTCCGGTCAGGCGCCGCCTGCGCCTCTGTCTTCCCCGCCCGCATCCCCCGATGCCGCCGCTGCCCCTCAGGAGGAGGAAGAGGCGGGCGAGATCGTCGTGACGGCGCGCCCGCGCTTCGTGCCGGGCGATCCGTTCCTGGCGATCAACGCCCAGACCTTCTCCGTCATCCAGTCGGTGGACAAGGCGTTCGTGGGGCCGGTCGCGCTCGGATATAAGGACACCGTTCCCCGCCCGATCCGCAGCGGGCTGCGCAATTTCCTCAGCAATCTTCAGGAACCGGTCGTCTTCCTGAACTATCTGCTCCAGTTCAAGATCGGGAAGGCGGCGGAAACGGCCGGGCGCTTCGCCATCAATACCACGCTGGGCATCGGCGGGCTGTTCGACACCGCGAAGAAGCATCCGTTCAACCTGCCCCACCGCAATAACGGCTTCGGCTATACGCTGGGCTTTTACGGGGTGAAGCCGGGGCCGTTCCTGTACCTGCCGCTGATCGGGCCGACGACGCTGCGCGACGTTTTCGGGCGCGTGATCGACATATCGATATTGCCCTTCGCCGTGGGGAGGCCGTTCGACGATCCCCTGTATGTCATACCGACCACCATCATCCGGCTGCTGGACGAACGCGCGGAAAGCGACAGCGAACTGCGCGCGCTGCGCGATGAGAGCGGCGACCCCTATACCGCCATCAAGGAGGATTATCTGCGGCGGCGGCAGGCGGAGATCGATGCGCTGCGCGGCAGGCCCGCGCGCGACGAGGGCGGGGCGGCAGGCCCGATGCCGGTGCCCGCCTCTCCGCTGGAGGGGATGACGCCGGAAAATGTGCGCCCGCTCGCGCAGGAGCCGCCGCCGGTGGTGACGACCCTGCCCGACATGCCGGTGCTCGACGGGTTGTCGGGTGATATGGCGCCGATCGAGGTGCCCGTTGAAACGGAGGTGCCGGAAACCGTCCCCGCCGACGAGGCGAAAAGCCCGGTGCTTCAACCACAATAAGGCGGCGCACTCGCGCAGGAGTGGGCCGGGAAAGGGAACGATCCCCTCCCGGCCCGCCGCTGCGCGGTTTCTCAGTGCGAGCTTTTCCTGACCGTGTCGCCCACCTTGCCGGACGCCACGCCGGAGGGCAGCGCGTTGATCGGCACGGCGCCGTCGGGCAGGTCGGTCCCGCCCATGTCGAGCATCCGCCTGTTGGCTTCGGCCCGCGTCTGCGGCGGCGCGGGCGCCGGCGTCGCCGCGGAGCCGCTGCCGCCGCCTTCGGCGGACGGGCTCTGGCTCCACGCCAGGATGATCGACATGCGGCGGTTGCGCGGGTCGTAGATATCGTTGACGATGAAGGGATCGCGGTCGGCGACGCCCTCGATCTTCATGAAGCGCCCGTTGCCGATGCCGTTGTCGGCCAGCGCCTTGCGGGTCGCCTCGGCGCGGGCGGAGGACAGCAGCCAGTTGTTCATCGTCCGCCCCGCCGCATAGGGCAGGCCGTCGGTATGGCCGCGCACGATCACATTATTGGGCACGCCGGAAATCACCTTCGCGACTTCCCCGATCAGGCTGCGCGCCTGCGGCACGAGGCGATCCGTGCCCATGCCGAACATCGCGAAGTCCGCCTCGTCGATCAGGTCGATGCGCAGGCCCTCGCGCGTTTCGGTCAGGCGGACGTTGCGGGCGAGCTTGCGCAGCGCCACACTGCTGGCGAGCTTGCGCTCCAGCTGCTCCTTCACCTGCTCGAACTTGGCGCGGTCCTCGGCCACCCGGTCCTTGTGGTTCTTGCCGCCCCGGTCCTTGACGCCGGTGGCGTCGCGCGGGATGGTGATGGACAGGGTGCCCTGGCCGCCGGAGGTCGGATAATTGTCCTTCGCGGTGAAGCTGTCGCCGCCGAACATGCCGTTCGCGCCCGCGCTGCCCTGCTTCATCTGGACGAGCGTGGGCGTGAAATAGTCGGCGATGCCCTTGCGCTGCTTCTCGGTCGTCGCGCCGAGCAGCCACATCAGCAGGAAGAAGGCCATCATCGCCGTCACGAAGTCCGCATAGGCGACCTTCCATGCGCCGCCATGATGGCCGCCATGCCCGTCGGCGATGATCTTCTTGACGATGATCGGCCGTGGTTCGGGCTCGTTCGCGCCTTTCTTGCCTGCGTCCGCCATCGCCTACTTGCCCCGCATGCCGTCGAACACCTCGGCGAAGGCCGGCTGGTTCGCGTGGGGCAGGTTGGAGCGCGCGGCCTCGATCACCAGCGGTTGCGGGTGGCCGTGCAGCGAGGCGATGATGATCTGCTTGACGACATGGTAAATGGCGGCGTCCGCCTCGATCACCTGGCGGCAGCGGTTGGCGAACGGCCCCACCATGCCGTAGGCGAGCAACACGCCGAGGAAGGTGCCGACCAGCGCCGAGCCGATCATGCCGCCGAGAATCGCCGGGGGCTGGTCGATCGCGCCCATGGTCTTGACCACGCCCAGAACCGCCGCGACGATGCCGAGCGCGGGCAGCGCGTCCGCCAGCCCTTGCAGGTTGTCGGCCGGGCGGATCACCTCATGGTGATGGGTCTTCAGGGTGTTGTCCATCACGTCCTCGACCGCGTGCGGATCGAGCGTGCCGGAGGAGACGACCACGAGGCGCAGCGTGTCGCAGATCAGCGCGATCAGCGCATGATCCTTCATCAGCACCGGATATTCGGCGAAAATGGCGGAATTCTTGGGGTCCTCGATATGCGGCTCCAGCGCCACCGGCCCTTCCACGCGCAGGCTCTTCATCAGCCGCGAGACGAGGAAGATGCAGTCGAGATAATCCTTCTTCTTGTATTTCGGGCCCTTGAACACCTTGCCGAGGCCCGCGCCGAGCGCCTTGAGGTCCGCCCCGCTGTTGCCGATGATGAGCGCGCCGACGGCCGCGCCGCCGATGATGAGCATTTCATGGGGAAGGGCATGCAGCACCGGACCGATATCGCCGCCGGTGAACATGAAGCCGCCGAATACCATGGCGAGCAGGACGACAAGGCCGATAATGGCGAACATGGAAATCCCCGTAAAACTGATCTCTGGCAATCCGGGCGGGCGGATCGCCCCCCTGTGCATTCTTATAGAACGACCTGCTTCCGATATGGTTTAGCGGGATGGTTAATGCTTTTCGCCCGGCGGACGGAACGCATCGGACGCCTCACCGGATCAGGTCGAACAGGGTCTGCTGGTTGATCTGGGAATAGGTGATCTGCGCCGCCTGCAACGACACCATCTTGGACTGGAGCGTCATGATCGCGGTGGAAAGATCGGTGTCCTCCAGCGTGGACCGGCGCTCGGCAAGGTCGAGCGATACGCTGTCGATGCGGGTCGACGCCTTTTCCAGCCGGTCGGAGCGCACGCCCTGAAGGGTCAGCGCCAGCGTGATGTGGTCGCCCCCGGCGGTCACCGCGGTCATCGCATCGGCCAGCGCATCGGCGTCGCCGCTGTTAACGGCGGTAATCGCCTGTTGCAGGATCGAATCCAGCGACTGCGGCGCGCCATTGACGGTGATGCCCTGCGACAGCGATTCCTGCGTCGGCACCGCGTCGACCGCATAGTTCTTGCCGACCGGGATCATCGTCGGCGCGCCCTGATCGAAGATCGGCACGCCCAGATAATCCTTTTCGGCGAGCAGGTCGGCGATGCTGACACGGATGCCTTCCAGCTCGGAGGCGATCGCGACGCGGTTGGTTTCGTCCAGCGTGCCCGTCTTGGCCGTCACCATCAGTTCCTGCGCCCGCGTCATCAGCGAGCTGATGTCGTTGAGGTTCGTCTCCGCCTTTTGCGCGCGCGACTGCGCATAGGCGATGTTCGTCGCCCATGCCGATTGCTGCGCCTGCGCGCGGCCGATCTCCGAAATCTGGACCCAGGCCTGCGGGTCCTGCGACGATTTGGTGAGCATCTTGCCGCTGGAGATCGCCGCCTGCAAATCGGTGATGCTGGTCGCCAGCTTCTGCTGCCGGCGGATTTCGTCGGCCATCGTCTGGGCGGTGATCGCAACCATCAGTCAGTTCCTTCCGGCGGTTATCTCAGGTTGAGAATGGAGTCGATGATATCGCGGGCGGCCTGCACCACACGCGCGCAGGCCTGATAGGCCTGCTGCACGCGCAGCAGGTCGGCCGCCTCCACGTCGAGATTGACGCCGCTCACTTCCTCGCGGGCGTTGCGGGCGATCTCGTCGCGGTTTTCGGCCAGCACCTGCTTGTCCGTCACGGTCGAGACGAGATTGCCCTGCGCGGTGACGAGCTTGGTCCATTGCGATTCGATGTCGCTCGCCTCGCGCACCGCGCCGATGCCGACCAGATTGCCGTTGATCGTGCCGTCGGCCGATTTCACCGCGATGTCGTCGATGCTGCCGATGGCGACGGAAAGGCTCGCGGCGGTCGTGCCCACCGACAACAGATCGATATTGGTGGAGCCGGGGGTGCCGTCGGTATAGCCCTGACGGTGCCAGGCGTTGAGGTCGTCGGCCAGCTGCACCGCCATCGCGTCGAGCGAGTTCAGCCGGTCGCGCGCATTGGCGGATCCGGCGAAATCGCCGCCCAGCGTGCCGTTGGTCGGCGCGGCGACCGCCGTGCCGCCCAGCGAAAGCGCGATCGTCTTGTCCGGGTTCTGGCTGACGGAGAAGGTGGCGGCGGTGGTGGTGCTGGCGATGGTCTGGCTGTCGTAGGTGACGGTCGCCGCGCCGCTGCCGGAAAAGCTGATCGACACGTTCAGCTTCGAGGAAATGGTCTTGAGCAGCGAATCGCGGCTGTCGAGCAGCTGCGCCTTGTGGGCGGAATTGTCCGCCGCGATGTTGATCGACTTGTTGATGTCCTGCAACGCGCTCAGCGCGTTGTTCAGCAGGCCGATGTCGCTTTCGACGCTCGCATAGCTCTGGTCGAGCACGCTTTCGAGGTCGCTGGAACTGGTATGGAAGGCGGAGACCACCTGTTCCAGCCGGTAGAGCATGCTCGTGCGCAGCGAGGAATCCGCAGGGTTGGCCGCAAGCTGATCGACCGAGCTGTAGAAATTGGTGAGCATCGTGCCCACGCCCGTCTCATCGTCGTTGAGCGCGCTTTCGACGTTGTTCACCCATTTGAGGTAGGATTTGGCGTAAGACAGGTCCGCGCCGGTGGAGCGCACGCGCGCCTCCAGATAGCTGTCGCTGGACCGGGTGATGCCGGTCGCGTTGGCGCCGCCGAAATTCGCATATTGCTTGTAGAGGATGTTGCTGGAGCCGGAGATGACCGACTCGCTGATTGTCGTCGTGCGGCGGGTATAGTTTTCCGAGCCGACATTGGCGATGTTCTGCGAAATGGTCGCCAGCTGCGTCTGATAGGCGCGAAGGCCCGACGAGCCGAGCAGGAAGATGTCCGATGCGCTCATGGGGCTTTCCCTTTCGCTGCGGTGGCAGCCATGGCGGCGGCGTCGCCCTCGACCGCCGCGATGCCGCGCAGCGCGGCCTGCGGCGAGGCGGCGGGCTTGTCCCAGCCGAACTGGCGGATCAGGAGGTCGGCGATGCCGAAGCTGCCGGTCTTCGACATTTCATCGGCGGTGCGCGCGTCCGCCATGTCGCGGAACTGGTCGCTCGCGCTCGAATCGAACATCCCTTCGGCAAGGCTGGACGAGCGCATGGAGCCGATCATCTGGCGCAGGAAGATCGCCTCGAACTGCTGGGCGACCTTCAGCTTTTCAGGATCGATGGCGCCCGCGCCGCTCGCCGCGCCGGCTCCGCTAAGGGCGCTGCCCACGCCGATGGTTCCGATACCCTGTGTCACAGCACGACCAGCTCCGCCTTCATCGCTCCGGCCTGTTTCAGGGCCTGGAGGATTTCCACCATGTCCGAGGGTGTCGCGCCGATCGCGTTCACCGCCTTCACTATATCGGCAAGAGAGGCGCCACCTTTAAAGCTGATCATCGGTTTCTTTTCCTCCGTCACCGAAAGCGCACTCGATTGCTCCACCGCGGTCTGTCCGGCGGAGAAGGGGGCGGGCTGCACCACGCGGGGGCTTTCCTGCACCGCGACGGTCAGCTTGCCGTGCGAAATGGCCGCAGGCGAAATCCGCACCGCGCCGTTGATGACGACGGTGCCGGACCGGGCGTTGACGATCACCTTGGCGGGCGCATCGGCGGGCTTCACCTCGATATTCTCGATGAGGCCCATCATCAGGATGCGCTGTTCGGCGCCCGCTTCCGCGGCGATGGAGACGGTGACGGCATCGACGGCGCGGGCGCGCTTGTCGCCGAAGGCGATGTTGATCGCGTCGGCCACGCGCAGCGCGGTCGTCAGGTCCGCCTCGGCCAGGTTGAAATCGAGCTGCGGCGCGGTGTCGAAGCCGGTCGCGACGGTGCGCTCCACCGTCGCGCCGCCGGGAATGCGCCCGGCGGACGGCACGTTCACCGACAGGTGGCTGCCGTCCGCGCCGGTGACGCCGAGGCCGCCGACCGCGAGGCTGCCCTGCGCCATCGCGTAGATCTGGCCGTCGGCGCCGCGCAGCGGGGTCAGCACCAGCGTGCCGCCGCGCAGCGACTTGGCCTTGCCGATCGCCGAGACGGTGACGTCGAGGCGCTGGCCGGGCTTGGAGAAGGCGGGCAGTTCCGCCGTCACCATCACCGCCGCGCTGTTCTTCAGCGACGGGTTGACCCCGGCGGGCAGCGTCAGCCCGAAGCGGGAGATCATGCCCTTCATGCCCTGCGTCGAATAATCGAGGCTGTCGTCCCCCGTTCCCGCAAGGCCGACGACGATGCCGTAGCCGGTCAGCTGGTTGGGGCGCACGCCCTGGAACGAGCCGAGGTCCTTGATCCGCTCCGCCTGCGCGGCGGGTGCGGCGACCAGCCCGGCGACCAGCGCCAGCACGGTCAGGAACAGCGAGAGGGAGGGGAAGCGAATGCGGGTCATGATGGCTGTCCGTATCCTGTCAGAAGGGGCTGATCATGCTGAAGAAGCGTTGCAGCCAGCCCTGACGGCTGGCGCGGGCGATTTCGCCCTTGCCGGTATAGGTGATCTTCGCATCGGCGACGCGGGTGGAAAGCACGCGGTTGTCGGGCGTGATGTCCGCCTGCCGCACGAGGCCGGAAATCTGGATATATTCGTCGCCCCGATTGAGGGTGAGCGCCTTTTCGCCCTTCACCAGCAGCGTGCCGTTGGGAAAGACGCGGGCGACGGTTACGGTGATCTCGCCCGACAGGCTGTTCGACTGGCTGGCCGCGCCCGTGCCCTTGAAGCTGTTGGAGCCGCTCGCGCCGATGTCGCTGGCGGAAAACAGCTTGGAAAGCAGGCCCGTGCTGGGCGGGTTGAGGCCGATATCGCCGGTGCGGCTGGTATTGGCCGCCGTGCTCTTCGACGCCTGCGTGCTTTCGACCAGCAGGATGGTGATGATATCCCCCACCATCGCCGCGCGCGCGCCGCTGGTCAGCGGGGCATAGCCATAGGCGGCCTGAAAGATCGAGCCGTTGGCCGGTGCCGCTTCGGGCATCGGCATGGAATAGGTCGGCGCGAAGGCTTCGTCCGCTTCCTTCTTTTTCTTCGCATCCGCCGGAGCCGCGACGATCAGCGCGGCGGTCGCCAGCAGCAGGAGGGGCGCGCGTTTCATCCGTCCGGTCCTCACGAGATCTGCTGGTTCACATATTGCAGCATTTCGTCGGTGGCCTTGATCATCTTGCTGTTGACCTCATAGCCGCGCTGCGTCTCGATCATGTCGACCAGCTCCTCGACGATGTTGATGTTCGACCCTTCGAGGCTGCCCTGCGCGATGGTGCCCCGGCCTTCCAGCCCGGCCACGCCCACCTGCGGCGCGCCGCTGGCGGCGGTTTCGAGCATCAGATTGTCGCCGATCGATTGCAGCCCCGCCGGGTTGGTGAAGCTGGCCAGTTCGATCTGGCCGAGCTGCGTCGGTTCGGACTGGCCGGCGACCGTCGCCGACACCATGCCGTCGGTGCCGATGGTGATGCCGGTGGTGCCTTCGGGGATCTGGATCTGCGGGATGACCGGCAGGCCGTCCGAATTGACGAGCGCGCCTTCGGCCGTCTGCGTGAAGCTGCCGTCGCGGGTATAGGCGATGGTGCCGTCCGGGCGCTGCAACTGGAAGAAGCCGTTGCCCTGAATGGCGAGGTCCAGCGAATTGCCGGTCGGCGTCACCGTGCCCTGCGTCATGATCTTGCTGGTGCCAGCGATCGAGACGCCGGTGCCCAGCGACAGGCCGGTGGCGAACTTGTTCTCGGTGTCGGAGGCCGCGCCCGCCGCCACCAGCTGCTGATAGGCCAGCGTCTGGAAATCGGCGCGGTCCTTCTTGAAGCCGGTGGTGTTGACGTTCGCGAGGTTGTTCGCGATCACCTGCATCTTCGTGTTCTGGGCGTCCAGCCCGGTGCGGGCGACGTGTAGAGCTGCGTTGGTCATTGCTTCAGTTCCCTGTCATTCCGGCCCGGTTCAGGAGGGCAGTTGCATCAGGCTTGCGCCGCTGTCGTCGATCTTCTTCGCGGTATCGATCAGCTTCACCTGGGTTTCCCAGGCGCGGCTGGCCTCGATCATCTGGACCAGCGCCTGCGTGGCGTTGACGTTCGATCCTTCGAGCGATTCCGGTGTGACGCTGGCCAGCGGATCGTCGGGCAGCACCCCGCCGTTGACCTCGCGGAACAGCCCGTCCGCGCCCTTGGCGATCTGCGATCCCGTGGGGTTGGCGAGCTTCAGCCGGTCCACCTGCTGCGGCGCATTGGGATCGCCGCCGGTCGGCACGATGCTGATGCTGCCGTCCTTGGCGATCGAGATGCTGTCGTAGGAGGGCAGGGTGACAGGGCCGCTCTCGCCGATGACGGGGATGCCGTCGCCGGTGGTGAGCAGGCCGCTGTCGCTGACCTTGAGGTCGCCCCGGCGGGTATAGGCTTCGCTGCCGTCCGCCGCCTGCACCGCCAGCATCGCCTGATCGTTGATCGCGACGTCCAGCGCATTGCCGGTGTGGGTGACGCTGCCCTGCTTCATGTCGGCGCCGAGCACCTGCTCGGTGCTCTGCGCGCGGCTGTTGTAGGTCTGGCCGTTGATCCACAGGGTCGAGGCATTGGCGATTTCCGCGCGGAACCCCGTCGTGTTGGCGTTGGCGAGATTGTTGGCGATCGTCGCCTGCCGCGACATCGCGCCGCGCATTGCCGTAAGTGCCGTGTTGACCAGCCGATCCATGGCTCAGACTTTCCCTTGGCTATCCCGTGTCAGCGCAGGTTGATGATCGCGCTGGCGACGGCGTTCTGGGTTTCGATGGCCTTCGCATTGGCCTGGAAATTCTGCTGCGCGGCGATCAGCGAAACCAGTTCCTCGGTCAGGTCGACGTTGGAGCGTTCGAGCGCGCCGGAGCGGATCGTGCCGAACAGGCCCGCATTGCCCGCGCCATAGGTCGGCTGGCCGGACGACAGCGTCGTCTGCCAATGCGCGTCGCCCTTCTGGCGCAGCCCTTCGGCCGACGGGAAGGCCGCCAGCGCCACATTGCCGAGCATGATCGTGTGATCGTCCGCGAAGGTGGCGGTGACGAGCCCCGCCTCGTTGATCTCGATGCTGGAAAGCTGGACCCAGGTCGACGGGGTCGTGCTGGTGTCCTCATAGCTTTGCGGGATCTGGAGGTCGGTCAGATCGCCGGAGGTGTTTCCGGTCGGCACGCCGTTGGCGTCGACCGGCAGCACCTGAAGGCGCGCGCCGGTGGTGTCGGTGACATAGCGGTTCGCGTCGAGCGAGAAGGCGCCGTTGCGGGTGTAGCTGGTCTGCGAGGTCGGCGGCGCGGTCCTGACGGTGAAGAAGGATTCGCCGGTGATCGCAAGGTCCAGCGTCTTGTCGGTGGTTTCGACCGTGCCCTGTGTGAACTGCTGCTTGATGCCCGCGATGCGCGTGCCCTGGCCGGCGACCTGCGTGGTCGTCTGCATCGGCGCGGCGGCGAAGATGTCGCCGAAATTGGCGAGGCTCTTCTTGAACGCGGTCGAGTTGACGTTGGCGACGTTGTTGGAAATGGTCGAAAGGTCGGCCTGGGCGGCCTTCAGGCCGGAAAGCGAGATGTAGAAGGACATGGTGGTGGCTCCTCGTTGAAAGGCTGGGAAATCAAAGCAATTTGATGGCGTCGGCGGGATCGTAGGTGCCCAGCGTGGTGATCAGCCGGGCGCTGCTGTCGTCGGCGGGCGACTGCACGGCGGCGATGCTGGTCCATGTCGCCATGCCGGACGCCTCGGCGCCCTCGACCTGAACCTTGTAGGTTCCGCCGCCGACATAGTTGCCGCCTTCGTCCTTGCCGTCCCAGTAGAAGGTGACCTCGCCGGCGGGCTGCGCGCCCAGATCGAGGGTCTTGACGACGGTGCCGTCGCTGCCGACCAGATTGACCTTCACCGCGTCGGACGCGGACTTGATCGTGAACTGGCCGCTGTAATCGCCCGCGGTGTTGGGCGCGGCGGAATCGCTGCTGACCAGCATCGCATGGCCGATCCAGCTGGCCGCCGTGCCGAGGCGCGAGGCGCTGAGCTGGCTTTTCAGCGAACTGATGGTGTCGGCGATGTTGGCCAGGTTGGTGTTCATCTCCGAAATGCCGCTGGTGTTGGTGATCGTCGCCATCTGCGCGACGAGATCGGCATTGCTGGTCGGGTTGAGCGGATCCTGCGCCTGCAGTTGCGCGGTCAGCAGGGCGAGGAAGTCCGACTGGTCCAGCGTCTTTTGCGAAAGACGGCTGGTGGACGTGTCGCCCAGGCTGGCGGCGCTGCCGCTATAGGTGGTTACGCCGTTGGCGGCGGTGTTGCTGGTTACTGTGGTCATTTGCCCATCTTCACTGTTTCGAGCAGGAGAGATTTCGCGGTCTGGAGGACCTGAACATTATTCTCGTACATGCGGGCGGTCTCGACCATGTCGACCAGCTCCGCGCTGCTGTCGACGGCCGATTCCCACACATTCCCGTCCGCGTCGGCGAGCGGGTGGTTGGGGTCGTGCCGCTTGATCGGCTCCGCCCTGGTGGTGACGATATTCTCCACCTTCACCGTCGACACGCCGGGGCTTTCCGTGACGGAGCGGAAAACCGGCTTGATCGCCCGATAGGCTTCGGCGGCGGACCCGGTGACATTCCCGGCATTGGCCATGTTGGACGCGGTCGTGTTCAGACGCACGAGCTGGGCCGACATGGCGCGGCCGGCGATATCGAAGATGTTCATGGGGGTGTCGGCCATGCTCATTCTCCCTTCAGCGCGCGCGTGATGGTGTTGATCCGCCCTTCCAGAAAGGAGAGGGTGGTGCGGTATTTGACGGCGTTTTCGGAAAACAGCGTCTGCTCGGTGGAAAGCTCCACCGTGTTGCCGTCGAGGCTGGGCTGGATTGGCACGCGATAGCCCATGGAATTGTCGATGGCCTTGTTGACGCTGGCGTCGCCCTGCGTGGCGTCGCGCAACGCGGCCTCGAAGTCGATGTCGCGCGCCTTATATCCCGGCGTGGACGCGTTGGCGATGTTGGAGGCAAGCAGGTTCAGCCGCTGGGACCGCAGCTCCAGCGCCTTTCCGTGCACACCGAACAGATCGTTTTCCAGACCCATTTCCCGTTTTCACCTTCGTTCCGACTAAAGTTTCGGGAAGCCTTGCCGTTTTCCGTGATGGACATCGGGTGGCTCCCGCCTGTCAGGATTAAAGCAAAGGGCGTGCCAATTTTGGCTATTGGCGGAAATGCGTCATTTTTTCGCGGACGCCCGGTGACGGGATGAGGCTGCCGGGCAAGAGCGGCAGGCTTTTGCCGTGAGGCGGCAAAGTTTTGCCGTCTTGGTGATTTGGTAAGATGTGTCGGGCAAGAAGGTGGAACCATGCAGATACTCCTGAACCTCTTTGATCCCATCACGCTGGTGCTGATGATCGCCGGGTGCGTGGTTCTGGCGACGGCGCAGAACGGCTTTGCCGCGCTGTGGGGCGCGTTCGCCGCGATGCCGGTGCTGTGGCGCGCCGATCCCGATCGCGACATGCTGCTGGCCCGCGCGACGATGACGCGGGTGGATCATATCGCCAATCTGCGCGGCCTTTCCTGCACCGACCGGGTGCGCGCCGCCAATCCCTTCCTGGCGACGGCGATCCGCAAGCTGTCCGATACGGAGAGCGTCGACCGGTTCGAGCTGTGGGCGGAGCAGACCATGGCCGACCGCCGCGCCCGGCATGAAAAGGTTCACAAATTCTGGCTTTCCATCGCCGACAGCGCGCCCGCGCTGGGCATGGCGGGCACCATCGTCGGCCTTGTCGGCATGTTCAGCGCGATGAACGACCCCGCGAAGATCGGCCCGGCGATGGCGCTGGCGCTGCTGACCACCTTCTACGGCCTGCTGATCGCCAATCTGGTCGCCGCGCCGATCGCCGCGCGCCTCGCCAACCTGTCGGAGCGCGAGCTGTTCTGGCAGGGCGAGCTGTGCGACCGGATGATTCGCGTGGCGCGCCGCGAAACCGCGCCCGTCCGCCGCGCCTCCATCAGGGAAGTCGCGTGAAGGCCGCGGCGGACCCGGCTTTTCTCCGTCGCGGCCGCTGGGCGATCAGCTTCGCGGACCTCTGCCTGCTGCTGCTGGGTTTTTTCGTGCTGCTTCAGGCGAGCGCGGGAAACCGGCAGGAGGTCGTCGAGGGCGTCGCGCAGCAATTCGGCGCGCCGGTCGGCCAGACCGAGCGGCTGGCCGCAGCGAGCCTGTTCCAGCCGGGCGAGGCGATCCTCACGCCTGCGGGCGAGGCGCGGATGAAGGCGCTGGCGCGTCAATATGCGGCGGGAGGCGCGAAGGTGGAGATACGCTCGGTCGGGCTCGATCCGGCCGCCAACCGCTTCGACAACTGGGATCTGGCGGCTGCGCGCGTCGGCTCCGTCGCCCGCAAGCTGGTGCAGGAGGGCATTGCCCGCCAGCGCCTCGTCATTCGCGGGCTGGATCAGGATCAGGGAACGGGCGGCGCGTCCGGCCAGACGCTGATCCTTACCGCGCGCCCGGCGGACGCCGCGCGATAATCGCCGCTTGCTCATCGTGCCTTTTGAAAATGGCACGATTCCTGCTTTATGATCTTCGACAAGGGTTCGTTCGCGCGAACGGAATGGGAGATCGTACATGGCACGCATCGCCGCGAAGTTGTTGGCTGTCCTCGCCTTGCTGCCGGGCGCGCCCGCGCTGGCGCAGCAGCAGCGGTTCGAGAATCTGGACCGGCTGGACAGTCTGGTCGCGATGACCGTCGGCGCCGCCATCGGCCAGCCCGGCGGGCCGGTCGCACCGGTGGACCGCCGCCTGCGGCTGGCCGCCTGCCCGGATCTGCCGGAAGTGACAGGTCCCGCCTTCGGCGCCGCCATCGTGCAGTGCAAGGCGATCGGCTGGCGCATTCGCGTGCCGTTGCAACCGGGCGCGGGGGAAGCGTCGATGGGCATGGCCGCGGCCCGTCCCGCCGCCTATGGCCGCGCGGCCGCGCCTGTTGTGCGCAAGGAAGTCATCATCAAGCGCGGCGACCCCGTGCAACTGGTCGCCGGAGGCGCGGCCTTCACCGTTTCGCGGCAGATGATCGCCGACGAGGATGGCGCGGCGGGCGACCTGATCCGGGTGCGCAATGACTCGAAATCGGATCCGGTGCTGGCGCAGGTGATGGAAAACGGTATTGTTCGCGTTCCGGGATTTAAGGAATATTAAATTCGGCCGTTATCAGACGCGATAGTCGGAAAGGATTTGTAATGATCAAATCGATCAATCAGTCGATCGGATCGCCCGTCGATCTGGCAAAGCTGCGGGAAGGCGGCAAGGCGCGGTCCGCTTCGGCCGCGACGGATGGCATCACGGGCGGTGGCGCGCCGGTCGCGGGCGCCTCCACGCCGTCCGCGCGCATGGCGGCCGAAGGCGCGCCGGTGGATATGGACCGGGTGGCGGCGATCAAGGAAGCCATCGCCTCGGGCAATTATCCGGTCAATGCCGATGCCATCGCGGAAAAGATGATCGCGCTGGATCTGGATCGCTAAGATGGCCCGCGAACAGGTGCAGGCGCTGGAGCAGGCTTTCGACGACCTGCGCCTGGCGCTGGGCGGCGGCGATCCCGCGCGCATGATTTCGGCCGGGGAAGCGGTGCGGCTCGCCTGCGAGACCGTGCGCACCGGCGCGGGTGCGGAGCTGGACGGCGAGACGCGGCTGGCGCTGGAAAATCTGCTGCCGATGGTCGAGGCGACGCGCGTTCACATCAACCTTGCCGCCGACGACGCGCGCCAGCGCATCGACCTGCTCGCCCAGCAGGGCATAGAGACCGCCGCCGCGACCTACGCGCGCTGAGCGATCCTTGCCGATAACGATTCGAAAGCGCGGGGTTCCTCCGCGCTTTTTCGTTGGGATGACGTTTTCTGATCCCCTCTCCGTTCGGGCTGAGCTTGTCGAAGCCCTGTCTTTCTTCCAGCCCCAAGAGAAAAGCAGCCCTTCGACAAGCTCAAGGCGAACGAGTGTGGGGACAGGGCGACCGGTTAGGATGGTTCGCCCGTTTCTCCCGATCATTCCCTGAAAACCCGCCCAAAAAACTGGCATGGTTATTGCTTTATAACCAGTGCAAGTTTTTCAGGGTTAGGGAATGTCCGTTTTTTCCGATCTTTCCGTTGGCGGCACCAGCCGCAATCGCGTGACGAACGCGATTGCGATGGCGAGCCAGCGCACGGGGATGGATTTCGCCTATCTGCTGGGTCAGGCGAAGATCGAAAGCAGCCTCAACCCGACCGCGAAGGCCTCGACCTCCTCGGCCAAGGGGCTGTATCAGTTCATCGACCAGAGCTGGCTCGCCGTGATCGACCGGCACGGCAGCGATCATGGGCTGGGCTGGGCGGCCGATGCGGTCCAGCGCGGGGCCAATGGGCGCTATTATGTGTCCGACCCGACCTTGCGCCAGCAGATACTCGACCTGCGCAACCATCCGGAAACCGCATCGGTGATGGCGGCCGAGCATGCCGCCGACAACAAGGCCTATCTCGAAAGCCGCCTTGGGCGCGAGGCGGAGCCGGTAGACCTCTATCTCGCCCATTTCCTGGGCGCGGGCGGGGCGGCCAAGTTCCTCGCCGTCCATGACAGCAATCCCTATGCGGGCGCCGCCTCGATGTTCCCGTCGGCGGCGGCGGCCAACCGCTCGATCTTCTACGACAGGTCCGGCAATCCGCGCAGCTTTGCCGACATCCGGCAAAAATTTGCCGCCAAGCTGCAAAACGGCGTCGAAAGCGCCCTGAATGGCCAGACGGGCGGTTCGGGCTGGGCGGCCTCTTCCGCCGCCGCCGACCTGCCGCAGGGCAAGACGGTGCAGCCGGCCGATTATGTCCGCGTGGAGACCGAACGGCTCCAGCAATCCTCGCAAAGCCTGACGGAGGATGAACTCCTGCGTCCGCAACCGGCGACCGCCCGGCTCGCCTATCTCATGCTCGCCACCTTCGGAAGGTAAGACCACCCCATGACCCGTACCCAAATGAACGGCAAAGTCTGGATGAACACGGCGAGAGGGGCGGTGCTGCCGTTCGCGACGCTGCTGATGGTCATGTTCATGGTGGTGCCGGTGCCGTCGATCCTGCTGGATATCGGCTTCATCGGCAATATCACGATCAGCCTCGCGGTGCTGATGGTCGCGCTGAACGCGGCGCGACCGCTCGACTTTTCCAGCTTCCCGACGGTGCTGCTGTTCGCGACGCTGATGCGCCTCGCGCTCAACGTCGCGTCCACCCGCGTGGTGCTGGTCGACGGGCATAACGGGCCGGACGCGGCCGGGCATGTGATCGAATCCTTCGGCAATTTCCTGATCGGCGGCGACTATGTCGTCGGCCTGTTCGTGTTCGCGATCCTGATGATCATCAACCTGGTCGTCATCACCAAGGGCGCGGGACGCGTGTCGGAAGTGTCCGCCCGCTTCACGCTGGATGCGATGCCCGGCAAGCAGATGGCGATCGACGCCGACCTCAACGCCGGGCTGCTCAGCCCCGAAGAGGCGAAGCTGCGCCGCGCCGAAGTCGCGACCGAGGCGGATTTCTACGGCTCGATGGACGGCGCCAGCAAGTTCGTGAAGGGCGACGCCATCGCAGGCGTGCTCATCCTCATCATCAACATCATCGGCGGCATCATCCTCGGCACGGTCAGCCACGGGCTGTCGCTGTCGGAAGCCGCGCAGACCTATGTGATCCTCGCCATCGGCGACGCGCTGGTGGCGCAGGTGCCCGCGCTGATCCTGTCGATCGCGGCGGCGAGCATCGTCACCCGCGTCAACAGCGAGCACGACCTGGGCGGCCAGATCGCCAACCAGTTCGGCAGCGGCAAGGCATGGACGCCGGTGGCGGCGATCCTCGGCATCATGGGCGTTATCCCCGGCATGCCGCACATGGTCATCCTGCCGACGGCGGCGCTGTGCGGCTTCGTCGCCTGGCACCTGCGCAAGGCCGCCAGGGCGCAGGCCGAAGCCGCCGCCGCCCCGGCCGCGCCGGAGCCGGAAAACCCGGCGAAGATCGACTGGGCGGACGTGTCGGACGGCGCGGTGCTGGGGCTGGAGGTCGGCTATGCGCTGATCCCGCTGGTGGACGACCGCAAGGGCGCGCCGCTGATGGCGCGCATCACCGGCATCCGCAAGCAGCTCTCGCGCGAGTTGGGCTTCGTCGTGCCGCTGGTGCGGGTGAAGGACAATCTCTCGCTCGAACCGCACGGCTATCGCATCACCATCGGCGGCGTGATCGTCGGCGAGGACGAGGTGTGGCCGGAGGACCTGCTCGCGCTCGACAGCGGCGCGCTGGAAGGCACGGTGCCCGGCCGCGCGGTCAAGGACCCGACCTTCGGCCTCGACGCGGTGTGGATCCGCCCGGAAATGCGCAGCGAGGCGGTGGTCGCGGGCTATACCGTGGTCGATCCCTCGACCGTGGTGGCGACCCACCTCAACCAGCTGATCACGATGAACGCGTCGGAAATGTTCGGCATGGACGAGGCGCGCAAGCTGATCGACAATCTGAAGGAAGCCGCGCCGCAACTGGCCGACGGGCTGACGCCGGGCCTGCTGAACCTCGCCCAGATCACCGCGCTGTGCCGCGCGCTGCTGGCCGAGGGCATTCCGCTCAAGGATTTCCGCCGCATCTGCGAGGCGATGATCGACGCTGTGAAACCGGACATGACGCCGGAGCAGCTGGTCGAGGCGGTGCGCCAGCGCATCGGCTCGCTCATCATCCAGACGCTGGTGCCGGTGAAGATGCCGCTGCCGGTCATCACCCTCGACGGCGATCTGGAAGGCTTGCTGGCGCAGGCGATGCGGGTCGCGGGCGATGCGCGCCACCCGATCGAACCGGCGCTGGCCGGGCGCATCACCGAGGCCGTCATTCAGGGCGCCCGCCCGCTGATGGCCGAGGCGCGCAATTTCGCTATCGTCACCTCGCCGCTGGCGCGCCGGGCGCTGGCGCGGCTGTTCAAGCCGCATCTGCCCGAAACGCCGGTGCTGTCCTTCCTCGAAATCCCGGACGGCAAGCCGGTCGAGGTGGTCGCCGTCGTCGGCGGCGTGGACAAGCCGAGGCCGCGCCACGATCCGCTGCCGGGATCGGCGGCCCATCATGAGAGAATGGCGTGATCATCGCCGGGATGATCGCCGGACAGGCAATGAAGCGTTGGAATAAGGGACTGATTTCAGCATGTTCATGAACCGGATTGCAGCCGATGGGGATGCGCTGACATATGGCCGCACCGCCCGAGCGCCGAGCCCAGAGCAACTGGCGCGGCAATATATGCCGCTGGTGCGCAAGATCGCCTGGCATGTGCATGGCCGCGTATCGAGCGCGATCGACATCGAGGACCTGCTCCAGATCGGCATGGTCGCGCTGGTCGAGGCCGCCAACGGCTTCGAGGATCGCGGGCTGGGCTTCGCCTCCTATGCGCAGATGCGCATTCGCGGCGCGATGATCGACAGCCTGCGCCGCCAGGCGACGATCTGCCGCTCCGCCATGGCCAAGCGCAAGCAGTTGACCGAGGTGCGCCGGCGGCTGGAGCAGCGGCTGGGGCGGATCCCCGGCGAAACCGAGATGGCGGCCGAGATGAACCTCGACGCCGCCGCCTATCGCGAGATGGTCGACGCGGCGGAGATGGTGCAGGAACAGAGCATGGACGAGGTCTATTCCGACCAGTCGATGTGGTTCGCCGATCTGGAGGAGCGCGCCGACGAGAAGCTGGAGCGGGAATCGCTGAAGGCGATGCTCGCCGGTTCCATCCGCCAATTGCCGGAACGCGAGGCGATGGTGCTGCAGCTCTATTTCGTCGAGGAGATGAACCTGGAGGAGATCGGCGCGACGCTGGATATCGGCGCGGCGCGGGTGTGCCAGATCAAGAAGGCCGCGCTCGACAAGCTGCGCGGCATGCTGCGCGAGTGGAACGACTGAACATGGCCCGGTTTCCCCGCGCGGCAGAGGGCGGGAAGGGGGATGGTAAGAGGGCCGGAAAGCGTCATGGGCCGGGCTGGCCATTGACCGGCACGGCGTTCGGCCCTTATGCCTTGCGGGATGACCGGGATGAATAGCCTCAAGGGAAAGACCCG
>Ga0182748_1001948_pt1 | contig 19252 bp, 20 predicted proteins | sample eDN3rd37CKraftOP_FD_128877 | JGI IMG/M metagenome (GOLD analysis project Ga0182748, IMG submission 128877) | Enriched Organic Plus compost microbial communities from Emeryville, California, USA - eDNA 3rd pass 37_C Kraft OP (version 2) (version 2) ...
TCAGCGGCGACCGGTAGGTCGGGATGGTCGAGGCGGTCGACGAGCCGCGCCGGGTGCGACGGGGGACTTTCGCCGCTTCGTGTGAGGCCGGACGGACCTGCGCCGGAGGCTGCGCCTTGCGGGGCCGCGGCGCGGTGCGCTTTCCCGATCCGTCGTTGATGATCGAAAACGGAAATCCCTCACTGCCCTGGGCCCGGACTTCAAGTCCAGAAAAGCCAAGTAATAACAGTACTAAAGCGGCAATGTTCAAGTAGATTGGCATCTGCCTCATCCGCCCTGCGAGGCGGCTGAGAGACGCCCCGAACCTGTCACATATAGGAACGCATCGTGACGGGTTCAGGCCCCCGCCCGATCAAGCTTCCGGTGCGTCCTCGATCGGATCGTAGCGGCTGGCATCGAGACCGATCAGGCTCCAGCTCTGCTGCATATGCGCCGGCAGCGGCGCGGTGACGTCGATCGTGCCCCCCCGCGGATGCGGCACGGCGATCCGCCGGGCGAGAAGATGCAGGCGGTTCTGCATGCCGCCCGGCAATTGCCAGTTCTGGATGTCGAAATATTTCGGATCGCCGACGATCGGATGCCCGATATGCGCGAGCTGTACACGGAGCTGATGCGTGCGTCCGGTCACCGGCTTGAGCGAGAGCCAGGCAAGGCGATGCGCGGCGGTTTCCACCACCGCGTAATAGGTGACGGCGTGGCTTGCGCCCTCCTCGCCGTGCTTGGCGACCCGCATGACGGAATCGTCCTGCCGTTCCTCCTTTGCGAGATAGGTCGAGATCCGGCCCTGCCGCGGCTTGGGGACGCCCGGCACCAGCGCCCAGTAGATCTTGCGGGCGGAGCGCGAACGGAAGGTCTTCGCAAGCGCCGCTGCGGCGAAGCGGGACTTCGCGATCAACAGGCACCCGGCGGTGTCCTTGTCGAGCCGATGCACCAGACGCGGCCGCTGTCCGTCCTTCGTCGGGATCGCACCGAGCATCCCGTCGATGTGGCGGGTGGTGCCCGAGCCGCCTTGCACCGCGAGCCCCATCGGCTTGTTCAGCACCATCACGTCGTCGTCCTCGTAGAGCGTGATGGACTTCAGGAAATCGCGGTTTTCGGCATCCTTGCCGCTGGCCGGACGCGGCTCCCTCGGCTCCAGCCGCAACGGTGGAATGCGCACCGATTGACCGGCCTCCAGCCGGTCCTTCGGCTCGACGCGCTTGCCGTCGACGCGGAGCTGTCCTTTGCGAATGACCCGTTGGATATGACTGAATGACAGGCCGGGGAAACGCGCCTCGAGGAAGCGATCGACGCGCATCGCGTTTTCATCCGGCGTGACGATCACGTTCTGCACGGTCGTATTGAACGAAGCGGCGGCCTCGGGCTGCGGTGAGACGCGCGCCTGGGTTTTGTCCGGACCTGACCTCGGGCGAGCGGTCGGCGCAGCGCTGGACTTCGCGCTGGGCTTGACGCCGAACTTTCGCGAATTCGGCCGGGCGTCGCCGACGCCGCGTCCTTCGTGGGCCTTGGGTTTGGACGAACGGAAAGGCTTTCCGGGACGCTCTTGCCGGCCCGACATTTCGGGACGCCCTTGCCCGCCCGGCTTAGCGGGACGCTCTTGCCCGCCGGGCCGGCGCGGCTGCTCGGGCTTGCCAACGCGGCCGCGACCGGGCCTCCGCTGTTGCCGGGACGATGAACCTGGGCGTGATGAACCTGTGCGCGATGCCATGGGCGCGCCTTAACACATTCGGCCGCATCGGCGCGACAGTCACCGCGCGATCACCGGCACCGGTTCCTCGACGACGCGGGGCTGTGCGCCTTCAAGCTGAACCACCGCGCGGAGCTGTCCGATGCCCGGCTTCACGCCAGCCTCGAAGGTACCGACAAAGGATTGCTCGAACGGGTTCGAGGGATCGGACGCCGCCGGGTCCGGCCTCAGCGCGATCGTGACCTCCCGCCCGTCCGGCATACGCCGCGTCAGCTTGATCGAGGACGCATCGATCCTCGTCCGGTCGCCGAGCCGCAGGTGGACATGCACCTTGCAGATATCGCCGGTGCGATAGATCGGCTCATCGGGCTCGACGCGGACCCCGACCAGTTCGGTCATGATACCGTCGATCGACAGCATCTTGCCGCGTTCGCGCACCGGCACCGTAGCGAGCGCACGCGCGACGCCTTCCGTCAGCGCGACGCGCAGGAAGGTCTGAATCTGCGGATCGTGCAGGATACGCTGATGATCGGCGAAACTCGTCGGATGCAACGGCGCGCGTTCGATCACCGCGCTTTGCCGGATGACCGTGCCGTCGCCAGACCATGTGTGCTGCACCCTCAGCATCGCGGGCCCGCCATCGCTCTCGAAGCCGGCGCGTTCGGGCGTGCGCTGATCGAGGCCGACCAGGAGGACATCCTCGACGCCCTTCGGCATCGCGGTCGAAACCAGCGCCTCGAGCCGGCGGATGCGCACGAAGGTCTTCTGCAGGTCCGGCATGGTGGCAACGTCGACCCCATCCCAGTGCAGCTTCTTCCAGGTTTCCGCGCTGGCCGGATCGAAAGCCGGACCGCCCCCATCGTCGCAGCACTGCCGGTAGCGCGGCATCAGTTCAAAGATGGACGGAAAGGACAGCATCGTGCGGCGAAATCCGTCGAGCCCGCCCATCGCGAGATTGAGCGGGCCCCAGCCTCGTTCCACCGTCTGGAAGACTTTCACCGAGCCCTGAAACGGCGCACCGGCGCTGAACAACCGGGCGACGCGATCGCCACCCTCGCCTTCCACGACATAGGCGCGCGCCACAAGCGCACCCATCGAATGCGCGAGCACATCGACCTTGCCGTCCGGCACCTTCTCTCGCACGAAGGCTTCGAGCGCCTTGGCATTATCAAAAACCGAGCGGCGCCAGTCATAGGCGAAGATGAAGAGATCGCGGTTCTCGCGATAGCCGGTCTTCTCGAGATGGCGGATGATCGGCGTATAGACGTCCTGCGTATACAGGCCGAGAAACACGATCTCCCGCAGGATGCCGCATGGCTTGATCGGATCGACGGCGCCGGACTCGTGCGACAGCCGGATTGTCGGGAATTGACGCAACGCCCCGACGGTGCCCCAGACGACTTCGAGCTTTTTCGGATCCTTCGCATCGGGCCGGCACAGCCGCGAGCCAAGGAGGCCCGGCACGAAGATCAACGGCCGTTCCGGCTGAGCCGCATTGGCGCGCTGGGTCTGCGCGGCTGCGGGGCCGTCGAAGATCAGGGCAAAGCCCGCCAGCGACGCCGTAATCGCGGCTGCATAACCCAACCCGGCGAGGCGCGACCGCATGCCCAACGTCTCTCTCCCGGCCAGGATGTGGGCTCTGCCAAATCCTAGCAAATATACCGGGAAGGTCACCCGTCTGGCCGTCCCAGTATCGTGAACGTCCTTTTGTCGACTTCTGACAATCGTGCATTTTGGTCGCGGGCCAGGCCACGCGCGTTCAATGCAAGGCCCCGCTATCGCAATGCGGCAGGGTTTGTGGCATGGGAGTCCCGCCTCCTCACATCCGCACCATGCGCTTTCGCAGTGCAATCGCGGATCATTCCGGGTTCACTCCATGCGTCCTGAATTTGCCGAGAAAATTGCAGCGATCGGCCGCGTCATCGATCCTCAAAAGACCGCCGCGATCTACGCGCCCTTGCACGACACCGAGCCCTATGCGGGAATCAAGGCGACGCGGGACATCGCCTACGGACCCGCCGACCGTCATCGTCTCGACGTGCTTGTTGCGGAGAACGCGGCCGCGCCGATGCCGGTCCTCGTCTTCGTGCATGGCGGCGGCTTCACCGGCGGCAACAAGACCACCGCAGGCTCGCCCTTCTACGACAATGTCCCGCTTTGGGCGGCGCGCAACGGATTGGTTGGCGTCAATATCACCTACCGGCTCGCGCCCCAGCATCCCTGGCCGGCAGGCCCCGAAGACGTCGGAGCGGCGCTCCGCTGGGTGATCGACAACATCGCCTCCTACGGCGGCGATCCCTCGCGCATCGTGCTGTTCGGGCATTCGGCCGGTGCGACGCATGCCGGCACCTATGCCGCCATGCCGCGCTTTCACGGCCCGAAGGGGCTTGGCATTGCCGGGCTCGTTCTGACCTCGGGCATCTACGACGTTGCGAGTTTTCCGGTGAATGACGGCTACCGCTCCTATTTCGGGACCGATGCTTCGCTCTATCCCGAGCGCTCTCCGATTGCGGGACTGAGAAAGCTGCCGGTGCCGTCCCTGCTCGTTTATGCCGAGCTCGATCCGCAGCCCTTCATCCCGCAATTCGAGACACTCGCCGCGGCCATGGCGGATGCACCCGGCGGCAAGCCGAGGACGCTGGTGCTGCCGCAGCACAGCCATCTGTCCCTCGGCTATGCGATCGGCACCGACGATACGGCGCTAACCGGACCGGTTCTCGATTTCGTGCGCTCGTTGAAATAGCGCTTCGCGCTCCTCGCTCAACTACGCACCAATCCCGCACACAAAAAGGCCCGGCTTCTCCGCAAGCCGGGCCAAGTCGAGAGAGACGCCACCGGCGTCCTGCCCGGAGAACACGCGAAACCGGGCGAAATCCCTCATAACCGGAGGCACAGCGAGCCTCTGTGAGCCAGCTCACATTCGCCTCAAAATTCGTGGCCTGATGGGGGCCGTCACCGGCAGCGCCGCATCTCGCCGGCCAAGGTCTGGTCCCAGGTGACACGGAGCTTGCTGCCATGAAGCTGCAGGCCGATCGGCATGACGCGGGCCTTGCCGCCGCTGAAGCATTCGGCCTGGAGATAGAGGCCGTCGCCGATCCGGTAGGACTTCTTGACCGCGCAGGAGGATCGATACCATTCGACGGAGCGCTCGCCGACGACCAAAGGCGTCGTCTGCGCGGTCGAGCCCGCACCGCGGCATCCCGCCGGATCGAGGGACCAGCGGCCGATGAAGAGCGGATCGGTGGCGAGCGCGGAGCCGCTACCGAGCCACAAGATCAGACCGCCAAGAGCTGCTGCGCAGAATAACCGCACGACATCTCACCCCCCGGCCTTATCCTTTCGCAGCTTCGCCCAGTAATCCAGCCGCTTTTTGATCTCGCGCTCGAAGCCGCGTTCGGGGGGATCGTAGAAGGTCTGGCGCGGCAGCGCATCCGGGAAATAATTCTGGCCGGAGAACGCGTCGGCGGTGTCGTGGTCATAGGCATAACCCCGGCCGTAGCCTTCGTCCTTCATCAGCCGTGTCGGCGCATTCAGGATGTGCTTCGGCGGAAGCAGCGAGCCGTGCTCCTTGGCGGTGCGCATCGCGGCCCCATAGGCGCGATACGCCGCGTTCGATTTGGGCGCAGTTGCGACATAGATCACCGCCTGGGCGATGGCCAATTCGCCTTCCGGGCTGCCGAGAAAATCATAGGCGTCCTTTGCGGCATTGCAGATGACGAGCGCCTGCGGATCGGCAAGGCCGATATCCTCCACCGCCATCCGCACCACGCGGCGCGCGATGTAGAGCGGGTCCTCGCCGGCGTCGAACATGCGCGCCAGATAATACAGCGCCGCATCCGGGTCGGAGCCGCGCACCGATTTATGCAGCGCGGAGATGAGATTGTAATGCCCGTCCTGGCTCTTGTCGTAAATCGGCGCACGCCGCTGCACGATCTCCTGCAGCGCAGCCTCGTCGAAAATCTCGCCGGGTCGCGCCGCGCGCCAGACTTCTTCGGCAAGCGTGAGCGAGGCGCGGCCATCACCATCGGCCATGCGGATCAGCGAAGCGCGCGCATTGTCATCGAGCGGCTGCGGCTTGCCTTCGATCGCTTCGGCGCGCGTGAGAAGCTTGCCGACCGCCTCGGCATCGAGCGAGCGGAATACCAGGACGCGCGCGCGCGACAGGAGCGGCGCGTTGAGTTCGAAGGACGGGTTTTCGGTGGTAGCGCCGACAAGAACGATGGTGCCGTCCTCCATCACTGGCAGAAACGAGTCCTGCTGCGCGCGATTGAACCTGTGAATCTCGTCGACGAACAGCAGCGTGCCCTGTCCCGCTTCGCGCCGCGCGCGGGCCTGTTCGAAGACTTTCTTCAGGTCGGCGACGCCGGTGAAGATCGCGGAAATCTGCTCGAAATGCAGATCGGTTTCCTCGGCGAGAAGCCGCGCCACCGTGGTCTTGCCGGTGCCGGGCGGTCCCCAGAAGATCAGCGAGCCAAGCGACCGTGTCGCCAGCATGCGGGTCAGGATGCCGTCGGGCCCGAGCAGGTGATCCTGCCCGACGACGTCGCCGAGCTGTTGCGGCCGCAGCTTGTCGGCGAGCGGCCGCGGCGTCGCCTTGTCGAGCCCCGCCGCGGTGAACAGGTTGGGTCCGCCCTGCCTGACGCGGGGTGCCATGAAGCGATTATCCCGGGAATTGCGCGACGACCTGCCGGCCGCCACGCAGGATCGTGATCTCCCAGAGCCGGCTCGGATCGCGCGTGAGGCGTTCCAGCTCCTTGCTGGTCGCAACCCGGCGATCGTTGATCGCGATCACCACATCGCCACGCTGGAAGCCGAGACGCTGAGCGATCGAACCTTTCGTGAGCTCCAGCACCACCACGCCTTCGGCTGCCGGATCGAGCCGCAATTCTTCCGCCAATGCCGGTGACAGATTGCCGACCTTCGCACCCGACAACGGCGAGCGGGAGCGGATGATCAATTCCTCACGAGGACCGTCCGGTGCGCTTTGCAATTCAACGACAACGGTTGTCTCGCGCCCGCTGCGGATGATCCCGATGCGCGCCTGACCGCCGAGCGAGCGCGTACCGAACCGGTAATCGAAGCCGTTCTGATCCTCGACGATCTGATCCTCGATCGACACGATCACGTCGCCGGTCTTGATCCCCGCACGCGCTGCCGGCGAATTGGCACTCACGCTCGCGACCAGCGCACCGGCATTGCGCTTCAGCCCGAGGCTTTCCGCAATCTCGGCCGTCACATTCTGCAATTTCGCGCCAAGCCATGGCCGCTTCACCGCGCTGCCGCCGCCGCGTGCCGATGCGACCACGACACGCACCATATCGACGGGGATGGCGAAGCCGATGCCCTGCGATCCGCCGGACCGCGAGAAGATCGCCGTGTTGATGCCGACGAGGCGTCCGGCGAGATCGACCAGCGCGCCGCCGGAATTGCCGGGATTGATGGCGGCGTCGGTCTGAATGAAGAACTGATAGTCGGTGATGCCGACCTGCGTTCGCGCAACCGCAGAGACGATGCCGTGGGTCACGGTCTGGCCGACGCCGAACGGATTGCCGATCGCCAGCACGAGATCGCCGACCTGCAGGTCGTCGGAATTGCCGAATTCGATCGCGGCAAACCGCTCGCGTCCCGGCGCATTGATCTTGAGCACCGCGAGATCGGTGCGTGAATCCTTCAGGACGATCTCCGCCTCGAATTCCCGCTTGTCGGCGAGCGAGACCTTCACCTCGGTCGCGCCCTCGACCACGTGGTTATTCGTGATGATGAGCCCGGATGGATCGACGATGACGCCGGAACCCAGCGATCGCTGCATCTGCTCGCGCGGAATATTCCCCGGAGCCCCGAAGAAGCGGCGGAACAGCGGATCGTCGAACAGCGGATTTCGGACTTCGACCGCGCGCGCCGCATAGACGTTCACAACCGCAGGCGCGGCACGCTTCACCACTGGGGCAAAGGACAATTTCAGCTCGGCGCCAGAGCGCGGAACCGCCCTGTCCTGGGCGTGGCCCGGCGCAACCCCAAGCCCGATCGCAGCCAGTGCGAGGGTGCCGATGGCGAGGCGCAAGAATCGGCGTTCAGTCATGCGCAAAATCCCTGAGAATCTGCGGCCAGATATAGGCCGAAGCTCGCGTCAAATGAAGGGCAGCGCCGTACACATGCCATTCATCGGCCAGCGGCGATTGTCGTGGCAGTGGAAGATCTTGTGCCGGGTTGGGGCCCAAAAATCGGCCCCACGGCAAGCCAGCGGGAGACAGGTGTGACGGATCAGTCGGACAAGGGGGCGGCGGCCGTCACGCTCATTGTCTATGGGGCCGCGTTCGTGGTCGGCACCATCGTGATGAGCTTCGAAATGCTCGGATCGCGCTACCTCAACCCCTATTTCGGCAGCGGCATCTATACCTGGGCGTCCCTGATCTCGACCGTCCTTGCGGCATTGTGCATCGGCTATTTCCTCGGCGGCTGGCTGGCCGACCGGGCGCCCTCCCTGCGCGTGCTCGGGCTCACCGTGATCATCGGATCGGTCTATATCCTGCTCGTCCCGCTCTTCGCCGAGCGGATGCTGGAATCGCTTCTGGCCGGGATCGACGATGTGCGCGCGGGGAGCCTTGTCGCGTCGATCGCCATCCTGTTCTTCCCGGTGACGTTTCTCGGCATGTATTCGCCCTTCGGCATCCGGCTGCTGCTGCGCGATCCGAAGCATTCCGGCCGGGTGTCCGGCGCGGTCTATGGCATCAACACCTTCGGCAGCATCATCGGCACGCTGGGCACCACCTTCTTCCTGATCCCGATGATGGGCTCGCGCGCCATCACCATCACGGCGGGTCTCGCGGGCATTGTGTCCGGCGCGGTGCTGATGGCGGCGCAGCGGCTTCTGCGCGCGATCCCGGCGGCGCTGATCGCGGGCGGCCTCGCCTCCGGTTCCCTCGCCATGGCACCGGGACCGGCGTCAGGCGAAGAGCTGATCGACATGGCGGCCCGCGAGAAACTGCTGACCCGCAAGGACGGCCAGATCGACCATGTCGAGACCACCTACAACGATATCTTCGTCTTCAAGGACAAGGCCGAGCTCAGCATGTCTTTCCAGCTCAAGGGCTGGGATTTCACGCAATCGACCATCAATCTGAAAGATCCCGACGATCTGCCGCTCGCCTACACGCGGCAGATGACCATGGCGGTGGTCTATCCGCAGGAGCTCAAGCGCATCCTGATGATCGGACTCGGCGGCGGGACCATCCCGACCTATCTCGGCCGCCATATCCCCGATGTGACGATCGACACCGTGGAGATCGACCCCGGCGTCATTGCCGCGGCCAGGACTTATTTCGGCATCCGCGAAAGCAATCGGGTCCGCTATCTCGACGCCGACGGCCGCGTCTTTCTGAACCGCAACAAGCAGCCCTTCGACCTCATCCTCTGCGACGCCTTTCACGGCGGCTATATCCCCTTCCACCTCCTGACCCGGGAATTCTTCCAGCTCGTGAAGCGCAACCTCACGCCGGACGGGGCGATGGCCATGAATGTCCACGACGGCACCAAGCTCTTCGTCTCGACCGTCGTCACGCTGCGCGAGGTCTTTCCGTCGGTTCACCTTTATCCGACCGGCGAAGGCGAAGTGATAGCGATCGCCACGCTCCAGCCGCGCGAGCGCGACTGGGTGATCAAGCGCGCGGCGGAATTGCAGGACAAATACAGGTTCCGCTTTCCCCTGCCTGCCCTCGTGGCAAAGCCGCTCGATCAGGTGGACACCGCGAAGGGCGTGCTGCTGACGGACGATTTCGCGCCGGCCGATCTCTACAACGCACTGCGCAGCTCGCAGCGGAAGAAGAAGTGAGTGCTTACTGCTTCGCCGGCACCGTGCGCAGATAGGCGATCAGATCGCTCAGGTCCTTGTCGGTCATTTTGGCGTAAGCCGAATAGCCCATCGGCGGCTTCAGCTTGTCGCCGTTGCGGCTCACCCCTTGTGTAATCGCCCGCTTGATCTCGGCATCGGTCCAGTTGCCGAGCCCCTTCTCCTTGTCGGAGGTGATGTTGCGCGAGACCGAGACACCCCAGGGGCCGGTGAACTCGTGCTTGCCGACACCCATCTGGCTCGACACCAATGAGACGCCCTTCTCGCGCGGCGAATGGCATTCCATGCAATGCCCGATGGTCGCAAGGTAATAGCCGCGCCGCGCCTTCCGGCTGATCTTGCCCATAGGTGGCGGCGTCAGTTCCGGCTTGAGCGCGACCTTGTATTCGGGCGTCGGGATTTTGTTCTTGATCGGCTTCAACGAGCGAAGATAGGCGACAATGGCGTCGGCATCCCGCGGCGTCAGCACCGTGTAATACGCCGTTGGCATGACCGCGAGCACGGTGCCATTCGGGCGTACGCCTTTCATGATCGCGGTCTTGATCTGCTCCGCGGTCCAGTTTCCGATTCCGGTTTCCTTGTCCGGCGTCAGGTTCGATGTATAGACCTTGAAGGCCGGCGTCTCGAACAGGTTGCCGCCGGCAAAGGGCTTGCTCGCCCCTTCAGGACCGCGCGGCGTATGGCAATTGCCGCAATTGAGGATCGAATTGACGAGATATTCGCCGCGTTGCACCGGCGATTGCGCCAGAGCTGCCGCCACCGTCGCAAGATAGAAGACGGCCGATCCCAACAGGCGATGCATGCACATTCCCCCCGATGAGGGAATCTAGAATGATTCTCGGGATGGCGAGAAGGCGGCGCTGCCTTGAGCGGTGCTATCGACGGGGCGGGCGCGCCCTGCGGAATTGCCCAGGCTGCAACACTTCCTCCGGCTCTCGGCGCGCTGCCAGCAATCTCGACACCGCCAGCGCCAGCGCGGCGCCCCCCGCCAGAACACCGAGCGAGATCATCGGCCGGTAGAACAACCATGCCACCGCGATGGTGAGCGGAGCGATGATGGCGGTCAGTGCGAGAGCCGCGGCGAATGTCGTCGCCTGCACCAGATTTCCGATGAAGGGGATCACGTCGGCCAGCGCGACCAGGATCCGCGTCGAGAACACGAGGCCGATGAAGACGATCATCGTGAAGACGCCGCGCAGGATCCAGGTGAGTGACGTGTTCGCATCGCGCGCCGCCTTGAACAGGTCAGCGGCGGAAACGTCGCCCGTGTGCGCGAGCAGGATCACGTCGCCGGCCCGCGTCTGGTATCCGGTCAGCATGTTGTCGCTCTGACGCGCGACCACACTCCCCGTCCCCAGCGGAACGATGCGATAGCTGATCCGATAATCGCCGATGCGGGGCGAGCCGGGTTCTTCGGACAGATAGATCTGGCCCTTCACGATGCTGACCGGGCGGCTCATCTTTTCCCGGATCGGCTCCGCGAGCGACGGCTCCGCCTCGAATGGAGTGTCGGCGTTGAACCGGCGGATCGCCGCAGTACCGAGCTGAAAGGCACCGAGCGTGCCGTCCTCGGCAACGAAATCCCGGCTGCTGATCGTCATCGGCGGATTTTCGTGCAGCCCCGACTGTTTGAAGCGGGACGAATCGATCGGCCGGCTCGACCACTCCTTGTGATAGGTGTAGGTCGTCACCGTCTCTTCGCCGCCGCCCGCGGTCTTGCGGGTCTCGCTCCGGCTGTCCTCCCGCCACTGGTACATCCAGACGTCGCGCAACAACCGCAAGCCGGTTGCGGACACACCGAAGTCGGGGTCGGTCAGCGGGCGCACGGCCTTCAGCTCGCCGGTCACGTAGACAAGCAGCCCGTCATTGGCGAGGCTGACAGACGACGAAGGGACATCGACGACGATGCTTTCGCCTTCGGCGAGAGAGCGCGCCGTCTGCACCGCCCGTCCCTCGTTCCAGAACAAGGCGACGCAGGCGCCGAGCACCACGATCGGACCGAGAACGAGACCAAGCAGCGAGGCGGCCAGCTTGTCCCACCAGGACCGCTTGGTGACTTCCGTGTAGGTATCGCCCGGATCAGACATGACCACGGCCTTCGCAAGCTCAAGCTGCGACGTCAATGCCAACGTCAACGCCGAATACGGCAGAATGCCGTGATCGCCCGGCAAATGAAAAGGGCAGCGCTCGAGACGCTGCCCTTTCAATCTCGCGCGTCAAGCGAAGCGATCGTTATGCCGCGTTCTCTTCGGCGGCCTTCGCCTGAACCGGCCCGGAATCGACGCCCTTGGCATCGACATCGCGGTCGACGAACTCGATCACGGCGATCGGCGCCGAATCGCCGTAGCGGAAGCCGGCCTTGATGATGCGGGTATAGCCGCCGTTGCGCTCCTTGTAGCGGGGGCCAAGCACATCGAAGAGCTTCTTGGCCATCGCGACGTCACGGAGCTGCGACACCGCCTGACGGCGCGCATGCAGATCGCCGCGCTTGCCGAGCGTCACCAGCTTCTCGACGATCGGACGCAGATCCTTCGCCTTCGGCAGCGTGGTGATGATCTGCTCGTGCTTGATCAAAGCCGCGCACATGTTGGCGAACATCGCCTTGCGGTGCTCGGCGGTGCGGTTCAGTTTGCGATGCGCGTTACCGTGACGCATGAACGTGTTTCCTTCTCTTCTCCGCGTCGCGACATCCGCCGGACGGTCTCTCTCAGGTGGGCTTCCTGCGTTCGCCCGAAAAAGTCATGGCCGGACTCCAAGCCCGGCCACGACGGTCAACTCAAACCTCAATAATGGTCTTCGAAGCGCTTGGCGAGATCGTCGATATTCTCCGGCGGCCAGCCCGGCACTTCCATGCCGAGATGCAGGCCCATCTGCGCCAGCACTTCCTTGATCTCGTTGAGCGACTTGCGGCCGAAATTCGGCGTGCGCAGCATCTCGGCTTCGGTCTTCTGAACGAGATCGCCGATATAGACGATGTTGTCGTTCTTCAGGCAGTTCGCCGAACGCACCGAGAGCTCGAGCTCGTCCACCTTCTTGAGGAAGGCCGGGTTGAAGGCAAGGTCCGGGATCGCCTCGGCGACCACTTCCTTGCGCGGCTCCTCGAAATTGACGAACACATTGAGCTGATCCTGAAGGATGCGCGCGGCATAGGCGAGCGCGTCCTCCGGCGATACGGCGCCGTTGGTCTCGATGGCGAGCGTCAGCTTGTCATAGTCGAGGATCTGCCCCTCGCGGGTGTTCTCGACCTTGTACGACACCTTCTTGACCGGCGAATAAAGGCTGTCGACCGGGATCAGACCGATCGGCGCATCCTCGGGGCGATTGCGCTCAGAGGGGACATAGCCCTTGCCGGTGTTGACGGTGAATTCCATGCGGATTTCCGCGCCCTCGTCGAGGGTGCAGAGCACCAGATCCGGATTGAGGATGACGATGTCGCCGACCGTGGAGATGTCGCCGGCGGTCACGACGCCCGGACCCGACTTCTTCACCACCATGCGCTTCGGGCCTTCGCCCTGCATCTTGATGGCGATGTCCTTGATGTTCAGGACGATATCCGTGACGTCTTCGCGGACGCCCGGGATCGACGAGAATTCATGCAGCACGCCGTCGATATGGACCGATTGCACGGCCGCGCCCTGCAGTGACGACAACAAGATGCGCCGCAGCGCGTTGCCCAGCGTCAACCCGAAGCCGCGCTCGAGCGGCTCGGCCACCAGCGTCGCCTCGCGACGCGGGTCGGCACCTGCCGTCACCTGCAGCTTGTTCGGCCTGATCAGTTCCTGCCAATTCTTCTGGATTGTCACGTTTGCACCCATCGCCTTGCTCGGCACGACCTTGCCCTGCGCGTCCCACGCCTGCCCGTGAGACAAGTCGGCGGCGGCGGGCTCTGCGCCCGGCCGCCGGGTCATAAGATCCGTCATACCCGACGCCGCTTCCTCGGCCGGCAGCCGTTATGCGGAATTGGCGTCACATCGCGAATCGACGTGATGGTGAAGCCCGCCGATTGCAGCGCGCGCAGAGCGCTTTCACGGCCCGAACCCGGCCCCGACACTTCGACCTCGAGCGTGCGCATGCCGTGTTCCTGCGCCTTCTTGGCGGCGTCTTCGCTCGCAACCTGCGCGGCATAGGGCGTCGATTTCCGCGAGCCCTTGAACCCCATGGTCCCGGCGGTCGACCAGGCAATGGTGTTGCCTTGGGCGTCGGTAATGGTGATCATGGTATTGTTGAAGCTGGCGTTCACATGCGCGACGCCCGACACGATGTTCTTGCGCTCGCGACGGCGGACGCGCGTAACTTCTTTTGCCATTCTCGTTCCTTTCCAGCGCCCGGTATCGCGAGAAGCCTTCGCGACCTGCGGCGACCGAACTGCAATTACTTCTTCTTGCCCGCAATCGCCTTCGCCGGACCCTTGCGGGTGCGAGCGTTCGTGTGCGTGCGCTGACCGCGTACCGGCAGGCCCTTACGGTGACGCAGGCCGCGATAGCAGCCGAGATCCATCAGGCGCTTGATGTTGATCGCCGTCTCGCGGCGCAGATCGCCCTCGACCGTGAAGTCACGGTCGATCATTTCGCGGATCTGCAGGACTTCCGCATCGGTCAGCTGCGACACACGCCGCTCATAGGGGATGTGAAGCTGCTGCATGATCTGGTCAGCCGCATGAGGGCCGATTCCATGGATGTATTGAAGCGCGACGACGACGCGCTTGTTGGTTGGAATATTGACGCCTGCAATACGGGCCACGATCTCGCTCCATGTGTCGGCGGCCTTTTTGGCCGTCGATCAGCCTTCCTGCTCTGTCCGTGTCTTTCGGAGGGAACCGCAAAGGGTTACCACGACACCTTGCCCCCGCCTCTTTCGGGGCCCGGCATCGTGCATACGTTCTCCCACTGAATGGCGCGGTATGTACGGATTCACCGGCGTTTCGTCAACCTCCGGCCTCGTCCGGAACGGGCTTTTGTAGCCCGATTCCGGGTCGAATTCCTGCCTTTCACGGCCTTGTGGCGGGACCCCGCCGGCTTGGCCGCTTTCGCGGTCCGGGACCCGGATTTGGCGGCCGCCTTGCCGCCGGTCCGGGTTCCGGTCTTGGACGCCTTGGAGGCCTTCGCCGCGGTTTTACGGCCCTTGGTCCCCTTGACGGCACTTCCCTTGGCCGCGCTTCCCTTGGCCGCGCTCACCTTGGCCGCGCCCACCTTGGCGCTCCGGGCCGCAGATTTTGCGGCACGCTTCGGCGTTCCGGCGGCGCCGGTACCCCGCTTCGGCGGCTTGCGGCCCGCCGGACGCCGGCCCGGGGCCGTGCGAGTCCCACGCTTGCGGACCGGGGCCTTCTTCCGGCTCGCCCGGGGCGCGCTCAAGAGCTTGCCGATAGCCTCCGTGACCTCGTCGATGGAGGCCATGCCGTCGGTCGCCTTATGCAGTCCCTTGCGGCGGTAATAGTGCGACAGCGGCGCGGTCTGGGCGTGATAGGCGTCGAGCCGCTTCTTCAGCGATTCGGCGTTGTCGTCGGCCCGCACGGCTTCGCCGCGCGCCTGCATCTCGGCCACCCGCTTCTCGATTCGCTGCAGGAGAATGTCGTCATCGACCTCGAGCTCGATGACCGCGTCGAGCTTCAGGCCTTTCTTGGCCAGCAGCTTCTCGAGCGCCTCGGCCTGGGCGACCGTGCGCGGGAAGCCGTCGAGGATGAACCCCTTCTTTGCGTCCGGCTGAGCGATGCGTTCTTCGATGATGCCGACCACGACCTCATCGGGCACCAGCTCGCCGCGCGCCATGATGTCCTTGGCTCGCAGCCCGATCGGCGTTTCCGCCTTCACCGCCGCGCGCAACATGTCTCCGGTGGAGAGCTGAACGATGCCATGCTTCTCCACGAGCCGTTGCGCCTGAGTGCCCTTTCCCGCTCCCGGCGGTCCGAGCAGGATGAGCCTCATCTTCGTCGCCCCCGCAACTTGGATTTCTTGATCAAGCCTTCATATTGATGGGCCAGCAGATGGCCCTGCACCTGCGCGACCGTGTCCATTGTGACGCTCACCACGATCAGCAAGGACGTGCCGCCGAAATAGAACGGCACCGCTGCGTAGGAGATCAGGATTTCCGGAATGATACAGACGATCGACAGGTAGATCGCGCCGATCACCGTAATGCGCGTGAGCACATAGTCGATATATTCCGCGGTCCGCTCGCCGGGCCGGATGCCCGGTATGAAGCCGCCATGCTTCTTCAGGTTGTCCGCGGTCTCGGTCGGGTTGAACACGATCGCGGTATAGAAGAACGCGAAGAACACGATCAGCGAGATATACAGGATCAGGAACAGCGGGCGGCCGTGACTGAGCTGCGTCGTGATGGTGGTGAGCCAGCTCGGCCCCTGCCCCGCGTTGAAGTTCGCGATCGTGGTCGGCAGCAGCAGCAGCGACGACGCGAAGATAGGCGGGATCACGCCCGAGGTGTTGAGCTTGAGCGGCAGATGCGAGGTCTGCCCCTCGAACATGCGATTGCCGACCTGGCGCTTCGGATACTGGATCAACAGGCGGCGCTGAGCACGCTCCATGAAGACGATGAAGGCCGTGACGACGACTGCCATCACGATGACGACGAGGATCAGGCCAGTCGACAACGCGCCCTGGCGGCCGAGTTCGAGGGTTCCGGCGATGGCCGACGGCAGCTCCGCGACGATGCCGGCCATGATGATCAGCGAAATGCCGTTGCCGATGCCCCGCGAGGTGATCTGCTCGCCGAGCCACATCAGGAACATGGTGCCGCCGGTCAGGGTGATGACCGTGGAGATGCGGAAGAACCAGCCCGGATCGCTGATGACGTTGCCCGCGCCTTCCAGGCCAATGGCAATGCCGTAGGCCTGAACGGCGGCCAGGAGCACCGTGAGGTAGCGGGTGTATTGATTGATGGTCTTGCGGCCGGACTCGCCCTCCTTCTTGAGGGCCTCGAGCGTCGGCGACACCGTCGTCATCAGCTGGATGATGATCGACGCCGAAATGTACGGCATGATGTTCAGCGCAAAGATCGCCATGCGCTGGATGCCGCCGCCGGCGAACATATTGAACATTCCGAGAATGCCGCCGGCCTGGGTGCGGAAAATCTGTTCCCAGGCGGTCGGGTCGATGCCCGGAAGCGGAATGTAAGTCCCCAGCCGATAGACCAGCAGCGCGCCGAGCGTGAACCAGATTCGCTTTTTCAGCTCCTCGGCTTTGCCAAGCGCGGAGAAGTTGATGTTGGCCGCAAGTTGTTCCGCTGCTGAAACCATGCTCGCTCCTGACCCGCGCTAGCCCTTATGACGACCCCAGCGTCATGTAGGCATCACGCAGGTTTTTTGCCCGCGGGCTTGGCAGACTTTTCCGCCTTGGCGTCGCCATCCGCCTTCTTCTTGGCGGGAGCGGCAGCCGCTTCGACGACCTTTGGCTTGTCGAGACCGGCCGCGAAGCGCGCGTTCTTGCCACGCGGCTCCTTCGGAGCCTCCTTGGCCGGGGCGAGAATCTTCACCGAGCCGCCCGCCTTCTCGACGGCGGCGACCGCCGACTTGGAGGCACGCCACACCGTGAACTCGACCTTTGCCTTGATTTCGCCACCGCCGAGCAGCTTCACGCCACCGCGGGCGCGGCTGAGGATCCCGGCATTGACCAGCGTATCGACGTCGACCGGCTTGCCCGCATCGAGCGCGCCGGAATCGATCGCCGCCTGCACGCGGCCAAGATTGATCTCGTTGAGGTCGAGCTGGAACGCGGTGTTGCGGAAACCGCGCTTCGGCAAGCGCCTGTGGAGCGGCATCTGGCCGCCCTCGAAGCCCTTGATGCGCACGCCGGTTCGCGCGGTCTGGCCCTTGCCGCCGCGTCCGCCTGTCTTGCCCTTGCCCGAGCCGATACCGCGGCCGATGCGGGTGCGCGCCTTGGATGAGCCGGGCCGGCCGGCCAGCTGATTGAGCTTCATCGATTACTTTCCTTCCACGACGCGGACGAGATGCGCCACCTTCGCGATCATGCCGCGGGTCGACGGATTGTCCGGCAATTCCTTCACGCGGCCGATCTTGTTCAGCCCGAGCCCGATCAGGGTCGCGCGCTGAGTACCGTCGCGGCGGATCGGGCTGCCGGTCTGCTCGATCTTGATTGTCTTATTCGCTGCCATGACGCATGCCTTCCGGATCGCTTGAGCCGTTTACTCGGCCGTTGCCTCGACACCCTCTTCCCGGCGGCGAGCCTGGAGAGTCGAGACCTTCATCGAGCGGCGCGCCGCGACCGAACGCGGCGAGTCCTGGTTCTTCAGTGCGTCGAAGGTCGCGCGCACCATGTTGTACGGGTTGGACGAGCCGAGCGACTTCGCCACGACGTCCTGCATGCCGAGCGATTCGAACACCGCACGCATCGGACCGCCGGCGATGATGCCGGTACCCGCAGGAGCAGCGCGGAGCTGCACCTTGCCGGCGCCGTGACGGCCCGCGACGTCGTGATGCAGCGTACGGCCCTCGCGCAGCGGAACGCGGATCAGCGAGCGCTTCGCCGCATCGGTTGCCTTGCGGATCGCCTCCGGCACTTCGCGCGCCTTGCCATGGCCAAACCCGACCCGGCCCTTCTGATCGCCGACCACCACGAGCGCGGCAAAGCCGAACCGCCGGCCGCCCTTCACCACCTTCGCGACGCGATTGATGTGGACGAGCTTGTCGATGAATTCCGACTCTTCTCGCTCACTGCGCTCGCGTTCGCGTCTGGGTTCACGTGCCATTTGTCGTTCCTTTAGAAGCTCAGACCGGCTTCGCGTGCGGCATCAGCGAGCGCCTTGATGCGTCCGTGATAAATGTAGCTGCCGCGGTCGAAGATCACGTTCTTGATACCCTTCTGCGTCGCGCGTTCGGCGACCAGCTTGCCGATGACCTTCGCCGCCTCGACGTCGGCGCCGGTCTTGCCGGACTCGCGCTGCGCCTTTTCGAGCGTCGACGCCGAAACCAGCGTCACGCCATTCTTGTCGTCGATCACCTGCGCGTAGATGTGCTTCGACGAGCGGTGAACCGAAAGCCGCATCCGGCCGTTCGCCGCCTTCTTGAGAGCGCGGCGAACACGCGCCTTGCGGCGCTCTGTCGGGGTCTTGTGTGCCATCGTCGTTACTTCTTCTTGCCTTCCTTGCGGAAGATGAATTCGTCGGCATACCGCACGCCCTTGCCCTTGTAGGGTTCCGGCGGACGATAGGCGCGGATCTCCGAAGCGACCTGACCGACCTTCTTCTTGTCGATGCCGGACACTACGATTTCGGTCGGCTTCGGCGTTGCGACCGCAATGCCCTCAGGGATCGGATACAGCACGTCATGGCTGTAGCCGAGCGCGAGCTGCAGGTTCTTGCCCTGGACCGCGGCGCGATAACCGACGCCGGTGATTTCGAGACGACGCTCGAAACCCTTGGTGACGCCGGTCATGATGTTGTTCAGGTTCGCCCGCGTGGTGCCCCACAGCGCGCGCGCCTCCTTGGACTCGTCCTTCGGGTCCACCTTGATCTCGCCCTTGTCCATCGCGACGACGACGCGTTCATCGACAACAAGCGACAGGGTGCCCTTCGGCCCCTTCACGTTGATGGTCTTGCCCGAAACGTTGGCGGTGACGCCGGACGGGACGGAGACTGGTTTCTTGCCGACGCGCGACATCAGAACACCGTGCAAAGCAGTTCGCCGCCGACATTGGCGTCGCGGGCGGAGTGGTCCGCCATCACGCCCTTCGGGGTCGAAAGGATCGAAA
>Ga0182748_1001956_pt1 | contig 19210 bp, 6 predicted proteins | sample eDN3rd37CKraftOP_FD_128877 | JGI IMG/M metagenome (GOLD analysis project Ga0182748, IMG submission 128877) | Enriched Organic Plus compost microbial communities from Emeryville, California, USA - eDNA 3rd pass 37_C Kraft OP (version 2) (version 2) ...
GCGAGCCGCGCTGGGCCATCGCCCACAAGTTCCCGGCCCGCGAGGAACTCACCGAACTGCTCGACGTGGAATTCCAGGTCGGCCGCACCGGCGCCGTGACCCCGGTGGCGCGCCTGAAGCCGGTGCAGGTGGCCGGCGTCACCGTGTCCAACGCCACCCTGCACAACATGGACGAAGTGGCGCGCCTGGGCCTGATGATCGGCGACACCGTGATCATCCGCCGCGCCGGCGACGTGATCCCGCAGGTGATGCAGGTGGTCGTCGAGCGCCGCCCGGCCGACGCGCGCCCGGTGCACATCCCCGAGACCTGCCCGGTGTGCGGCTCGCAGGTCGAGCGCACGCAACTGGTCAAGCGCGCCAAGGGCCGCGAGTCGGTCAGCGAAGGCGCCATCTACCGCTGCGTCGGCCGCCTGTTCTGCCAGGCGCAGCTCAAGCAGTCGATCATCCACTTCGTTTCGCGCCGGGCCATGGACATCGACGGCCTCGGCGACAAGATCGTCGAGCAACTGGTGGACAAGGGCCTGGTCAAGTCGCCGGCCGACCTCTACCGCCTGACCTACGAGCAGGTGATCGAGCTGGAAGGCTTCGCCGAGGTGTCCAGCAACAAGCTGCTCAAATCCATCGCCGACAGCCGCCGGCCGAGCCTGGCGCGCTTCGTCTACGCCCTGGGCATCCCCGACGTCGGCGAGGAGACCGCCAAGCTGCTGGCCCGCGCCCTGGGTTCGCTGGCGCGCATCCAGAAGGCCCTGCCGGAAGTGCTGACCTACCTGCCGGACGTCGGCGCCGAGGTGGCCTACGAGATCCACAACTTCTTCGCCGACGAGCACAACCGCAAGGTGATCGCCGAACTGCTCGACGCCGAGCACGGCGTGCAGTTGCAGGAGGAGGGCGAGGTGGCTGCCGAGTTCGCCGCCTGCGCCACCCTGGCCGGCTTCATCGACAAGCTCAACATCCCCTTCATCGCCGCCACCGGCGCGGAAAAGCTGGCCAGCCGCTTCGGTTCGCTGGAAGGCATCATCCACGCCGACTGGCTCGACCTGCGCCAGGTCGAGCGCCTGCCCGAACGTGCGGCCAAGAGCCTGCGCGAGTTCTTCGACGACGCCGGCAATGCCAAGCGCACCCGTGAGATCGAGGAGCAACTGCGCGAGTTCGGCATGCACTGGGCGAGCGAGAAGAAGCAGGCCGAGGGCCTGCCGCTGGCCGGGCAGACCTGGGTGCTCACCGGCACCCTGGAGGCCATGAGCCGCGACGTCGCCAAGGAGAAGCTGGAAAGCCTGGGCGCCAAGGTCGCCGGCTCCGTGTCGGCCAAGACCCATTGCGTGGTGGCCGGCCCCGGCGCCGGTTCCAAGCTGGCCAAGGCCCAGGAACTCGGCGTGGCGGTGATGGACGAAGAGGGGCTGCTGAAGCTGCTGGCCGACCATGGCCTGAACGCCTGAACCCATTCCCAAGACCATTCGGAGAAGCAACACATGGCAATGACCAAGGAACAACTGGTACGCGACATCGCCGAGTCCCTCGACCTGACCCAGGCCTCGGTGCGTGGCGTGTTCGAGCAACTGGCGCAGATCGTCCAGGACAGCCTGGAGAACGACGGCGAGCTGACCCTGCCGGGCATCGGCAAGCTCAAGGTCAGCGAGCGCGCCGCGCGCACCGGGCGCAACCCGCAGACCGGCAAGAGCATCGAGATCGCGGCGAAGAAGGTGGTGCGCTTCGTCCCGGCCAAGGCCCTGGCCGACAGCCTCAACTGACCGGAGGCGGTGATGGACAAGGCTAGAAAGCAGCGGCTCGCGGGGCTGATCGCCCTGGTCCTGCTGTTCGCCCTCTACGTGGCCTGGACCGAGCGTCCGCAGATCCTGCTGCACTACGACGCCAACGCCAGCGCGCCGGCGAGCTACAGCTTCAAGGAGAACGGCGAGGAAACCCTCTCCGGGGAAATCCAGCCGGGCGCCGTACTGAACTTCCCGCTGCGCCTGCTGCGCGGCAGCGACTACCGCGTGGCCTTCACCTTCCACCGCGGGCAGGAGAAGTACGCCAGCTTCAGCAGCCGGCCCGGCTTCGAGAAGAGCGACCTCTACCTGGGGCCGAACCTGGAGGTCTCCACCCAGCCGATTCCCGGCGGCATGATCCGCGCCGAATGAGGCTATCCCCCACGCCGCCGAGCGAGTGGGGGAGGGGAAACTCAGAGGTAGGTGATGTTCAGCATCAGCGGCCGCGCGCCGCTGCGGCCGTCCAGGTTGCGCAGCACCAGGTTCATGCCGCCGTCCTGCGCTTCGTTCTCGACGCCGAGGTCGACCTTGCGGCCGTCCAGATCGGTCACCGCCAGTTGGCGGGCCGCTTCCTGTCCGGACGGTTCGCTGAACGACAGGCGCGAGGTCTCGCCGCAGCCGGCCAGGTCCAGGCGTGCCTGTTGCGTGCTGGCCTGGCTGGTGAAGTCGATGATCTTGCACGGCGGCGAGTAGACGTGCCCGCTGAAGCTGATGGTGCCGCCATTGGCGAAGGCAGTGGAAGAGAGAGACAGGCCCAGGGCCAGAACAGCGAAAGCAGACTTGATCATCGGAATTCTCCCAAAGCGTTGAGGGCTGAAGCGCCGAGGGGGAGTCCTTCCCCTCCACCTCACCAGTGCCATGGCAGTGTGCCATCATGTCGCGGAGCAAAGTGATATCAAAATGCTATTTATGTGTATGCCATCGCGGAATTCACCGGTAAGTGCTTGAAGTGCTTGTAACTTGCGCTGGGCTCGGTACAATGTCGCCGCCCGCCACCTAGGCGGGCTTCGTTATGGTGGCCCTGTCGGTCCCCCCGCAACGATCAGCCGTGAACCCGGTCAGGCCCGGAAGGGAGCAGCCGCAGCGGTGACATCGTGTGCCGGGGTGTGGCTGGCGGGGCCACCTCCATTTTCGGGGGGCGCTTTTCCTAGCCACAATTCCCCGTGTACGCCTTCCACCTCCCCCCCTTTTTGCCTTCGGGCTCGTCTGATTTTTCCCTACGGCATAGCCGACCTCTCTGTTCCTGTTGAACGAACCCGTAGCCGCGCGTCGGCCTTGGTCCGCCTTGTTTTCCGTCATCCACTGGTACTTGGGTGCCATGTGGGATTTTTCTTATATTGATTGAATAGGCGCTTTTGAGGTGCCGTTTTTCAGGAGCTTCCATTAGATTAGGCAGCCGAGAAAGTTTGCTGTTGTATCGAGTTATCGTCGTTTGTGAGGTTTCCTTGAAAAAGATCAAGATCGTTCTGGCGGATGATCACGCAGTCGTATTGATGGGAGTCCGTGGGATTCTGGAGCGCCATCCGCAATATCAAGTGGCATGTGAGGTGCGAACTTCTGGTGAGTTGGTCGAGGCATTGCGACGGGAACATTTCGATATCGCGATCATCGACTTCAGCATGCCCGGGGACGAAGTCTACGGGGACGGTGTGCGCTTCATCGGCTACCTGGTGCGCAACTTCCCCGAGGTGAGGTTCCTGGTCTTCACCATGCTGTCCAACCGCCTGGTGCTGGACCGCCTGTGCGAGCTCGGGGTGCAGGGCGTGGTGCGCAAGGATGCGGGCATGGCCCAGCTGCTGTCGGCCCTGGACGCCCTGTGCAAGGGCCGCCGGGTGCTCAACCCCTGCACGGGGGACGGCGGCGACCTGCACAGCCGCCTGACCTCGCTCTCGGTCAAGGAATACGAGGTGTTGCGGCTGTTCGTCTCGGGCTTGCGCGTGTGTGAAATAGCGCGCCTGCTGCGGCGCAGCGACAAGACCATCAGCGCGCAGAAGGCATCGGCCAAGCGCCGTCTCGGCGTGACCACGGACCAGGAACTGCTGGCCTGCTGCCTGGAGAAGCATTTCTTCGACTGATGGCCAACAACCTCCAGCCACTCGGAAAAAGCGGGCCTATGCAGCCCGCTTTTTTATTTCCATTTTTCATCCGTGGCGATGTGGCGACAGTTTGATTTTCAGAATGGGTTAAGAATTTTCCGATGGCATATCGGAATTTATCGGCTTGGGGTGGTTCAGGATAATCCTAATTATTGCCGGTGATGAATTTTTAATACTGCCCATCGCTGAAAAGGAATTTCCGAGTTCGCTATTGAATGGCCCGGGCTGGATATTACATGGCACTGGGACAATTCCTTTTCGAGTCATCCCGTGTTAACGAAATTGAAGAAATAGCCTTATCAGGCGGGAGCTCACATGGCCGCAATTCAACTGATTGCGAAAAGTTCGGGGCAGGTTACCGATGTCAGCGGCAAGAACCTGTTGTCGCTGGCGCACCCTTGCGTGGTGAAGATCGCGGCCGCGCCCGACAGCATCCAGTCCATCGGCCGAAATGGCGACAGCCTGGTGATCCGTCTGAAGAACGGCGAAGTCATCAATATTGACAATTTCTTCCAGGCCGTGAACGGCGTGCGCCACGACCTGGTGCTGGAGGCCCCCGGCGGCGAGCTGTGGCTGGCGGACCAGAACGAGCCCTGGGTGACCACCGAGCTGGACTCCATCGAGCAACTGCTGGCGGAACGCAGCGACGACACTTACGCCGTCTTCGGCGTGCTGCCGCTTGCCGGCCTCGGCGCCCTGGGTGTCGGCGGCCTGGCCGCAGCGGCGGGGGGCGGTGGTGGCGGCGGTGGCTCGGACGGCGGCACCGTTACCACCGTCGCCGATGAGAACGGCAACTGGGCATTCCCGGAGAGTCCGCTGGAAAACGGCGAGAGCGGCAGCATCACCGAGCCCCCGGGCAATGTCGGCCCGCCGATCGTGACCGAGCCGGCCGACGTGATCGCGCCGGAACCGCCGGTCATCACCGACAACAATGGCGATGGCCTGAGCGGCACCGGCGAGCCGGAAGGCATCGTCACCGTCGAGTTGCCGGATGGCAGCACCGTGACCACCGTCGTCGACGAAAACGGCAATTGGGAATTCCCGGAGAACCCGCTGGAGAACGGTGAGTCCGGCAGCATCACCATCACCGATCCCTCGGGCAACGTCAGCCCGCCGACCGTCACCGAACCGGCCGACGTCATCGCGCCGGAGCCGCCCGTCATCACCGACAACAACGGCGACGGCCTGAGCGGCACCGGCGAGCCGGAAGGCATCGTCACCGTCGAGCTGCCGGATGGCAGCACCGTGACCACCGTCGTCGACGAAAACGGTAATTGGGAATTCCCGGAGAACCCGCTGGAAAACGGCGAGTCGGGCAACATCACCATCACCGATCCCTCGGGCAACGTCAGTCCGCCGACCGTCACCGAACCGGCCGACGTGATCGCGCCGGAGCCGCCAGTCATCACCGACAACAACGGCGACGGCCTGAGCGGCACCGGCGAGCCGGAAGGCATCGTCACCGTCGAACTGCCGGATGGCAGCACCGTGACCACTGTCGTCGATGAAAACGGTAATTGGGAATTCCCGGAGAACCCGCTGGAGAATGGTGAGAGCGGGACCATCACCATCACCGATCCCTCAGGCAATGTCAGTCCGCCGACCGTCACCGAACCGGCCGACGTCATCGCGCCGGAGCCGCCGGTCATCACCGATAACAACGGCAACGGTCTGAGCGGCACTGGCGAGCCGGAAGGCATCGTCACTGTCGAGCTGCCGGATGGCAGCACCGTGACCACCGTCGTCGACGAAAACGGCAACTGGGAGTTCCCGGAGAGCCCGCTGGAGAACGGCGAGAGCGGCAGCATCACCATCACCGACCCCTCGGGCAACGTCAGCCCGCCAACCATCACCGAACCCGCGGATACCGCCGCCCCCGACATCTCCCAGGCCGAGGCGGGCCTCAGCCTGATCGACGATGTCGGCGCCATCACCGGGCCTATCGCCCAGGGCGGCCATACCGACGACGACCACCCCGAGTTCAAGGGCCAATTGGTCGGCGGCGATGCCGTGCTGGTGAACATCTACGACAACGGAGAGCTGATCGGCAGCAGCCTGGTCGCCGCCGACGGCAGCTGGAGTTTCATTCCCACCCAGCCGCTGGCCGATGGCGAGCACAACCTGCAGGCCAGCGCGATGGATGCCGCCGGCAATGTCAGCGAGCTGCTGCCGGCCGACGGCTGGCGCTTCACCGTAGACACCCTCGCGCCCGTCGAGCTGCCGGAGGAGGGCGGCTCGCTGAGCCTGCTCGACGACGTCGGCAGCGTCACCGGCGAGATCGTCCGCGGCGGCGTGACCGACGATGCCAGGCCGACTTTCGGTGGCAGCGGCATACCGGCCGACATCGTCAGCGTGAACGTCTACGACAACGGCGTGCTGATCGGCAGCGCCAGCGTCAGCCACGGCCAGTGGAGCTTCGAGCCGGCGCTGCCGCTGCTGGCCGGCGAGCACAACTTCCAGGCCGCGCTGGTGGATGCCGCCGGCAACGAAGGGCCGAAGAGCGCCGACTGGCCCTTCAGCCTCAAGCTGACGCCGCCGGCTGCGCCCTCCATCGAACACGTCATCGACGACCAGGCGCCGATCACCAGCGGCCACCTGCAGCCGGGCGCGCAGACCGACGACCGCAGCCCGACCGTCAAGGGCACCGCCGAGGCGGGCACCGTGGTGCACCTGTACGTCAATGGCAGCGAGGTCGGCAGCATCGCTACCGACGCCGAGGGCAACTGGTCGATCGACCTGGCCGACCTCGGCGCCGACGGCATGAAGACCCTGACCGCCAAGGCCGTGGATTCGGCCGGGCAGTGGAGCCCGGCCACCGGCGGCTTCGACATCCTGCTGGACACCAGCGCGCCGGCCGTCCCGGACGCGCCGAGCGCGTTGGACAACGTCGGCGCCGTCACTGGCCCCATCGCCGGAGGCGTGACCGACGACAGCACCCCGACCTTCGGCGGCAGCGCCGAGCCGGGCGCCACCGTCACCATCAAGGATGGCGACAACGTGCTGGGCACCGCCATCGTCGACGGCGACGGCAACTGGAGCTTCACCCCGGCCGAGGCGCTGGGGGAGGGCGAGCACAGCATCAGCACAGTGGTCACCGATGCCGCCGGCAATGCCAGCGAGCCCAGCGACGCGCTGGTGCTGGTGGTCGACACCCGGCCGCTGCAGGTCAGCGTGGCCAAGGCACTGGACGATGCCGGCAGCCTGACCGCCGAGCTGGGCACCGGCGCGGTGACCGACGACCGCACGCCGACCCTGGTGGGCAGCGCCACCGCCGGCGCCCTGGTCACCGTCATGGACGGCGCCAGCGTGCTCGGCTCGGTCGTGGCCGATGCCACCGGCGCCTGGAGCCTGGAACTGCCGGCGCAGGCCGATGGCAGCTACTTCTACAGCGTCACCGCCAGCAACGGCGCCAACAGCGCCAGCACCCGCTTCGAACTGACCATCGACGGCAGCGCGCCGGAGAAACCCGGCGCGATCCTCGCCGTCGACAACCAGGGCGACGTCACCGGCCCGATCGACAACGGCGTGACCGATGACAGCACCCCGACCTTCAGCGGCAGCGCCGAGCCGGGCAGCGTCATCACCATCAAGGACGGCGACGAGGTGCTGGGCACCGCCACGGTCGATGGCGACGGCAACTGGAGCTTCACCCCGGCGCAGCCGCTCACCGACGGCGAGCACGCCATCAGCGTGAGCGCCAGCGACGCGGCCGGCAACGTCAGCGAGCCGAGCGACGTGCTGACGATCCTGGTCGACACCAGCGACGTGGTGGTCAGCATCGAGGCGGCCATCGACGACGTGGGCGAACCCCAGAGCCTGAGCAACGCCGCCCTGACCAACGACACCACCCCGACCCTGGTCGGCAAGACCCTCGCCGACGCGCTCGTGGTCATCTCCGCGGGCGGCGTCGAGATCGGCAGCGTCAGCGCCGATGCCGAGGGCAACTGGAGCTTCCAGTTGCCGGAGCAGGCCGACGGCGAACACAGCTACAGCGCCAGCGTCTCCAACGGCGCCAACAGCGGCAGCGCCGAATTCAGCCTGACCATCGACGGCAGCGCGCCGGCGTCCGCGGAAGTGGTAGTGGCCACTGACGACCAGGGCCTGGTCCGCGGCCCGATCGCCGCCGGCGGCGTCACCGACGACGCCCTGCCGGTGTTCTCCGGCAGGACCGAGGCCGGGGCCATCGTCACTCTCTTCGATGGCGCCGAGGTGCTCGGCAGCGTCACCGCCGACGCCAATGGCGACTGGAGTTTCACCCCGGCCCAGCCGCAGGCCGATGGCGAGCACAGCATCCGCGCGCAGGTCGCCGATGCCGCCGGCAACGCCGGCGAGCCCGGCCCGGCGCTGGAGTTCAGCGTCGATACCGCGCCGGTCAGCGTCAGCGTGATCAAGGCCAGCGACAACGTCGGCGCCAAGCAGGGCGACCTGGCCGACAAGGCGCTCACCGACGACAACCGCCCGAGCCTGGCCGGCACCGCCAGCGCCGGCGCCATCGTCAGCATCCTCGACGGCTCGACGCTGCTCGGTTCGGTGCTCGCCGACGCCGCCGGCCAGTGGAGCCTGGAGTTGCCGGAGCAGGCCGACGGCAGCCACGTCTACGACATCCTGGCCACCGCCGCCAACGGCAACGAGGCCAGCACCCGCTTCGAGCTGACCATCGACACCCAGGCCCCGGACGCCCCGGCGCTGGTCGTGGTGACCGATAACGTCGGCACGCAGCAGGGCGCCCTGGAGGCGGGCGCCGCCAGCGACGACAGCGCCGCGGTGATCAGCGGCAGCGGCGCCAACCCCGGCGACCTCATCACCATCCACGACAACGGCAGCCCGATCGGCAGCGCCATCGTCGACGCCAACGGCAACTGGAGCTACAAGCCGGAAACCCCGCTGGCCGAAGGCGAGCACGCGATCAGCGCCTCGGCCACCGACACCGCCGGCAACGAAAGCGCGCAGGGCCCGGCGCTGAGCTTCGTGGTCGACACCACCGCGCCGGGCGCCATCACCGACCTGGCACTGCTCGACGACGTGGAAGGCGGCGCCTTCGGCGGCATCGCCCAGGGCGAGCCGAGCAACGACGCCACGCCGACCTACAGCGGCCATGTCGAAGGCGGCGCCGTGCTGGTGCGCATCTACGACAACGGCGAGCTGATCGGCTCGGCCAGCGTGGACGAAGCCGGCAACTGGAGCTTCGAGCCGCAGCCGCCGCTGGCCGATGGCGCGCACAGCTTCCAGGCCGAGGCGCTGGACGCCGCCGGCAACCTCGGCCCGCGCAGCGAGGCCTGGGACTTCGTGGTCGACACCGCGCTGCCCGAGACGCCGCGCATCACCCGCGTGCAGGACGACTTCGGCCCGCAGCAGGGCGACCTCGACAAGGGCGCCAGCACCGACGACGTCAGCCTGAACCTCAGCGGCACCGGCAGCGCCGGCGCCACCCTGTTCCTCTACGTGCGCCTCAGCGACGACCCGCAGGCGCCCAGCGAACTGCTGGGCTCCACCGTCATCGACGCCAACGGCGAGTGGAGCCTGGCCACCGACGACCTCGCCCGGTTCGGCGGCGACGGCATGAAATACTTCTGGGCCAGCTCGCAAAGCCCCTCGGGGCAGCTGAGCGAGGCGCCCAGCGAGGACTTCCCGGTGGCGCTGCACACCGCGCTGCCGGAAGCCCCGCAACTGTTGGCGCTGGAGACCGAGGCCTTCACCAGCCAGGTCTGCGGCAACCTCACCAGCGACGCCACGCCGAGCATTTCCGGCAGCGGCGCGCCGGGCTCGCTGGTGCTGGTCTACGACAACGGCCAGGCGCTCGGCTCGGCGCTGGTGGACGAGGCCGGCAACTGGAGCTTCACCCCGCAAGAGCCGCTGACCGACGGCCCGCACGCGCTCACCGCGACCCTCACCGACGCGGTGGGCAACGTCACCGAGCCCAGCGCGCCCTGGCTGTTGGTGATCGATACCCTGGCGCCGAACGTCGGCCTGGACATCAACACCGCCGAGCAACTGGCCGGGCAGACCGAGCCGGGGGCGATCGTCACGGTGATCGACAAGGCCGGCACGGCGCACAGCGTCACCGCCGACCAGAACGGCCGCTGGAGCCTGCAGCCCAACCCGCTGGGCCTGGGCGAGGACGGCAGCATTTCGGTGGCGGACGCGGCGGGCAACCAGTCACAGCCCATCGTCATCCAGGGCGACGTGCTGGCCAGCTACGACCTCACGCGCTACACCAGCCAGGTCAATACCACCGAGGCCGGCCCGCAGGCCAACCCCAGCGTCACCACCCTGGCCGACGGCAGGATAGCGGTGGTCTGGCAGGGCGGCGACACCGCCAGCAACAATGCCGAGGTTTACATGCAGCTGTTCGAGGCCGATGGCGTGACGCGCATCGGCAGCGAGCAGCAGGTCAACCAGCGCAGCAGCTACAACCAGGACAGCCCGCAGGTGGTGGCCCTGGCCGACGGCGGCTACCTGGTGGTCTGGGAGTCCTGGCTGGCCGGCCCGGACACCAGCAACGACGGCATCATGGCGCGCCGCTACGGCGCCGATGGCAGCCCGCTGACCGACGAATTCGCCGTCAACCAGCTGACCGCCGGCGGCCAGCTGTCGGTCTCCGTGGTGGCGCACCCGGGCGGCGGCTACACCATCTCCTGGATCAGCGATCCCGATGGCGGTTCCACCGACAGGATCGTCCAGCGCAGCTTCGATGCCGACGACCAGCCGCTCGGCGCTGACGTGGTGGTGGGCAGCGGCACCGGCTATGGCGCCGAGGGCGCGCCGGCCATGACGGCGTTCGTCGATGCCGCGCACCAGGGCATGTACGTGACCGTGTGGAGCGGCCGCAACGGCCCGGGCGACAGCTCCGGCACCGGCGTCATCGGCCAGCTCCACGCGGCCGACGGCACCCCGCTGGGCGGCAACTTCCAGGTCAACGCCGGCACCGGCAACAACCAGGATTACCCGGACGTGATCACCCTCAAGGACGGCAGCTTCGTGGTGATCTGGGAGGGCAACCCGCCGGGCAGCAGCGGCTTCGATGTCTACATGGCGCACTACAGCGTCGACCCGGCCACCGGCGCCGTGCAGCAGATCGGCCCGGGCGACGTGCGCGTCAACACCGGCATCGCCGGCGACCAGTACAAGCCCACCGCGGTGGCGCTGGACGACGGCGGCTACCTGGTCATCTGGGGCTCGGCCGGCGGCGACGGCAGCGGCTCGGCGATCTTCGCCCAGCGCTACGACGCCCAGGGCCACAAGTTGGGCCGCGAGTTCCTGGTCAACCCGACCACCGAGGGCAACCAGGGCTGGGCCGGCGACAACGTCGACATGAAGAACCTGCTGGACGCCACCCTGATGGCCGACGGCAGCGTCTACGTGACCTGGCAGAGCGACAAGGCCGACAACAGCGGCTGGGGCATCGAGGCCACGGTGATCGACATCGACGCCGGCTACTACTCCGAATTCCGCGTCAACGGCACCCTCGGCGGCGCCCAGGACTATTCGGCCACCGCGAGCCTGCCCAATGGCGGCTTCGTGGTGGTCTGGGAGTCGGCCTCGGGCGATGGTTCCAACGACTGCGTCATGGCCCAGCTGTTCGATGCCAGCGGCATGCCGCTGGGCGGCGAGTTCGTGGTCAACACCAGCACCGGCGACTTCCAGGGCAAGCCGGCGGTGGCGGTGCTGGCCGACGGCAGCTTCGTGGTCAGCTGGACCAGCTACGCCGGCGGCAACGACGCGATCATGCAGCAGAAGTTCGGCTACACCTACGACCTCGACGGCAACATCAGCGGCGCGCAGCCCCAGGGCGGCGAGTCCAGGGTCAACCTCAACGATGCCGACAGCCAGCGCTATTCCAGCATCACCGCGCTGGAAGACGGCGGCTACATGCTCACCTGGAAGTCCTGGGAGGGCGGCGGCTGGCGCATCTACGCCCGCCAGTACGACGTCGACGGCTCGCCGGCCAGCGGCGACCTGCTGGTCAGCGCCACCCACTACACCAGCGACATCATCGGCGCCTCCATCAGCACCCTGGCCGATGGCCGCGTAGTGTTCACCTACGCGCGCAACCTCGGCGGCGGCGACGCCTACTTCCGCATCTACGATCCGAACGCCCAGAGCTTCGGGCCCGAGATCGTCGCCAACCAGACCACCGCCAACAGCCAGGCCTCGCCCAGCGTGTCGGGGCTGGCCAACGGCAACTTCATCGTCACCTGGGATTCCAACGACCACAGCGGCCCGGACCAGTCCGGCTACGGCATCTGGGGGCGCATCTTCGACGCCGCCGGCGTGCCGGTGGGCAACGAGTTCCTGCTCAGCACCAGCACCCTGGGCGACCAGGCCATGCCGGTGGTGGTGCCGCGCGCGGACGGCAGCTTCGTCGTGGTCTACCAGTCGGCCACCGACGCGGCGCCGGGCGCCGGCACCTGGGGCATCTACGCGCAGTTCTTCGACGCTGCCGGGCGCAAGGTCGGCCAGGAACTGCACATCAACCAACTGGTGAGCGGCGACCAGACTCAGGTCGACGCCACCTTCCTCGACAGCGGCAAGCTGTTCGTCAGCTGGACCGACAATGGCGTCGGCGATGGCAACGGCAGCGCCATCAAGGGCAGCCTGGTGGACCTCGACGAGAGCCTCGGGCTGATTCCGCCGCCGCCGCTGGGCGAGGGCGCCACCGGCCTCGACTACGTGCCGGCCAGCCCGCCGCAGATCAGCGTGCTCAGCGTCGGCCTGGACACCAACAGCGCCGAGCGCCTGGGCGGGCGCACCGAGCCGGGGGCGACCGTCAGCGTGGTCGACGCCCAGGGCGTCAGCCACACGGTGGTCGCCGACCAGTACGGCCGCTGGGACTTCTACCCCAACCCGCTGGCCCAGGGCGAGCAGGGCAGCCTGTCGGCCCATGACGGGGCCGGCCACCAGGCGCCGGCGGTGGCCATCCAGGGCGCGGCCCTGGCCGACTACCAGCTGGACCGCCACACCGTGGAAGTGAACAGCACCGAGGCCGGCCCGCAAACCAACCCGAGCGCGGCGACCCTGGCCGATGGCCGGATCATCGTGGTCTGGCAGAGCGGCACCGGCACCGACGTGTTCATGCAACTGTTCGAGGCCGACGGGGTGACCCGCGTCGGCAGCGAGCAGCAGGTCAACCAGCGCAACAGCGGCGACCAGGACGGCCCGCAGGTGGTGGCCCTGGCCGATGGCGGCTACCTGGTGGTCTGGGAGTCCTGGCAGGCGGGCCCGGACACCAGCGGCGACGGCATCATGGCGCGCCGCTATGGCGCCGATGGCACGCCGTTGACCGACGAGTTCGCGGTCAACCTGGGCACTGCCGGCGACCAGCGCCACCCCAGCGCCGTGGCGCACCCGGACGGCGGCTACACCATCAGCTGGACGAGCAACCCCGACTCCGGCTCCACCGACCTGGTGGTGCAGCGCACCTTCGATGCCGACAACCAGCCACTCACCGGCGATGTGCTGGCGGGCAGCGGCCAGGCCTATGGCGCCGAGGGCGCTCCGGCCATGGCGGTGTTCGGCGATGCCGCGCACCAGGGCATGTACGTGACCGTGTGGACCGGCCGCAATGGCCCGGGCGATGCCTCCGGCACCGGCGTCATCGGCCAGCTCCATGCGGCCGACGGCACCGCGCTGGGCGGCAACTTCCAGGTCAACGCCGGCATCGGCAACGACCAGAACAACCCGGACGTGATCGTCCTCAAGGACGGCAGCTTCGTGGTGGTCTGGGAAGGCAACCCGCCGGGCAGCAGCGGCTTCGACGTCTACATGGCGCACTACAGCGTCGACCCGGCCACCGGCGCCGTGCAACTGATCGGCCCGGGCGACGTGCGCGTCAACACCGGCATCGCCGGCGACCAGTACAAGCCCACCGCGGTGGCGCTGGACGACGGCGGCTACCTGGTCATCTGGGGGGCGGCCGGCGGCGACGGCAGCGGTTCGGCGGTCTTCGCCCAGCGCTACGACGCCCAGGGCAACAAGCTGGGCCGCGAGTTCCTGGTCAACCCGACCACCGATGGCAACCAGGCTTCGAACGAGGCCGGCTCGAACGTGCTGGATGCCACCCTGATGGCCGACGGCAACGTCTACGTGACCTGGCAGAGCGACAAGTCCGACAGCAGCGGCTGGGGCATCGAGGGCACGGTGATCGACATCGACGCCGGCTACTTCTCCGAGTTCCGCGTCAACGGCACCCTGGGCGGCGCCCAGGACCATCCGGCCACCGCGAGCCTGTCCAACGGCGGCTTCATCGTCGTCTGGGAATCGGCCACGGGCGATGATTCCAGCGACTGCATCATGGCCCAGCTGTTCGATGCCGCCGGCATGCCGGTGGGCGGCGAGTTCTTGGTCAACGCCACGACCGGCGACTTCCAGGGCAAGCCGGCGGTGGCGGTGCTGGCCGACGGCAGCTTCGTGGTCAGCTGGACCAACCATGCCGGTGGCAACGACGCGATCATGCAGCAGAAGTTCGGCTACACCTACGACCTCGACGGCAACATCAGCGGCGCGCAGCCCCTGGGCGGCGAGTCCATGGTCAACGTCAACGACGTCGGCCAGCAGCGCTTCTCCAGCATCACCGCGCTGGAGGACGGCGGCTACATCGTCAGCTGGAGCGCCAACACCAGCGGCACCAGTGGCAAGTGGCAGATATTCATGCGCCAGTACGCCGCCGATGGCTCGCCGGTGGGCGGCGACCGGCTGGTGGGCGACGCCACCTACCACACCACGGCGGGGCCGGACGCGGCGTCCCTGGCGACCCTGCTGGACGGCACCGTGGTGATCGCCTACAACCGCGACATCGGCGGCGCAGCGGGGGTGGAGTCCTACTTCCGCCTCTACGACCCGGCGACCGGGCTGCTGGGCGAGGAAATCCGCGCCAACCAGACCTCGGCCAACAAGCAGTCCTCGCCGGCGGTGTCGAGGCTGGCCAACGGCAACTTCATCGTCACCTGGGATTCCAACGACCACAGCGGCCCGGACCAGTCCGGCACCAGCACCTGGGGGCGCATCTTCGACGTCACCGGCGCGGCGCTGGGCAGCGAGTTCCTGGTGTCCAACAGCACCACCGGCGACCAGTCCGAGCCCATGGTGGTGGCCCGCGAGGGCGGCGGCTTCGTGGTGGTCTACGTGTCGCGCAGCGAGGCGGCGCCGGGCTCCGGCAGCTATGGCGTGTATGCCCAGTTCTTCGACGATGCCGGGCGCAAGGTCGGCCAGGAACTGCACATCAACCAACTGGTGAGCGGCGACCAGACGCAGGTCGACGCCACCTTCCTCGACAGCGGCAAGCTGTTCGTCAGCTGGACCGACAGCGGCGTCGGCGATGGCAGCGGCAGCGCCATCAAGGGCCGCCTGGTGGACCTGGACGAGACCCTCGGGCTGGCCCCGGCGGTGGCCGAGGGCGGCGCCACCCACGTCGACTACCTGCCGGTCTCCGACGCCGTGGGCACGGCCGCCGACGACATGCTCGACGCCCGCGGCTACACCACCGCCAGCGGCGGCGAGGGCAACGACGTCATCCTCATCGACGGCACCGGCTTCGCCCACATCGACGGCGGCGCCGGCTACGACATCCTGGTCTGGGCCTCGCGCAATGCGCTGGACCTGGGCCAGGTCGCCGACAGGCTGGAGGGCATCGAGGCCATCCGCCTGAGCGAAGGGCTGAGCCAGTCGCTGACGCTGAGCCTGGCCGACCTGCTGAAGGTCACCGAGCCCGACGGCGAGGCCCGGCACAGCCTGAGGATCACCGGCGACAGCGGCCAGAACGGCGTGGTCGACAGCGTCGACATCGACCTCGCGGACTGGGTTCGGCAGGCGCAGCAGGTCACCGAGGGCGCCGTCACCTACGACGTCTACACCTCGAAGAGCGCGTCTTATGCGCGCCTGCTGATCCAGGAGGGCCTGTACGTGGTCTGAGCGGCCCGGCGCCGGGGCGGCCGCTCCCGGCGCGCTGGCTCCCACCTGCGGCGCGAACCTCGTTCGCGCCGTTTTTCATCGCGGCCGGCGCGCCGGCCCGAGTCCGAAAAACAGCGGGCGGCTTGAGGGATTTCCTAAAAGCCCGTCCCGGGCGGCGGAGTTCCTACGGCTTTAGGGAGTTTCCTAACCCATGCGCCGGCCCGCTGCTCTAGTCTGCCCGCGGTTCGTGGCGAGTACCCATGGCGCATGGGCGATGTCACTTCATTCACTTCGGGGAGAAATTACCAGATGGACGCAATTGAACTGATCGCGAAAAGCTCGGGGCAGGTGACCCCCGTGACCGGCAATGGCCCCCTGAGCCTGTCGCGGCCCGGCGTGGTGAAGATCGCCGCGGCGCCGGAGGACGTCCAATCCCTCAGCCGCAACGGCGATCACCTGCTGGTGCGCCTGAAGACCGGCAAGGTCATCACCGTCGAGAACTTCTTCCAGGGCTTCGATGGCGTACACAACGACCTGGTGCTGCAGGCGCCGGACGGTCAGCTGTGGCAGGCCGGCTACGAAGAGCCCTGGGACGGCATGGAACTGACGCGCCTGGACTCCGTCGACGAACTGCTGGCGTTGCAGTCGGACGACCACAACGTCGCCTTCGGCCTGCTGGTGCCGGCGGCGGGGCTGGGCGCCATCGGCGTGGGCAACATGCTCACCCAGCGCGACGGCGGTGGCGGCGGCAGCCCGCGCTCGGTGGGCCCGTTGCCGGAAGGACAGGCGCCGGGCGCGCCGCAGATCCTGTTCAACAACCAGCAGGGCCTGACCGGCACCGCCGAGCCCGGCAGCCTGATCACCCTGACCCGCCCGGACGGCAGCACCGAGACCGCCACCACCAATGCCGATGGCACCTGGAGCTTCCTGCCCAACCCGCTGGAGGACGGCCAGTCCGGCAGCGTCACCGCGTCCAACGGCGACGGCGCCAGCCCGGCGGTGGACACCGGCCCGGCGGACCTGACGCCGCCGAAGGACCCAGTCGTCAGCGAGAACAACGCCAATGGCCTGTCCGGCACCGGCGAGGCGGGCGACACCATCATCCTCACCAAGCCCGATGGCAGCACCGTCACCACCGTCGTGGACGAGAACGGCAACTGGAGCTTCCCGGAGAACCCGCTGGGCAATGGCGAGTCCGGCTCGCTGGTGGAAGTGGACCCGGCCGGCAACTCCAGCGGCAGCGTCGATACCGGTCTGGCCGACCTGGAAGTGCCGGAGCCGCCGGTGGTCACCGAGAACAATGGCAATGGCCTGGGCGGCACCGGTGAGCCGGAAGGCATCGTCACCGTCGAGCGGCCGGACGGCAGCACCGTGACCGCCATCGTCGATGAAAACGGCAACTGGGAATTCCCGGAGAACCCGTTGGAGAACGGCGAAAGCGGCAGCATCACCATTACCGACCCCGCGGGCAACGTCAGCCCGCCGACCGTCACCGAGCCGGCCGATCTGCTGCCGCCCGTGCTGCCTGAAGGGCACGAGTGGCTGCAACTGATCGACGACATCGGCGAGGTGACGGGCGAGATCGCCAAGGGCGGCGTGACCGACGACGCGCGTCCCGAAGTGATTGGCGACTGCGGCGCCGACAGCGATGCCGTGCTGGCCTTCATCTACTTCGACGGCACGCTGCTGGGCAGCGCCACCGTCACCGCGGGCAAATGGAGCTTCCCCCTGGAAAGCGATCTTGCGGCGGGCGCCCACCAGTTCCAGGTGGAACTGCAGGACGCCGCCGGCAACCGCAGCGCCAAGAGCGAACCCTGGGACTTCACCCTGGAGCTTCCCGATGCGCCCGAGGCGCCAAGCATCGACTGGGTCCAGGACGACCAGGAGCCGCTGGTGGTCGAACTGCAACCCGGGGACAGCACCAACGACCGCAGTCCCATCGTCGGCGGCAGCGGCGTGCCGGGCAGCCTGCTGACCCTGTACGTCGACGACCAGGCCGTGGGCAGTGTGACCGTGGGCGAGGACGGCAAGTGGGAAATCGCCATCGCCGACCTGGGCGCCGATGGCGCCAAGCGCATCAGCGCCGACCAGGCCAGCGCCGGCGGGCCGAGCGGCCCGCGCAGCGAGGTGGTGGAGATCGTCCTGGACACCCAGGCGCCGGCCCGGCCGGTCATCGAGCGGGTCTACGACAACCTCGGGGACCAGCACGGCGACATCGAACCCAATGGCGTGACCGACGATTTCTGGCCGGAAATCAGCGGCCGCGTCGAGGGTGGCGATGCGACTTACGTGAAGCTCTTCGACAAGGGCATGCCGATCGGAACCGCCACGGTCAACGCGGACGGCACCTGGTCCTTCACCCCCGTCTCGTCGCTGGGCATAGGCCAGCACAGCCTGCAGGTCATCGCGGTGGACGCGGCGGGCAACGAGAGCCCGTTGAGCGACGCCTGGTCCTATGAAACCTACGTGCCGCCGTCGTTGGAACCGAGCATCACCGGCGTCCGGGACGACTACGGTGCCGAACAGGGCGCCCTGCAGAAGGAAGACTTCACCGACGACAGCACGCCGGTGGTGCGTGGCACCGGGCGTCCCGGTGATGTCATGGAGCTCTACCTGCAACTGGAGGACGGCGCGCTGAATCTGGGAACCGCCTACCTGGTGGGCTCGGCCGTGATCGATGCGAAGGGCCACTGGCAGATCGAGTCCGACGACCTGGCCCAGTATGGCGGCTATGGCATGAAGTTCCTCTATGCCTCTTCCTATAACGAGGGTGGCGACCGCCCGGCGCCCACCGGGGCATACCCCATCTACCTGGAGGATCCCGCCGCGCCGGAGCAGTTGCGTTCGTTGTCATCGGCGCTGGACGAACCGCAGGAGCCGGGCGTGGCGGAGGGCGAGGGCGCCGGGCTGATCCAGCAGGTGCTCGGCCTGGCCGTGGGCACGGGGGCCGCGCTGCCGGCCGGCCCCGAGCCGGACCTGGCCGGGTTGCTGACCGATATCCGGCTGCCGCGGCAGTTCCAGTTGGAGGCTGATGGGAGCCGGGGCATCACCGAGCCCACCGGCGAGGTCTTCGCGCCGCTGTCGTCGGGCGAGCGCCTCGACCTGCTCGGCCTGCAGCACAGCCAGCAACTGGTGCTCTGACGCCCGGCTCCCGCCGCCCGCGGCGGGGTTCGTCACGAAGGGCGCGAACCTTGGGTTCGCGCCCTTTTTTGTTCGCGGCGGGCGCTTTCCGGGCCTTGTGGGGGCTTGCCCTTCGCGTGCGCTGGCCCGAAGGGGAATAACCCAGAGACTTTTGGGTTGGGGGTTTGGTGTAGCGCGCCGCTCCGAGTGCTCGGATGTTTCTTGTTTCGCCCCCTCGGGCGAGTCCCTTTTGTCAATCGGTGGAAGGCCACCCCCGCAAAAAGGAACCAAAAAGGCTTGCCCCGACATACGGGCCCGATGGAGCCGGGCTACCCTCGCGAA
>Ga0182748_1001958_pt1 | contig 19202 bp, 16 predicted proteins | sample eDN3rd37CKraftOP_FD_128877 | JGI IMG/M metagenome (GOLD analysis project Ga0182748, IMG submission 128877) | Enriched Organic Plus compost microbial communities from Emeryville, California, USA - eDNA 3rd pass 37_C Kraft OP (version 2) (version 2) ...
CCTAAGAATTTGATTTTATTGGCGCGCCGTACCCGGTGTAGATGATAACTACGTTTACGCTATAGCTCTCTAAAATGGGACTGGAAGATCGGCTGGGCGATTTCTATATCCTGCGAACGGGCTCCCCCCTGGCGCGATCTTCCTGAGCACTATGACCCCTACACGACGGCCTACAATCGGTATAATCGGTGGGTCAAAGCGGATGTGTGGCTGCGTGTTTTCAAGGCTTGGCAGCCGCATCGCCAGTCGATGCAGTTGATCGACTCGTCCGTCGTGCGTGCCCACCAACATGCCGGGAGCGGCAAAAAGGAGACCCGGATCACGCCATCGGCGGCTCCGCAGAGGACTGACCAGCAAGATTCATGTCGTTGTCGACGAGCATGGATTGCCAGTCCGTCTCGCTCTGACCTTGGGGCAGGTATCCGACAAAGCGACCGCGCCCAGCCTGCTCGAAAGCTTGCATCCCGCCTCCGTCATTGCCGATTGCGGCTAGGACTGGCGGCATCTGATTGATCTGGTCAACCAGCGCGGCGGGCAGGCTTACATTCCAACCCAGCGCGACCGCAAGATCCAGAGATCGGTCGATCCGAGCCTCTATCGCCAGCGCAATCTAGTCGAGCGCTTCTTTTGCAAGCTCAAACACTTCAGACGGGTTGCGATGCGCTACGACAAGCTCGCAAGGAACTTCCTCGCCGCCGTCGCGCTCGCCTCAGCCACACCCTGGATACGAAGTTATGAGTCCATGACCTAGGACCGGAGTTCGATTGCGTCCCGGCTGAGGCTTTCGAGGAAATCCAGGAATTCCGCCGATGCCGCTGCCGCCTCGCGCGGCGAACCATCTGCGACCAGCCGCAAGATATTGTCGTGCAGTTCGGCTGCTTTCTCAAACTGTCCCGTGTCTTCAATGTAGGCGTACCAGAAACGGCGTGCCAAGCTATTAATCGTTCCAATTGTCTTTTCAAGCGTTGCGTTTCGTGCGGCACGCGCCTTGATCTCGTGCACGGCTCTATTGGCACGAAGATATCGTCTTCGGTCTCTTGCAGTCGCTGCACGCCTAATTTCAATACCGAGCTTGCGCATTTCGTTTCGCTCTTCCGGCGTGGCCCGCTTTGCTGCGAGGCGGACGACCAGATCTTCCAGTGGCCGTCGAACCTCCAACAATTCCATCTGTTTGAGAATATCTGACCGAGCCACCATCGCGCCGCGACTGGGAAATACATCGATGAAGCCTTCGTGCTTGAGCCGAAGGAGGGCTTCTCGAATTGGCGTGCGGCCGCAGCCGAGTTCTTCCGCCAGTTTGTTTTCGGAAATCATCGCGCCCGGCGGCAATTCACGCAAGACGATCATTTCTTCGATCCGCCGATAGGCGGTGTCGGCAAGGCTACCAATGTCATCGACACGTTTCGCGCGAACTTCTTGCATGATTCGAACTTTCAAGGGCGCTTCAAAATAGCATTTGACTCGAAAATAGACAACCGATATATCGGTTGTCGACAGCGAGATGGAGATGCTCGGTGGATACACGTCCGCGCACCAGAATAGACACTGAGGTTCTTGTTGTTGGCGGTGGTGCTGCAGGGGTGGCTGCAGCGGTGACGGCCGCAAGGCGGGGCGTATCTGTCACTCTGATTGAGCGTTACGGCTTTTGTGGTGGCGGTGCTGTCGCGGGCCTCTCCGGAACTGTCTGCGGCCTCTATGAGGCGACCGATCACGGATCGGCGTTGCCGAACCAGGTCGTGTTCGGCTTTGCCGACGAGTTCTGCCGGCGGCTGGAGACGATGGGCGGCTTGGCCAAGCCCGTCAAATACGGAAAGACCTGGACCAGGGTGCACGATCCGCTCGTCTGGCGCGAAGCGGCCGATGGCCTCCTGTCAGAGGCGGGTATCCAGACCATCTATCATGCCGTCGCGGTCGATCTCCGTCTCGATGGTGGCGAAAAGGTCGACTTGGTCGATGTTTGGACCAAGCAGGGTCGCGTGGAGGTGAGGCCGCAGCTGGTCATTGACGCCAGCGGAGACGCCGACATGGTGGCCATGGCTGGCTTGCCCTCGTTCGTCGGAGACCACGGGCAAGTGCAAAATCCGACGATGATCTTTCGTTTGTCCGGTGTCGATACTCGGCGGTTCGTCGCGGCCTATGGCCAAGATACCATCATGCCGGAGGCGATCACCGAGCTAATTCGCTCGAAACACGCTGCCGGCCAATATGATTTGCCGCGGGCGAAAATCTGGATGTTCACCACGACACGGCCCGGCGAACTACTGTGCAATTGCACGCGGGTGATTGGACGCGACAGTCGCGAATTGAACCCGCTGTTGTGGCGGGACTTTACCGAAGCAGAAATACAAGGGCGTCGGCAAGTCCGAAACTATGAGAGGTTCTTTCGCGACAACCTTGCTGGCTGTGAGAATGCATTCGTCAACGATACGGGTGTTCAAGTGGGCGTAAGGCAGACCCGCCAGATCGAGGGCATGAGCAAACTTACCAATGCGGATGTCATCGCGGCCTCCAAGTTCCCTGATGCGATCGCGCGCTCGCCGTGGCCCATTGAACTGCACGCCGGTTCGAAACCCAGGGTCGAATGGTTGCTGAACGACGTCTACGAGATTCCATTCGGCTGCTTCGTACCTCAGCGTGGCGAGGGACTCCTTGTTGCCGGGCGCTGCCTGTCCGCTGAGCATGAAGCCGTCGCCTCCGCGCGCGTCACCGCTCAGTGCTTCTCCTACGGCCACGCCATCGGTCATGCCGTGGCTATCGCCATCAAGGATCGCATGGCTCCGCGAAACATTTCGGGACGCGACATCCGCGAGCTTCTGAATCGCGATGGCGCCCGGTTGAACTGATCAAAGACGAGGCAATGATGATTGCGAGTGAAACGAAAGGGACAGTATCTGTCATAACATTGGCACGCCCTGAGCGAAGGAACGCGCTCGGAACGGAAAGTATGCGCGACCTGGGCACGGCCTTGTCGAAGGCGGACCGCGATCCGGAGACGGGTTCGATCGTGCTGACCGGAGCTCCACCAGCGTTCTGCGCTGGAAGCGACCTTAAGGAACTCGGCGGCCTCTCCATCGCGGAGATGTGCGAGCACGAAGCAGCCACCGCGGCCGTGGCCCGTAACATCGCATTCTTGTCAAAGCCAGTGGTTGCAGGAGTTGAGGGTTACGCGCTTGGCGGAGGCTTTATCCTGGCAGTCTCATGCGATGTCGTCGTCACTGCGACCAACGCGAGGTGGCATTTGCCGGAAGTGAAGAATGGCTGGCTGCCGCCATGGGGTCTGCAGGCTCTCATCGCGCGAGTAGGCCCGGTCAAGGCACGCCTTATCACCTGGGGAGCGGAGCCGATTGCAGGTGCTGAAGCTCTTCGGCTTGGCGTCGCCGACTATGTGGCCGAGCCGGACGGCGTCCTCACGCGGTCGCTCGCTGTCGCTGAATCCCTCGCGGCCCTTCCGCGGGAGGCTGTGACTTCGGCGAAACGGTTTTTCGAACCATTTGTCGCCGGTGATGGTGAGCGCCTCGACAGTGTTGCCAGTCGATTCTTCCGGGCCGACTGCGAGAGTGCCTCCGCTCGCGCGACCCTCGATCGTTTCACGGTGAAATCATGAGTAAGATTGTTGACGCTACGGCGGCAGTGGCCTCGATCAAGGACGGCGAGACCGTCGCTTCGGTCGGTGTGATCGGCTGGATTACACCCGATAAGGTTCTCAAGGCCCTTGGTGATCGTTTTCGCGAAACTGGTTCACCGCGAAACCTGACCTTCTATTTCCCCTGCGGCACCGGCGATGCACAGGGGATCAAAGGCATGGACCATGTCGCCCAAGAAGGCTTGATGAAGCGGATCGTGTCGGGATCCTATATCAACCCGGTTGATCCGAAGACTGGCAGGCGCCCCGAGTTGATGCGGCTGATCCGCCAGAACCTCATCGAGGCATACTCCTGGCCGATTGGGGCGTCGATGCACTGGCTGCGCGAAGTCGCGCGCAAGAGCCCAGGCTATCTGACCCGAATCGGATTAGGAACCTACGTTGACCCCGATCATGGCGGAGGGCAGCTCACCGAACGCGCCAAGGACCAGCTCATCCAGAAGATCAAGCTAAACGGCGAAGATCTGCTGTTCTACCCAACTTGGCCGCTCGATGTCGCGGTCGTGCGAGCATCAAGTGCCGACCAATATGGCAACCTGTCGTTCGAAGACGAGGCCCTTGTATCCTCAAATATGGGTCTTGCGCTAGCGGCGAAGGCGAGCGGCGGTCGAGTGATCGCCCAGGTTCGGCGCATTGTCCCAACTGATTCACGGCCGGCGTCCGCCGTCGGCATTCCCGGCATGTTTGTCGATAGTATCGTGGTCGACCCCATGATGATGATGACAAGCGAAACGGCGTTCGATCCAACCTATTTTGGCGGCGAGCGCCTGCGACTCGCCGAGTTGCCGCGGCCTCCCATGAGCGCCGACAAGGTAATCGCTGCGCGCGGCGCCCGGGAGGTCCGGAAACGCGAGCTGTCGATCTTTGGCTTCGGTGCCGCTGCTGATATTCCGCTGGTCATGGCCGAGCAGGGTCTATTCGACGACGACGCATTGAGGGATTACTGGTTCACCACCGAACATGGTTCCTATGGCGGCGTTGTCATGTCTGGATGGCAGTTCTCGGCCAACGTCAATCCCGATGCGATCGTCGATGGTCTGTACCAGTTCGACATCATCGACGGGGGACTCTGTACTTTTGCGGCTCTTGCATTCGCCCAGTTCGATGCGACCGGGGTCGTCAACGTCAGCAAGTTCGGCGCGGCTAACCCTGGCGCCGGTGGGTTCATCGACATCGCCCAGAGCGCGCGCAGGCTGGTTTTTACCGGTACCTTCACCACCGCTGGTTTGGAAACGTCATGCGAGAATGGACGACTAAACATTATTCGAGACGGTAAGGTTTCCAAATTCGTCAATACCGTAGACAGCGTGACTTACCGCGTGCTCGATGGCGTTCGTCTCCGCGGTCAGACCGCACTGATCGTGACGGAACGGGCGGTTTTCGAGGTCACGGCCGAAGGGCTAGTGCTGATTGAAATTGCGCCGGGCGTCGATGTACGCCGGCACGTTCTTGAGCGAATGGAGTTTGCGCCCACGCGCATTCTCGATCCGTTGCCGGAAATGGACCGTGCCTTCTTCGCCGGCGGGTCGGTACTGCAAATCGCAATCTAAGAATAAACTTTGGAGGGAAACATGGTCCGCCATCGTTCTGAAATTCCATCAGATGTGATGAACTTGATCCGTCTTGGCGCGGTGTTACCGGCTCATCCGTTGGCGCTGGATGAGAATAGACGTCTCGATCGGATTCGACAGCGGGCACTGACACGCTATTACATCGATGCCGGCGCTGGCGGCGTCGCGGTTGGCGTACACACCACTCAGTTTGGCATCCGCGACGCCGATCTCTATGCGCCGGTGTTGCGCATTGCCGCCGAGGCCGTGGCCGAAGCAGGTGTCCCAAAGGTACTGGTGGCCGGTGTGACAGGCCGTACCGACCAAGCGGTGCGGGAAGCGCAGATCGCGCGCGATCTCGGCTACCACGTGGTGCTGCTGAACGTGGCGGCATTTCGTGGTGCCGCTGAACACGAAATCCTCGATCATTGCCGCATCATCGCCGAAGAAATGCCTATCGTAGGCTTCGCGCTTCTACCTGGCGTCGGCGGCATGCATCTGTCCTACGCGTTCTGGGCGTCGTTTGCGCAGATCGAAAACGTGGTCGCCATCAAGTTGGCCCCGTTCGACCGATATCGAACGATCGACATCATTCGCGCCGTGATCGACGCCGGAGCGGCTGATCGCATCACATTGTATACGGGCAACGATGATCATATCGGCCTTGATCTGATCGTTCCGTTCGTCGTCCGCAGCGCGGACGGTCGACAAGAGACCAGGACGCGCATCCGCGGTGGTCTGCTCGGGCACTGGAGCGTCTGGACCAAGACAGCCGTCCAGATGCTGGAGCGAATTCACGCAGTCGGCGATGGTGCTGACGTTCCGGCCGATATCCTCGCGCTCGACTCCATCGTTACTGATTGCAATGGGGCGATTTACGACGCAGCGAACGGCCTCAAGGGCTGCATTCCCGGATGTCTCGAAGTTCTGCGGCGCCAGGGATTGCTGCGCGGAACATGGTGTCTTGATCCCGCTGAGGTTCTAAGCGCTGGCCAGAGCGAGGCCATCGATCGCGTCCAGGTGCAGTATCCGGAAATGAACGACGATGCCTTTGTGAGCGCGAATCTGCATCGCTGGCTCTCGGATCGAGCCGACGCGATTCCGCTCGTTGCCTAACCACCACACCATCAATTCCGTCGCAACGATCGCGACAGTCATAGGAGTTCGAAATGCCGCAGCAACGCCAGAGCGCGACAATCCTTCGTCCAGATATGTTCCCCACACACTTTAAGGATGTCGACAACCTCGAGGAGTTCATGTCGACGCCGACGCTCGCGCTGGTCGAGGATCTTGCTGCGGTTCCCGGCGACATCATGATCCTCGGTGTTGCCGGCAAGATGGGCGTCACGCTGGCGCGCGTGATCAAACGCGCGGCGCCGGAGAAACGAGTGATCGGCGTGGCGCGTTTCTCAGAACCCGGCATGCGGGAGCAACTCGAGAGCTGGGGCATCGAAACTATCGTCTGCGATCTGCTGGATCGCAGGGCGGTTAAGGAATTGCCGAAGCTCCCGAATATCATCTATATGGCTGGGCTCAAATTCGACTTCCACGGTCGAGAAGATTTTCTTTGGGCGATGAACACTATCGCGCCTGCCATCGTGGCCGAAGTGTTCGCGGGGTCTCGCATTGTCGCGCTCTCGACCATCCACGTCTACCCTTGGTCCAATCCACTCCATGGGGGTGTCACGGAACAATCGCCGCCCCTGGCACGTCCGGGCGAATACGCCAACTCGGTGGTCGGCCGTGAACGAATCTTCCAGTATTACTCCCGCCTGCATAACACGCCTGGGCGGAACGTGCGGTTCGTCTATGCGATCGACATGCGTTATGGCGTCCTCCAGGAGATTGCGAGCTGGGTGTTGAGCGGTCAGGAGATTCCGCTCGAGACAGGCATGGTCAATATTATGTGGCAGGGCGATGCGATCAATCATTTTGCGCGACTGCTGCGGCACTGCGAGGTGCCGGCGACTCCGATCAACATTGGCGGTCCGGAAGCCGTAAGTGTTCGCCGCGTTGCGACTCTGTTCGGTGAGATATTTGGCATTGAGCCGAAGTTCAAAGGGCAGGAAAGCGAGTGCTTATTCGTCAATTGTGACGCTGCGGCCGAACTGCTGGGCAACCCGATCGTCCCAGTCAACGTGATGATACGCTGGGTGGCAGAGTGGGTGAAAAGCGGAAAGCCCACTCTCGGGAAGCCGAGCAAGTTCGAGGTACGAAGCGGCGTGTTCTGAGGGCGCCGAAACTGGCCACGCGATTCATTTAGCAAAATTGAAAACAAGAAGGGGGGATCAGATGTCTGTCAACGAATTTGACGCAGCCATGTTGCGCGATCAGGTGTCGGTCGGTACCAACAGCGGGCCGGCTGTCATATCTGCAACCGATATTTCGAACCGTATCGAGCGGATGCCAATTTCTCGCTGGCACGTTAAGGCGCGGGTCTTGGTAGGAACTGCCACGTTCTTCGACGCCTTCGATGCCCTCACCATCGCCCAGGTGCTACCGGTTTTGGCGGTGCTCTGGAAGCTGACCGGGCCGCAAATCGGTATGCTGATTTCGATCGGCTACCTTGGCCAGCTTTTCGGTGCGTTATTCTTTGGTTGGCTCGCCGAACGACGAGGACGCGTGATTGCGATGATCTGTGCGATCGTGACATTCTCGTGCATGAGTATCGCTTGTGCATTAGCCTGGGACTATAACTCGCTACTCGCTTTCCGCACGATCCAGGGCTTCGGCCTCGGCGGCGAGGTGCCGATTGCAGCCGCGTATATCAGCGAAATGACAAAGGCACACGGCCGCGGCCGGTTCGTTCTGATCTACGAGCTGATATTTTCGGTCGGTGTCGTCATGGCGGGGGTTGTCGGATATTGGCTCGTGCCATTGCTGGGCTGGCAGTACATGTTTGTGATCGGAGCGGCACCTGTGCTGATGATATACACCCTATATCGCTGGCTTCCCGAATCGCCGAGATGGCTTGCGTCGCGAGGCAGGCTGCAGGAGGCTGACGTCGCCCTCACAAGGATCGAGAGCCAAGTCGAGCGTGAGACCGGCCAATCTCTCCCGAAGGTGGAACCGATCGCGTCAGCCGTCGCTACACAGAACCAATCGTCGGCTTGGGGCGAGCTGTTCAGTTCGGTCTATCTACCGCGTACCTTAATGGTGTGGTCTATCTGGTTCGGCGCGTACATTGTGTACTACGGCATCGGAACTTGGCTGCCGAGCTTGTATCGAACTGTTTTCCATCTGCCACTTGAAGTGTCGCTACGATATGGCCTGATCAGCAACGGCATCGGATTTCTCGGAGCAACTCTCTGTGCATTGACGATCGATTACTTCGGCAGGCGATTCTGGTTCGCGGTTTCGCTCGGCGGATCGGCAGTGTTTCTTGGTATCCTTTGGTGGCTTGGTGCAAAATCACCGGAGCAGGTGCTAATCTACAGCAGTGGCGCCTATTTCTTTGCAACGGCTGCGGCCGTCGGCGTGTACCTCTATACTCCTGAGCTCTATCCGACCCGCGTCCGTGCGCTTGGAGTCGCGACTGCAACTGCTTGGCTACGGCTAGCCTCGATCGTCGGGCCCACGATCGTCGGGACGATGTCTACATATGGTCTTGGTTCGGTGTTTCTCACCTTCGCCGTCGCGGCCCTAATCGCGACCCTGATTGTGATGGTCTTCGCTGTTGAGACCAAGGGTGGTGTTCTGGAACAGTTGTCGCCGTGAGAGCAGTTGTCTGAGCATATCGGCGAATTCGTGTCCTGCTGCGCCAGTGAAGACTGGCGTCACGGACAGAACAAGACTCGACGCATCTATTGCAAGTTAAGCCTGCAATTGCGTAACAAGAAGCTGAAGCGCCGGGTCAAGGACAAGCTGCGGGAGATCGCCGGCCGCGAACTGATACTGGTCAATTCTTTGACGTACTACGGACGTTGCAGAGAGATGTCCAACGTAAATCGATGCGTCACTTGGCTAATGCTTGTCCGGAATTCGTATCGAAGTAGTGGGAGTGAAGCGGATCGAATATAAGGCCGACCCGTTCGCCGACTTGCGGTGCGATCTGAGGTGGTGCGACCGCGCAGATTTTGCGGCCGCTCGGCAAGCTGCAGGTGAGCAAGTTTTCCGCTCCGGTATGCTCTACCAACGCAACCGTGCCGGCGATATCCGAACTCTCTGCTGGACCCAACGTAATGTTATGTGGTCTCACACCGAGCGTGATGTCGCGCGGCGCGTCGACACCTAGCCGCCTGTTTGTGGTGAACTGGCCGTCCTGGCCGAGATCGAATCCGGAGGCACTCCGCTGCGCCGGGATCAGATTCATCTCGGGGCTTCCGAGGAACGTGGCGACGAAAAGGTTGGCTGGCCGGGCATACAGATCGGCTGGACGCCCGACCTGTTCGACACGTCCTTCGCGGAGAACGACGATCTTGTCAGCCATGGTCATGGCTTCGATTTGATCGTGAGTCACATAGATCGTTGTCGCCTTGAGCCGGTCGTGCAGCCCGCGAATCTCGGCGCGCATCTGCACTCTCAACTTGGCGTCCAGATTGGAGAGGGGTTCGTCGAAAAGAAATAAGGATGGATTTCTGACAATGGCACGACCCATGGCGACGCGCTGGCGTTGCCCGCCGGAGAGCTGGCGTGGAAGTCGATCGAGCAACGGGCCGAGACCGAGAATATCGGACGCCTTTCTGACCTGTTTGGCAATTGTCGCCTTGTCTGTCCTGGCGAGTTGCAGCGAGAACGCCATGTTCTCGCGAACCTTCATGTGCGGATACAGAGCGTAGCTCTGGAACACCATGGCGATGTTGCGTTGCTTTGGCGAGAGATCGTTGACCCGTTTACCACCAATCGACAGGTCGCCGGCGTCGATCGATTCCAGGCCCGCGATCATGCGCAAAAGGGTAGATTTGCCGCATCCCGAAGGACCGACAAGAACGACGAACTCGCCGTCTTCGATCGTGAGGTCGAGAGAAGGAATGATTTCGGTCTTCCCGAAGCGCTTGCGTAGTCCCGAGAGCGTGACGTCCGTCATGCGACGTTCTCCTTGTGATGCGGTTGAACCGATGCCGGCGCAGCCGCTGATTTCTGTGCGACGTCTTCTCGAACGAATTGCGCGGCACGCTCGCCGATCATGATCGCGGCGGCGTTGGTATTGCCGGAAATCAAGCGAGGCATGATGGAGCAGTCCGCGACGCGTAGCCCCTCTAGCCCGTGGACGCGCAGCCGTGCGTCGACCACATCGCCGCGATCAGGAGTCGGTCCCATGCGGCAGGTGCCACTGGGGTGATAGATCGAGCTACCCGTTGTTCTGATGAAATCGAGGATGTCATCGTCGCTGCGAACCGCGTCGCCCGGACGATATTCCTTGGCCACAACATCCGCCAAAGCGGGAGCAGCTGCGATACGACGGAGCCAGCGAAAGCCTTCGATCATCGTCAGGCGGTCGCGCTCCGTTGCCAGATAGTTGGCGTGGATTTTGGGTGCGGCGGTTGGATCGGGCGATGCGATGAAGAGCGTGCCTTCGCTTTCGGGGCGTAGTTGGCATGCTGAGATGGTGGCGCCCGAAAATGGGTGCAGCCCGCCGTCGTAGCTATCAAGGCTGAGAGGCTGAAAATGAAACTGGATGTCGGGCCGGTCCGGAGACAGCGACGTCCGCGCAAATCCGCCGGCGAGCGAAGCACCAAATGCGAGGATGCCTTTCCGGCGCAGGATATATTCCATGCCCATCAGCAGTTTGCGTGTGTGCCCTCGGGTGAAGTCGTTCAGGCTGATCGCGCGATTGAGTTGCAACACCAGTCTCGACTGGAGATGATCTTGCAGATGCCGGCCGACGCCGCGCAGCGCGTGCACCGGCGTCACGCCGGCAGCTTTCAGGATATTCGGGTCGCCGATGCCGGAAAGCTGCAAGAGCTGCGCAGAGCCGATCGTGCCGGCGGTCAGAATGATTTCGCCGCGGCAGCGGACACTGAATGTGGTATCGCCGTGCCGGCAGACGACACCGATCACGCGCCTGCCATCGATGGATAGCCGTTCGGCGACGACGTTCGTGATGATCCGGAGATTGGAACGATGGTGAGCAGCGGTCAGGAACGAGCGGGCGCTCGACGAGCGCCTGCCGGATCTGGTGGTCAACTGGAATCGCCCGATGCCCTCCTGATGCGCGCCGTTGAAGTCGTCGGTCAGAGGGAGGCCGGCTTGCTGGCCGGCCTCGATAAAGCGGGAGACAAGTTCGAGCCGGACCGGAGGATCCTCGACGCTGAGACCTCCGTCCGCGCCATGAAATTCGTTCGGGCCGCGTGCCTGCGACTCGTGCGCGCGAAATGCAGGCAGTACGTCAGGCCAACTCCAGCCGGGATTACCCCGCTGTGCCCAATCGTTGAAGTCGTCGGCTTGTCCGCGAATATAGATCAGCCCGTTGATGGCACTGGAGCCACCGAGAACGCGCCCGCGCGGCCATGCGATCCGACGATCGTTCAGCGCCGGTTCCGGCTCGGTCTGATACTGCCAGTCGTAGCGCGGATTGTTGATGGTTTTGAAGAAGCCGGATGGCACGTGTAACCACGGATTTAAGTCTCGCGGTCCTGCTTCAAGCAGAAGCACGGATAGCTTGGGGACGTCGCTCAGTCGCGCTGCGAGAAGGCAGCCGGCCGAACCGCCGCCCACCACGATGTAGTCGTAAGTTTCAGAAGGAGTCATAGTTGCTTGTTCCGTAGAGACAACGGGCCGTTGTCCTCGACCTCATCCCTTCACCGCGCCTGCCGACAGGCCGGCGATCAGATAGCGTCGGGCCAGCGTCACGAGCAGCACCACCGGAATCAGCTGCAGCGTGACGCCTGCGAACAGAACGCCCCATTCGGTGCCGTCGACTGCGCCCATCAATTCACTCAGGATGAGCGGGGCGGTCTTGGCGTGGTTGGTGGTGAAGATCATCGCGAACAGATATTCGTTCCAGGCATACACGAAGACGAAGATCGATCCCGCCGCCATGCCTTGGAATGTCAGCCGGGCGAGAATTCGGCTCACGAGTTGCCACTCGGTCGCGCCGTCCACGTATGCGGCTTCATCGAGTTCGTAGGGAATTTGATCGAAAAAGTTCTTCATGATCATCGTGTTTAGCGAGACCCAGAAGGTCGCGTAGAGCAGGATCAGAAGAATATGGGTGTCGCCTAGCCCGAGGCGATTGACGACAGGAAACAACGGAAGCGTGACGACGATCGGCGGCAGTACGCGCACCGCGATCATGTAAACGGCGGTCCAGGAAGTCAGGCGGCTGCGATAGCGCGAATAAGCGTATCCGCCGAGGAAGCTGACGATGCCCGCAAGCACGGTAGCACCGAGCGCCACGATCAGGCTGTTGCCCATCGCTTTGAAGAAGCCTTGCCACTGATCGAGGAGCTTGATGTAATTGTCGATCGTCGGCGCAAAAACGAATTTTGGCGGATAGACGAAGATGTCCACCTGCCGTTTGAACGACGACGATACGATGAAAAGAATCGGCCCAACCGACCACAGCAGCATCAAGGCGAGGAAAACGCTGCGAACCACTCGTTCGATCGGGGAGAATGAGTTTTGCATCACGCGCCCCTCATGCTGCGTTGCATGGCGATGAGGAAGATAGATGCAAGAAGCAGTGACCCCAGCACCATCAACCATCCGGTCGCCGAGGCGATACCGAAATCGCCATAGCGGAAGCCGTGTTGATAGAGATAGACGGCGAGCACTTCCGACATGCGCGCCGGCCCACCCTTGGTCAGCAGCCAGACTTCCGTAAACATGCGGAACGCGAAGATCAGCCGGAAGATGAGGGTGATCAGCAGCGTCGGCACCAGCAGCGGCAGCGTGATCCGCGTGAAGCGCTGCCAGCGCGTTGCGCCGTCGATATGCGCGGCTTCGTAAAGTGCAGGATCGATCGCGAGGAGTCCGGCATAGATCATCAGGAATGTGAATGGCAGATGGGTCCAGATGTTGATGACGCCGACCAGCGTCAGGCCGACGGTGGGCGAGGCGCTCCAGTTGACCATGCCAAGACCCATGCTCTCGATGGTTCTGGCGATGGCGCCCACGCTTGGGTCCATCATCATCTTCCACACCAGGACAGCAACGACCTCCGAGATGGCGTAGGGCATCAGGATGCAGGCGAACATGACGCTGCGAAGCGGCACGCCGGATACGAACAAGGTGGCGAGCGCCAGACCGATGATGAGTTCGACGTAAACAACGCCGTTGACCACGAAGAAGGTGTTGATCGCGGCACGCCAGAAATAGCCGTCAGCGAAAACGGTCCGATAATTTTCCAGCCCGACCCATGCGAGACCGGTTCCGTAACTCGACTCGTTGAGGCTCAGCCAGAAGACATACAGCGACGGCAGCGTCAGGATCGCCAGAAGCAGTAGATGAAGCGGCGACAGGTAGAGCCAGGTGGTTGGACGCGGCCGGCTATGCATATCGGTTTCGATCCGGAAGTGGTTGTGATCAAGGGCGTTGGACTGAAGGCCTACACGCCGAGCAACAGGTATTGTTGTTCGCAGTATTCCAGCAGCCCGGCATGTCCGCCCTCACGTCCCAACCCTGACTGCTTGACGCCGCCGACGGGCGCCATCTCCATTCCGAGGTGAATGGCATTGATTCCAACCATTCCGAGCTCAAGCGATTCCGCCGTTTTGAGCAGCGTTCCCATGTCGCGTCCGAACACATACCCCGCGAGCCCGAAGGGCGATGCGTTGATCATGGTTTTGATGTCTTCCAGATCGATGAAACGGCTGACGGCCGCAACCGGGCCGAAGGTTTCTTCACAGGAAACCAGCATCGTCGCATCCACGTCTTCCAGCACCGTCGCTTCATACCATGCGCCGCCGATCGCCGCGCGTTGCCCGCCGCGTGTCAATTTCGCGCCCCTGGCCAGCGCATCCGAGACGTGACGCTCGACTTTCGCAAGGGCGGCATTGTCGATCAGTGGCGCGAGCGTGCTCCGTGGATCGTGACCGTTGCCGGGCACGAGTCGATCCACCAGAGCCAGGAAGCCCTCCATGAAATCGGAATAGATCGCTTCGTGAATATAAAATCTGTTCGGGCAGACGCAGGTTTGACCGGCATTGCGGAACTTCGCGGCGACGGCCGCCGTCGCGGCCTTCTCAATATCGGCGTCAGGCAGCACGACGAAGGGCGCATGGCCGCCAAGTTCGAGACCCAGTTTCTTTATCGTGCCGGCGCACTGGGAATAAAGGAGGCGTCCGGTCGCCGTCGAGCCCGTGAAGCTGAGAAACGCGACGCGGGGATCCTGTGTCAGCACCGCGCCGATCTCGGATGCGTTGCCGGTGACGATATGCAGGACGCCCTCTGGCAATCCAGCTTGATCGGCCAGCGACGCCAGCGCGAGCGCCGACAGCGGCGTTTGCGGTGCCGGCTTCAACACCACAGTGCAGCCTGCCGCGAGAGCCGGCGCCAGCTTTCGCGCCACCATTGACGTTGGAAAATTCCACGGCGTGATGGCGGCGACCACGCCGACCGGTTTGTGGGTGACCAGGATGCGGCTGTCCGCGCGCGGCGACGCGATAATCTCGCCGTTGAGCCGGCGGGTTTCTTCGGCAAAGAAATCGAAATAGCCGGCGGCGGATTCGATTTCCGCACGCGCTTCGGCCAGCGGCTTGCCTTGCTCGGTCGTGAGCAGGCGGGCGAGATCTTCGGAGTGCTCGAAAATCAGTTGCGCCCATCGGCGCAAGATTCGTCCGCGTTCTTGCGGAGCCGATGCCGACCATCCCGCGAAAGCCCGGTGCGCCACTCCGACCGCGTCGCGGACGGCGTCCGCGGACAGGTTCGGCACATGGCCTGCAGGCTTTCCTGTTGCCGGATCGAGGATCGCATCGCTGCCCGGCACCGCCTCGACGTCTGCCCACTTGATATCGAGCTTGCCCCACTGCATCTGCGATCACCTATCATATTTACATTAAAGATATTGCATGATGGATCCAAGATTGCAATAAGAGACGCCGTCGGAGCGATCACGAGGGAGATGAAGGGTGAACTGCCAGGATTACGACGTTATCGTTCTGGGGGGCGGAAGCGCCGGGATCGCGGCCGCGGTCGCCGCAGCGCAGAACGGAGCGCGCACGGCGCTTGTGGAGGCCGGCCAGATGCTCGGCGGAGAATTGCTCACGGGGATGACGGTTGATGGCGCCATCAACGGGCGTGGCGAGGACACCGTGGGCGGCGTTCTCAATAGTCTGTTGCAGCTTTGCCGGAACATGGGCGGCTTTGTCGCGAAGCTGAACGATTGGCGGCTGATCCAATATGTCGCCTACGACCCCGAGATCATGAAGATCGCGATTCCCCAACTCGTCTTCGATGCAGGGGTGACGGTCTATCTTCAAACCTTCGCCGAGGAGGTGGTTCGCTCGGACGGCAAGGTTTCCGGGCTGGTCGTTCGCAACAAAGGCGGGCGCCAACTTCTGACTGCCCGCGCATTTGTCGATGCATCTGGAGACGGCGATCTCTGTGCGATGGCCGGCGCTGAGATGCTCAGCGTCGGACGGGACGAGAAGCCTCAGCCGATGTCCATGATGTTCCGCATGGCCAATGTCGACAGCGGTGCTCTGCTTGCTTATGTTCGCGAACATCCGGAATGCGTCGCGGTCGGTGAGAGCGATGCGATCCGCGGCGGGCGCACCGATCGCGAGATTACCGAGGAGATCTATCGTCAGGGTCAGCCCTGCGTTTTCTTCAAAGGCGACGGCCCGTTGCTCGGCAGCGCAATCCAGAGCGGGGATATGTTTCCTACAGCTCTTGTCATGATTCAGCCGACATCGGCTTCGCGCCGCGAAGTCTGCATCAATGCGACCCGAATCGCGCTCGACGATCCGACGCGGACAGACAATGTCGCGATGGCATTGCGGGTCTTGTCTCAGCAGGTCTTTCAATGCGCGGAGTTTCTACGCAAGTCTGTCCCCGGCTTTGGCGAGGCCAGCATCTCGGGCATGTCGCCACGGATCGGTATCCGCGAGACGCGTCGCGTCGTCGGCGATTACATTTTGACCGGCGAAGATGTCCTGAGCGGTCGAAAGCGTGACGATGGCGTCGCGAAGGGCTGCCACCACGTCGATATCCATCAGGATGGGACGGGCCAGATTCGCATTCCGGTGGCCGATGGCGGCTCCTACGACATTCCGCTCGCGAGCTTGTTGCCTAAGGGACTCGAGAACGTTGTCATCGCCGGTCGCTGCCTCTCCGCAAGTCGCGAGGCTCAGGGATCGGCGCGAGTCATGGGAAGCTGCATGGCGATGGGGCAAGCGGCCGGGAGTCTGTCGGCAATGGCGAGCAGTCAGACCAACCACGCCAGCCTGCGCGACATCCCGGTCGGCCGCCTTCGCCAAACCTTGCGAGCCCAAGGCGCTATCCTGGACGGCACGCACTAGCGGGAAGGAATCTATTTCGCGGCATTGTTCGCCGGCAGGAGGGCGCAGACGACTTCCTGCGTCCCGCGATTGTGAGCCTTCAATCGCTGCGCGAGCTGTTCCAGGTCTCTGGCCCGCAGCGCTTCCATCATCCCGGCATGCTCTTCGCGCGACTTGAACTTGCGCTGCTCGGTGTTGAGGGCAGTGCGCTGATATCGCTCCGACAGATCGAACAGCGTTGCGATGGTGCGCAGCAGGTGGCGATTACCGCAGTCGCGATAGAATCGCAGATGGAATGCGCGGTTCTCGTGCATGTAGCGTTCGATATCCGCTTCGGTGTCCGGGCTCGCCAGTCGTGTGTGGATCGCCGTGAGATCCGCGAGACCGTCGGCGACCAGATTCGGCCAGCTCGCGCGAAGCGCCATGTCCTCTAGCTTCTCTCGCAGGGAATACAACTCGACGAGGTCGCTGACCGAATGGTTCGTGACGATGGCGCTACGGTGAGGGCTGAGCTGGATGAAGCCGCGCTCGGCAAGTCGCTCGATGGCCTGCCGGACCGGATGGCGGCTCACGTCGAGCTGTTCGGCGAGCCGGACCTGATCCAGCCTCTCTCCAGCGGGAAGTTCCCCCGCAAGAATCATGCGTTGGATCTCGGAAGTGGCGTAGTCCGCCGCGCTCTTAAAACGGACTGCCCGTTCCACGCAAAATCTCCACTAAAAGGGTCATCCGCAATCATGGATCCAAGAAGGCTAGGTTTTGGGCGGGAGAAAGTCCAGCGCCTCAGCCTCGAAGAAGGCGATTGACACATATTTCGTTTGTTGTTTGGATCCAGTAACATGGATCCAATACTTAGAGAAGCTATGGAGGCGGGGAGATGAGACTGACAAGGCGGACGGTGCTGACGGCGGGCGTAATGTTATGTGCCAGCTTTGATCTTTCGCTGGCGGACGAGCAGAAGACCCTCACGGTGCTGTCGCACAAGGTGCATGAGAACGTGGCGCGCGGTCTCGTCGCGGGCACGACCGGCGGGGATGTCGCCGGCGAATGGATGAAGGCGCAGAATGCTAAGCTGAATTGGGTGACGGGCAATATCGATCCGATCCACGACCGCCTGGGTCGCGAACTTGCCTTGCCCGAGAGCTCCGTCGATCTGGCCTTTGTCATCAACAAATTTCATACGCCGCGCATCGCGGCCGCGCTTGAGCCGTTGGACGATCGCATCAAAGCCGCGCCGATCGAAATCCTCGGCTCGATTCCGGAAGCCATGAAAAAGGCCCTGACCTACAAGGGACATCTGACGGCGATTCCGTTCCGTCACGCCACGACCGGGTTGCACTGGAACAAGACGCTGTTTGCTGAGCAAGGGCTCGATCACGCACCACGGACCTTCGATGAGCTGATCGCGTTTGCTCGAAAGATGAGTTACACGCGGCCGAACGGGACGCGAGTAGCCGGATTGGTGATGAATTCCGGCGACGAGCACGTCGCGGTTCTGACGCTGCTGTCGGCGTTCGGCGCCCGACTGTTCGACGAGGACGGCAAGGTAACGGCGAACAGTCCCGAGATGATCAAGGGGCTGACCACCATGGCGCAGCTCTATAAAGAGGGCGTTCTCGCGCAAAACTACGCAACGATGACTATCGATGACGTCATCACCGCGATGCAGACCGGACAGGCCGCGATGGCGATCGATCCGTTCGCCCGTTATGCCGTCTACAACAATCCGGCAAGCTCGAAATTTCCCGGTCAGATCGACGTTGTCGTGACCCCGTCCGCAGTCAATCCTAAGGGCACTGCCGTGACCGAGATCTGGTCGATGGCCATCCCGCGAAATGCCAAGAACAAGGATCTCGCCTACTCCCTGATGCGCGCGCTGTCGACCAAGGAAGCCGTGATCCGCATTGCGCTGAACGGCAACGGTCCGGTTGATCCGACGGCCTATTCGGATCCGCGCCTGCAGCAGAAGCTGCCCTACACGAAAGCTGAATCGGAAGCGTTGACGATCGCGCAGATTATTCCGTCGTCGTTCAACCGCTCAGTTGAAGCAGCCGCGATTTTCCGGGAAGAATCCCAGGCCGCTGTTCTCGGTATGAAATCACCCGAAAGCGCTGCGAAATCCATGCAGTCGCGCATCCAGCAGCTTGTCAAAGAATAGCGCTGACACTGAGCGGCCGCCCGGACAGCATCCTGGAACAGCCGCTCATGCTGCGTCGCCGGTGTTTAGCGGTCGCTTCCAATTACGTGAGATTCGGAGGTCTCACGCGGACATGGTGAAATTATATAGCTATTTCAATGATATAAGAGTTCACAGTTATTCTGAATGGTGCGGCATGAACAGTGTCGCACCGGCGATCCGGGGCCGCGCGGGCGCAATCTGTCCGCTGCCGCCGTCAGCGATTGAGCAGCGCCAGCGCTTCCTCGTGCACGCGGCGGTCGCCGGCGGCGATGATACGTCCGCCATGTTGCGCCGGACTGCCGTCCCAGGTGGTGACCACGCCGCCGGCGCCGGTGACGATGGGGATGAGCGCGGCGATGTCATAGGGCTTGAGATCGGTCTCGATCACCAGGTCGAGATGGCCGGCCGCGAGCATGCAGTAGGAATAGCAGTCGCCGCCATAGCGCGACAGC
>Ga0182748_1001959_pt1 | contig 19188 bp, 20 predicted proteins | sample eDN3rd37CKraftOP_FD_128877 | JGI IMG/M metagenome (GOLD analysis project Ga0182748, IMG submission 128877) | Enriched Organic Plus compost microbial communities from Emeryville, California, USA - eDNA 3rd pass 37_C Kraft OP (version 2) (version 2) ...
ACATCTGCGCCAAGGCCCTGGAGTTGCAGCGCGATTTCGCGGCCGATGCCGTCACTGCCTCCAGTGACAAGGGCGAGCATTCCCCGAACATCCATAGGTCCCTCCCATGTTTTCCCTTGCGCACTATGGCGGGTGCGATCGCCATCGCCTACATGCAAAATCATGGCTCGCCCCAACGCACCCGACCGATTCAACGAAGAAAAGGCCACCTACGTGATCCGCGGCAGCGGGGAGGAGGGAGACAAGCCTGACCTCGAGCGCGGTTCAGGGGTCATTCGCGAAGTGGTGCGAAAGCTGCCGGTGCGTCCGGGTGTCTACCGCATGCTCGATGCGCGCGGCGATGTGCTTTATGTCGGAAAGGCGCGCGCGCTCAAGAATCGCGTGAGCAACTATACCCAGGTCGCGCGGCTGCCACAGCGGCTTCAGCGGATGGTCGCCCAGACGCGCGCAATGGAGATCGTCACCACGAACAGCGAGGCCGAGGCGCTGCTCCTCGAGGCGCAGCTGATCAAGCGCTATCGACCCCCGTACAACGTCCTTTTGCGCGACGACAAAAGTTTTCCCTTCATTCTCCTGCGCATGGACCACAACTTTCCCCGCGTGCAGAAGCACCGCGGCGCCCGGCGGGCAAAAGGACGCTATTACGGGCCATTTGCGAGCGCGGGATCGGTGAACCGCACGCTCAACGCGCTGCAGAAGACCTTTCTTCTGCGAAGCTGTACCGACAGTTTCTTCGCGAACCGTTCCAGGCCGTGTCTCCTCTATCAGATCCGCCGCTGCTCGGCGCCATGTGTCGGCCGCATCTCGAAAGAGGATTATGGCCGCCTGGTTGGCGACGCGCAGGATTTCCTCGAGGGTCGTTCGACAGCCGTGCAGAAGCGTCTCGGCGACGCGATGACGCAGGCGGCCGAGGCGATGGATTTCGAACTGGCGGCGGTCCTGCGCGACCGGCTGAAGTCATTGACCTTCATCCAGGGCAGTCAGTCGGTCCACGCTGACGGGCTTGGTGACGCCGACGTCTTCGCGCTCGCGGCAAAGGGCGGGCAACTCTGCATCGCGGGTTTCTTTATCCGGGGCGGGCAGAATTGGGGCCATCGCAGCTTCTTTCCTGCACATATCGCCGGGGTGCCCGAGGAAGAGGTGCTCGCGAGCTTTCTCATGCAATTTTACGAGGGCGTGCCGCCGCCGAAACTGATCCTCGTTGACCGCGAGCCGGCCGAATGCACTTTGCTCGCCGAGGCGCTGGGCGAGACCGCGGGGCGCAAGGTCGAGATCGGCGTGCCTCAGCGCGGAAACCGCCGTCGCTTGCTCGAGCAGGCAGTGCGCAACGCCGGCGAGGAACTCGACCGGCGGCTCGCCGAGAGCAGCAGCCAGGCCCGGCTGGGGCGTGAACTTGCCGACCTGTTCGATCTCGAGGGACCGCCGCAGCGCATCGAGATTTATGACAACAGCCACATCCAGGGCACCAATGCCCTGGGGGCGATGGTCGTCGCGGGCCCTGAAGGCTGGATCAAGGGCGCCTATCGCAAATTCAATATAAAGCGCGCCGAAACGCAGCCCGGTGACGATTTTGCGATGATGCGCGAGGTGTTCCATCGGCGTTTCGCGCGCGCGATCGAGGAGGACCCGGAGCGCACGAAGGGTGAGTGGCCCGACCTCGTGCTGATCGATGGCGGCAGGGGGCAGGTGTCGGCAGTGTCGGAAGTGTTTGCCGAACTGGGGGTCGAGGACCTGCCTTACGTCGGCGTTGCCAAGGGGCCCGACCGCAACGCCGGGCGCGAAACATTCTACCTGCCCGACGGGCGCGAGTTCACCTTGCCGCCGAACAATGCGGTGCTCTTCTATATCCAGCGCCTGCGCGACGAGGCACACCGGTTCGCGATCGGGGCGCATCGGCAAAAGCGTGCAAAAGCCATGGGAAGCTCGCCGCTCGACGAAGTGCCAGGCATCGGCCCCGCGCGCAAGAAGGCCCTGCTGATGCATTTCGGTACCGCGCGCGCGATCCGCAGCGCAAGCCTTGAAGACCTGAAGCGCGCCCCAGGCGTCAGCGCGGGCGTCGCGCAGGCCGTCTATGATTTCTACAATCCGCGAGGATAGGAGAAAGCCGCCATTTGTGTTCCGGCAGCGAAAGATGAAAGCGTTCCGCCGAGAAGCACGTCAGCAAAGAAGAGCCCATTGGGAGAAAGGGGAGAGGATGGATTTTGCAGCCACCATGCCGCTGGCGAAAACGCTGGGCATTGCCATCGACGAAGGCACAAAGGATCGGGTTTCAGGCCGGCTCCTCGTTCGCGCCGACATCTGTACTGCGGGGAACATCGTCCACGGCGGCGCGATCATGGCCTTTGCTGATTGTCTCGGCGCGGTCGGCGCCTTCCTCAGCCTTCCTGAGGGTGCTAGCGGAACGACGACGATCGAGAGCAAGACGAACTTTCTCGGCGCAGGGCCGGTGGGATCCTGGCTCGTCGGCGAAGCGACGCCGGTGAAAGTCGGTAAACGCCTGTCGGTGTGGCAGACGCGGATTCGCACCGAGGCGGGCGCAGAAGTCGCGCTGGTCACCCAGACGCAGATGGTGCTTTGGCCGTCCTGAATGCCGAGGCTATCGTCTGCGCGGTGCGCGCGCATGGCGAACATGGCGCTATTCTGCGCGCGCTCACGCGTGACGCCGGACTGGTCGCCGGCTATGTCCGCGGTGGGCGGTCGCGCCGGCTGCGTCCAATCCTCGTTCCGGGCAATCTTGTCGCGCTCGAACTTCGTGCACGCACCGACGAGCACCTCGGCAGCGCGACGGCCGAACTCATCACAAGCCGGGCGCCGCTTCTCGCCGAGCCGCTCCCGGCAGCGGCGATCGATTGGGCGACGAGCCTCACGGCAGCGACTTTGCCCGAAAGCCAGCCCTATCCGGCGCTTTATGCCGCCTTGTCTGGGGTTTTGGACGCGACCGCAGCGGCAACGTCGGCACGCCAGTGGGCGGCGGCGCTTGCGCGCTATGAAGTGCTGCTGCTCGCTGAACTTGGCTTCGGCTTGAACCTCGAGGAATGCGTTGAGACCGGCGTGAGGAATGATCTTGCCTTCGTCAGCCCCAGAACAGGCGGAGCGGTGTGCGCGGGCGCGGCGGCGGGTTACGAGGCCCGGCTGTTCCCGCTGCCCCGCTTCCTGCGCGGCCTCGACAGCGACCCTGCGCTCGGCGACGTTCTCGACGCGATGACGATCACCGGCCATTTTCTCGATCGCGACCTGCTCGAAGGGCGCAATCGCGATTTGCTGGCCGCAAGGGAAAGATTGATCGGCCGCCTCAAGAGGGCGGTTGCGTGACTCGCCGCCGCTCCTTAAGCGGCTGGCGAGACACGAAAGGGCGAAGCGTTGAAAATCCTGTTGCTGGCTGGTGATGGTATTGGTCCTGAGATCATGGCGGAGGCCGAGAAAGTCCTTGCCGCGCTGGCGCTCCCGGTAACGCTTGATCGCGCGCTCGTCGGGGGCGCGGCCTATGAAGTGACGGGTCATCCGCTGCCAGCGGAAACGCTCGCGAAAGCAAAGGCGGCGGATGCCCTTCTGTTCGGCGCAGTCGGTGATCCGCGCTTCGACGCTGCCGAGAGGCATCTGCGTCCCGAGCAGGCAATCCTAGGCCTTCGCGCAGAACTCGGCCTGTTCGCGAACCTGCGCCCGGCAAAGCTGTTCGCGGGGCTTGAAAACAGCTCTGCACTGCGTCCCGAAGTCGCTTCGGCGATCGACCTCCTGATCGTTCGCGAACTCAACGGCGACGTCTATTTCGGGGAGAAGGGTACCCGCACGACGGCAAGCGGCGATCGCGAGGGCTATGATGTGATGTCCTACAGCGAGAGCGAAGTACGGCGCATCGCGCACGTCGCCTTCAAGGCAGCGCAGGGGCGGCAGAAACGGCTCTGCTCGGTCGACAAGGCGAATGTGCTTGAAACCTCTCAGCTCTGGCGCGATGTCGTGATCGAGGTCGCGGCGGACTATCCCGACGTCGCGCTCAGCCACATGTATGTCGATAATGCCGCGATGCAGCTGGTTCGCAATCCGGGGCAATTCGACGTCATCGTCACGGGCAATCTGTTCGGCGACATCCTGTCCGACCAGGCGTCGATGTGCGTCGGCTCGATCGGGCTGCTCGCATCGGCGTCGCTTGGCGGGGGCCGGATGGGGCTGTACGAGCCGATTCATGGCAGCGCGCCCGACATTGCCGGCAAGGGAATTGCCAACCCGCTGGCGATGATTCTCTCGCTCGCCATGCTGCTTCGCCATTCGGGCGGCGACGAGGCGAGCGCGGCACGGATCGAGGCTGCCGTTGCCGCCGTGTTGGCAAAGGGATGCCGGGGTGCCGACCTTGGCGGTGACATGACCACGACCGCGCTCGGCGATGCGGTCGTCGCGGCCCTGAACGGATAGGCGGACGGCGAGGATGAAAAAGAAAACGGGTTTCGATCGCAGCACCACGCAAAAATGGCACCCCGCGACGCGCGCGGTGCGCGGCGGAACCTGGCGCAGCGAGCATGGCGAGACGTCGGAGGCACTCTTCCTGACCTCAGGCTATAGCTATGACAGCGCCGAGGAAGTCGCGGCCCGCTTTGCGGGCGAGGAACAGGGGATGACCTACTCCCGCCTGCAGAACCCGACCGTTGCGATGCTCGAGGAACGGATCGCGCTGATGGAAGGCGCCGAGGCGTGCCGGGTCCAGGCAAGCGGCATGGCGGCGATGACGACAGCGCTGCTCTGCCAGCTTTCGGCAGGGGATCACATCGTTGCAGCGAAGGCGGCCTTCGGCTCGTGTCGCTGGCTCGTCGACACGCTCTGCCCGCGCTTCGGGATCGAATCGACCGTCGTCGACGGGCGCGACAATGATGCGTGGGAAAAGGCCATCCGCCCAAATACCAAGGTCTTCTTTTTCGAGACGCCGGCGAACCCGACACTTGACATCGTCGACATGGCGCATGTCTGCAGCCTGGCTCGCGCGCGCGGGATCACCAGTGTCGTCGACAATGCCTTTGCAACCGCGGTTCTTCAGCGCCCGCTCGACTTCGGCGCCGACGTCGTCGCCTACTCGGCTACCAAGCTGATGGAGGGGCAGGGGCGCGTCCTCGCGGGTGCGGTGTGTGGAACCGAGGCGTTCATCAACGATGTGCTGCTTCCTTTCCAGCGCAATACGGGTCCCAATTTGTCGCCGTTCAATGCCTGGGTGGTCATGAAGGGCCTCGAAACGCTCGACCTCAGGGCGCGGCGGCAGTCGGAAAATGCGCTTGCGGTCGGAAAGGCGATCGAGGGACGCGTCGCCCGCATCCTTCATCCAGGGCTTGCCAGCCATCCACAGCACAATCTCGCGATGCGTCAGATGGAGGCCTGCGGACCGATTTTCGCTTTCGAACTCCCGGGTGGCGCGACGCAGGCGATGCGCTTCCTCAACACCCTCGAACTCGTCGACATCAGCAACAATATTGGCGACGCGCGCAGCCTCTGCTGCCATCCATGGACGACAACGCACTACGGCGTGAGCCCCGAGGTTCGGCTGGATATGGGAGTGAGCGAAGGGCTTCTTCGTATCAACATCGGTCTTGAAGATCCGCGCGACGTCATTGCCGATCTGGACCAGGCATTGACCAAGGTCGGGCTATAGGCGACTTTGTGGGGACGATGATCGACTCCTTCTTCCCCTTTTCCGCGACCACCGGCTCCATCACGGTGCGGGTGGCGGTCAGCTATCTTCCCGAGCAATCGCACCCGACGCTCGGGCGCTGGTTCTGGGCCTATCACGTCCGGATTGAAAATCAGGGGGAGACAGCGGTGCAACTGATCAGCCGCCACTGGCGAATCAGCGACGGCCTCGGCAAGATCAGCGAAGTGGAAGGCGAGGGCGTCGTGGGCGAGCAGCCGGTGATCGCGCCAGGCGGCGCCTTCGATTACGTCTCGGGCTGCCCGCTGCCGACTCCTGAAGGATCGATGGTCGGAAGCTATATGATGGAGAGAGGCGACGGATCGCAGATGCTCGTTGCCATTCCGCATTTTCCCCTCGTTGCGCCGGCGACCGCCTCATGAAGCGCACCCATCTCCCTCTCAATGCGCTGCGCGTATTCGATGCTGCTGCCCGGCACCTGAGCTTCACGCGCGCCGCCGATGAGCTTGCCGTCACCCCCGCCGCGGTGGGGCAGCAAATTCGCGCGCTCGAGGACATGCTCGGCGTCGTTCTATTCCGCCGTACGCCAAAGGGGCTGGAGCTGACCGGCGAGGCCAATGCGGGGCTTGAGGCGCTACGCCAGGGCTTCCTCCAGTTCGAGGAATCGGTGCGCGCGATGCAGGCGGGACAGTCGTCCCAATCGCTGACGATCGCTGCTCCGCGCGACCTCACTGCCAAATGGCTGGCACCGCGGCTCGCGCGATACAGCCAGGAGGCGCCCGATGTGCGCTTCACGCTCGTCTCGGCGGATGGAGGAATCGACTTCACCGAGGCCAATCTTGATCTTGCAATCTTCTGGACAGACAGCGCGGGCGAGCATGAAGGCGTCGCGCTCGCGGATGCGCTGATGGTCACCGTCGCGGGTCCCGGCAGCGATAGCAATACGCGCATTGCATGGCCGGGATGCCCCGTTGAGGATGACGAACCCGCCCTGCGTCTCGGCGATGCCGGGCTGGCGATCGACGCCGCCGCAAATGGGCTCGGGCAGGCCAATGTTCCTGCGATGCTGGCTGAGGCGGATATCGCCGCGGGCCGGGTGCGCGTCGTGCGCGAGCCATTTGCAGTCAAGCATGGATATTGGCTGGTTGCCCCGACGCCGCAGTGGCGACAGGCGAAGGTCAAGGCGCTCGTCGCCGCGCTGACCTCTGCCTGAGCTTATTTCGCGGCCAGCGCCAGCAGACGCGTCGTCATCCCGCTCAGCGTCTCCGCTGCCACATCGGCATCGGGGTTGTTCCAGCTAGCGGTGACGACAAACCATTTACCGTCGGCCTTGCGCTGCCCCAGGAGGCTCATCGACAAGACGCCGAGCTCCGAGCCGCCCTTGTAGCCGAGATAGTCCCATTCTGCCGCGGCAGCGGGCGCGACGCCTTTGTTGATCGTCATCGCCGCCATCACCTCCGGCGAATTCTGCGCCTTGATGTCGGCAAGCACCCTCGCAAGATCGGTCGGTGTCGCGAACCATTCGAGGCTTTCGATGAAGCGCGGCGTGCCGCCGAAGCTGACGCCATCGACATTGGCGAGCACGAGCCGGTTCGCGTTTGTGTCGAGCAACCGGCGCTGCGCCTCGTCACTCCCACCAAGAAACTCTTCACGCAGGTCGGCAAAATTATTGCCCTTGAGCGCGAAGGCTTCGACCGTCGTCAGCAAAGGAATGTTGCGCGAGGGATCGCTATGCCCTGTAGCGCGCATCCGCGCCTCGATCGGACCACGCCCCAGAAGATGGATCAACGTGTCGGTGGCCCCGTTGTCGCTCACTGAAACCATCCAGTTGGCGAGGGTCTGCAGCGTCACTGGCGTGTCCTTCGGCCAGTTCGCCGTCGCCGCGGAGGAGAAGCTCAAGTGCGCGAGCGGAACGACATCCGACCATTTGCGTTTTCCCGCCCGGACCTGCGATGCGAGTTCGTCGAGAATATAGAGTTTGAAGGTCGAACCGATGGCAAAGCGGGCATCAGCGTTCGCCGATGCGATCGGCCGAATCGTTGTGCCATCCACTTCGGCGACGAGGAAACCCGTGCGCCCTGGCAAGGCAGAGAGTTCGGCAGCGACACGGTCAAAACTGTCGTTCGCGACGGTGAAACCCCGAAGAAAAAGGCCGTCGACGCGGCGATCGCCATCGGGAAGCACGCTGAGCGCAATCGTTCCTGTCCCCTTTTCAAAGCGCAGCCTGACCGTGCCGGTGCGGCCATCGGCGGTGTCGACAGCATCGACCGCGACCGCCGCGCCATATTGAGCGAGAAGGTTATGAGCGATGCTCCGGAACTGGCTTTCGGAAACGGCCCGCTGGAACTGCGGCGCGAAATAATCGGCATAAGCGACCTTTCCGTTCAGTAATTCGACGAGTTCGCCTGCGCGCAGATCGAAGGCGGCCTTGGTCGCTGTCGCGGTCTGCGGCGCCGGCTCAGCCCGCGCGTCCTTCGGAATCTGCACCGCCGCAGCGGCGAGAAGCGTCATGATCAGCAAGCGTGGCATCAGCTATCTCCTTCGGACGCGAGGACCCTGTCGATCCGCGCGATCTGGGTGCGCAGCTTGGCCGCCGCCCGCTGGTTGAGCAACCAGATGCCCACAAAAATCACAGCCGGCACTGCCGCCAGCACTGCGAAGCGAAGCGTGGAAAGATGGGCTTCGCGCGCAACCCCTGCGAGAAAGACCGAAAGGCCCGGGACGAATGGCGCAAGATACCAGCGCCCGACCCGTCGCAGCATATGCTCCTCGACGACGAGGCGGGTACGGTAATAGGTCCGCATATCGGCAGCTTCGGCCTCAGGATCGGGCCGCGAGCTCCGACGCGCAAGCTGGTGGCCAACGAAGAGAGCGGCCGCAATCGTCAGCAGACTGCCGGTCTTGAGCCAAACTCCGGGCAGGGCGATAGCATAGAGGCCGAACAAGGCCGTCACGATCGCAACCGCCATATATTCCCGGCGGTTCCGGCGCGCGACGCTCTTGCCCAATTGACCGGCGCGGCGCTTGATCTCGGCCAGCGGCAAAGACGCGAATTCGCCGCTGCAACTCTGCCACTCGGCCCGCAGGCTCTCGTCGTCGAACGCGTTCATGTCGGCTCTCCCTCGCGCGCGAAACGGCGCGTCAGCGCCGATTTGAAGCGGTGGATCCTTGTCGTCACAATCTCGGGGGTGACGCCCGTGATCTCGGCAATCTCGGCACCTGGCACGGCTTCAAGATATAACAGCAATATCTGCCGGTCGGGCGGGTCCAGCTGCTGGATGATCGATACGATCAGCGCCATCGCCTGTTCGCTTTCGGCCGCCTCAAAGGGCGTGGGCGCCCCGTCGACAATTTCGGCTGCGTCGAGCCTCGACCAGCCAGGCGCACTGCGGCGCCGGCATGCCAGCACATGCGATATTGCCCGATTGTGCGCGACGCGCCACACCCAGGTGCTCAGCGCGCAGCGGCCGTCGAAACCCGAAAAGCTTTGCCAAAGCGCGACCTGCACATCCTGCTCCAGATCACGCCGAAGGTCAGGATCGGCCTCATAACCGCGTGCCATGCGCGATAAGGCGGGGCCAAAGCGGGCGATGGCCTCGGCGAAGATCCGATCCTGTTCCGCTTCGTTCACGCCATGGTCCGGAATTTGATGTCCCATGACCGGTTAGTCGATGACGACAGGAATTTCTGACAGAGCGCGAGAAATTTTCTCTCAGGCGTCGATCGCGGCCTCATCGAGCGTCGCCGCATTGGCCTGAATAAACTGAAAACGATGCTCCGGGTGCTTGCCCATCAGCCGGTCCACGAGATCCTTGACCTGATGCCGCTCCTCATATTCCTGCGGCAAGGTCACGCGCAGCAGGCTGCGCGTGGCGGGGTCCATGGTCGTCTCCTTGAGCTGGTTGGGGTTCATTTCCCCGAGACCCTTGAAGCGGCCGACCTCGACTTTCTTGCCCTTGAAAAGCGTGGCTTCCAGCTCGGCGCGATGCTCGTCGTCGCGCGCATAGGCCGATACCGCTCCTGCGGTCAGCCGATAGAGGGGCGGCTGCGCGAGATAGACGTGTCCCTCGCGCACGATCTCGGGCATCTCCTGAAAGAAGAAGGTCATCAAGAGCGTTGCGATATGCGCGCCGTCGACATCGGCGTCGGTCATGATCACGATCTTCTCGTAGCGCAGGCGGTCGGGGTCACAATCCTTGCGCATCCCGCAACCGAGCGCGAGCGCCAGGTCGGCGATTTCCTGATTGGCGCGGATCTTATCGGCACTCGCGCTCGCAACGTTCAATATCTTGCCGCGGATCGGCAGGATCGCCTGTGTCTTGCGGTCGCGGGCCTGTTTGGCGCTTCCGCCCGCGCTGTCGCCCTCAACGATAAACAGTTCGGTGCCTTCAGGGCCATCGTTCGCACAGTCGGTGAGCTTGCCGGGAAGACGAAGCTTGCGCGCGCTGGTCGCAGTCTTGCGTTTCACTTCCCGTTCGGCCTTGCGCTTCAGCCGCTCTTCCATCCGTTCGAGGATCAGGCCGAGCAACGCCCGGCCGCGATCCATATTGTCAGAAAGGAAGTGGTCGAAATGATCACGAACGGCGTTCTCGGTGAACCGCGCAGCCTCGGGGCTCGACAGCCGATCCTTTGTCTGGCTCTGGAACTGCGGATCGCGGATGAAGACCGACAGCATCATCTCGCCGCCGTTGAAGACATCGTCAGCCGTGATCTGTGCCGCCTTCTTCTGCCCGACCAGCTCACCAAATGCACGCAGTCCCTTGGTCAGCGCAGCGCGCAGGCCCGCCTCGTGCGTCCCTCCAGCGGGCGTTGGAATCGTATTGCAATACCAGCTGTAACTTCCATCCGACCACAAGGGCCAGGCGATGGCCCATTCGGCACGGCCTTGACCGTCGGGAAAGTCCTGCCGCCCCGTAAAAGGGTCAGCGGTCGCACATTCCCGGCTGCCGATCTGTTCCTTCAAATGATCGGCAAGCCCGCCAGGAAACTGAAACACGGCCTCGGTGGGCGTGTCGTCGCCGATCAGTTCGGGTGCGCATTTCCACCGAATTTCTACGCCTGCAAACAGATAGGCCTTCGACCGGGCCATGCGATAGAGGCGTTGTGGTTTGAAGCGGCCATGCTCGCCGAAGATTTCCGGATCAGGTACAAAGGACACGCTCGTTCCGCGACGATTGGGCGTCGGGCCGAGCTCCTCGAGTGCGCCGAGCGGAATGCCGCGCGAGAAACGCTGGCGATAAAGCTGCTTGCCGCGCGCCACCTCAATCTCGGTCTCGGTCGATAGCGCGTTGACGACGCTGACGCCGACGCCGTGAAGCCCGCCCGAGGTTGCATAGGCCTTGCCCTCGAACTTGCCGCCCGAATGGAGCATCGTCATGATGACTTCGAGCGCCGATTTTCCAGGAAATTTGGGGTGAGGGTCGACCGGCATGCCGCGCCCGTTATCCACCACTGTGAGGCGATTGCCGACATCGAGTTCGATCTCGATCCGGCTCGCATGGCCGGCGACAGCCTCGTCCATGCTATTGTCGATCACTTCGGCGGCGAGGTGATGGAGCGCCCGCTCGTCGGTACCGCCAATATACATCCCCGGGCGGCGACGGACGGGCTCCAGCCCCTCCAGCACCTCGATCTGCGAGGCATTGTAGCTGTCGGACGACGCTGCGGGGCTATCGAACAAATCGTGACTCATGCCGAGGCTATAGGGGGTCGGCAAGGCCGCTGGCAAGGCGGGTTTTGAGCCGGTTTGCGGCCCTTTTACGGCACAACGGCTCATCCCGTTTTCGGCACGGCGAGGAACTTCGGCGCAATGGGCCGGGTTTCCGGGGAGCCTGCAAGGCCATCAAATATCGGAGGAAAACACATGAAATTCACATCTCTCCTCGTCGCCGCGGCCGCGGGTTCGCTCGCGGCGCCTGCCATGGCTCAGGATCGTGACACCGCGGAGGATTTCAACGGCCCCTACATCGGCGTGGTCGGCGGATACACTGTGCAGCCGAACGACGGTCATGAAACACTGACGTTCGACACGGATCTCGACGGCACCTTTGGCGATCCCGTCAATACCGCGGGCGGCACGAACGCCTTCTCGCCTGGCTTCTGCGGCGGCGGCGCCACGGGCACCGCGAACCGCGACTGCACGAGCGACAAGGATGGCGCCGAATATATGGCGCGCCTTGGCTACGACAAGCGCATGGGCAACTTCGTTGTCGGTGCCGTCCTTGAGGGCGGGCGGAGCGAAGCGCGCGATAGCGTATCGGGCTTCTCGACAACGCCTGCGAGCTACACGATCAGCCGCGAGGCCGATTGGCAGGCCGGCGCGCGCCTTCGCGCCGGCTATACCCCCGGCGGCGGCGTGCTATTTTATGCCACCGGCGGCGGTGCTTTTGCCAAGATGGACAATCGCTTTGCCACGACCAACAGCGCGAACAGCTTTTCCGACAACGGCAAGACGAACGCCTGGGGTTATTCGGCGGGCGGCGGTGCGGAAGCAATGCTGACCAAGAATGTCTCGCTCGGCCTTGAATATCTCTACACCGATCTCAAGGACGACGATTATACTGTCGCGGTCGGGCAGGGGACGGCGCCGGATACCAATCCGTTCGGCGAAGGCACCGACATCAAGCGCAGCGATCCGCACTTCCGGACCCACAGCGTGCGGGCATCGGTCAACTTCCGCTTCTGATCGATAACAATTTCAAGAATTGGGCGCCGGGTCTTGAGGCCCGGCGCCCTTTCCGTTGGGCGGGCGCGGCCGACTGAATGGCAGGCACACGTCCTCCCATCGCTTCGCATCGACGCTGCGATGCCTATCTTTTGGTACCCAGGGGCGCTGAGAAGATGGCGAAATTTCCGTTCGCGCTTGCGACCAGACGGTCATGCTGGAACAGACGCGCGTCGATATTGGCGATACGCTTGCCCCTGTGGAGCACGGTCGCATCACAGATCAGCCGGCCCTCGCGAACCCCGACATGATAGTTGAACTTGATCTCCAGGGTCGCACACCAAAGATCCTCGTCAAGCTCACTTGTGAGCGCGCCGCCCATCGCCGTGTCGGCGAGCGAATAGGCAACGCCGCCATGCGCGACGCCCTGCGGATTGAAATGGCGCGCTGCCTCGACATCGATCGCCATCCGGCATCGGCCGTCGCCGCGCTCGACCATCTGAAAGCCGAGCATGCGCGCAAATTCGAAATCCTGCCCGAACGGCCTCACCGCACGCGCGGCCCCCCAAAGGGCGGCGGCGGGGGCGGACGGCGCGTGCCGCGCGGCAGCTGCGCCTGATAGGCGCGGCCGCAATGCTCGACGCAATAGGGAAAGCCGGGGTTCACCGCTTCACCGCAGAAATGAAAATCGGGCTCACCGGGATGTCCCATCGGCCAGCGGCAGATACGGTCGTTGAGGTCGAGCAGGCTTGTCTTGTCAGCGATTTCCGGGCTCGGCTTAGCAGGCACCAGACGGCGGGGAGGCGCCGGGGGAATCGGCGCCTGCTGGTCGCCGGGGCCCTGGCGGATGAAACCCCCGGGACCTATCGAGACGATGCGCGGTGCATCGGGCTTTGCTGGCGGTGCATCGACCCCGGCGTCCGCAGGCGCGGCCTCAGGGACAGGCTTGGGCTCGGCGCGCGGGGGCGCGATGGGGCGCGGCGCAGCAGGAGCAGCGGGACGCGGCGCCGGTGCGGCCGCCTTGGGTGCTGCCGGAGCCTTGGCCGGCTTTGCGACCTTCTCGGTCGCCTTCACGGGTGAAGGGCGCGATTTCAGGCCCAGGCGGTGCGCCTTGCCGATCACCGCGTTGCGGCTGACGCCGCCAAGCTCATCGGCAATCTGGCTCGCGGTCAGCCCTTTTTCCCACATGCTGCGCAGCTGTTCGATGCGCTGGTCAGTCCATGACATGCTTCACATTCCTCATTGTCTCACGCCGCGGGCGACGCAGCGATCCTTTCGGGCCGTTCCGGATGGATCGGCGCGGGGGCTGCCCAGCTTGCGGTAAGGTCGGGGACGCGATAGGCGAGAACGCCATGAACGACCAGCCCCAAATTACGCGCGCCGACTCGGCTCCCGCCACCGCGGCACGAGCATTTGCCGAGCCGGGGGTGCCACACATCCGCACGCTCAACGTGCCCGGTATGCAGGCGCTCTATGTCAAGGAGGTACGGCGCTTTTTCAAGGTCCAGCTCCAAACAATCTGGGCCCCTGCCGTTACCACGCTTCTTTTCCTGGTCATTTTCACGGTCGCACTCGGCGGCTCGGGACGCACCGTCATCGGCGTTCCCTTCGCCGATTTCGTCGCGCCTGGCCTGATCATGATGGCCATGCTCCAGAATAGCTTTGCCAATGCGAGTTTCTCGCTCCTTGTCGGCAAGATCCAGGGGACGATCGTCGACTATCTTATGCCGCCGCTCGGAATCGGTGAATTGATGCTCGCGCTCATTGGCGCCGCGATCAGCCGCGCTGTCCTCGTGGGGCTGGCGCTTTGGGCCGCCATGCTCGCCTGGCCCGGAGTTCATGTCGCGCCCCAACATTTCTGGGCGGTCATCGCGTTCGGCCTCCTCGGCGCGGCGATGATCGGCTTCGTCGGCCTGATCACCTCAGTCTGGGCCGAGAAATTCGATCATGCCGCCGCGGTCACCAACTTTGTTGTCACCCCGCTCGCCCTGCTTTCGGGCACATTCTATTCGATCGACCGCCTGGCGCCCTGGTTCCAGAGTATCGCGCATGCCAACCCGGTTTATTATGCGATCATGGGGTTCCGATACGGCTTCATCGGCACGGTGGACTCGACGATCGACCATCCTGTCCTGACGGCGCTCCTCGCGCTCGTGGCAGTCAACATCGTACTTGGCCTCGTGACCTACCGCCTTCTTGCATCGGGATGGAAGCTGAAGGCCTGATCCGCATCAGGCCCTAGTGGCGGTGGATGGCGCGGAGGCGATAGCGCCCCTTGTCGAGTCCCTCGAACATGGCCTCGATCTGAGGGTGGTCGACGGGGCCATGCTCGGAGTCCGCAACGAGATTCTGCTGGCTGACATAGGCGATGTAGGAGGAATCCTCATTTTCCGCGAGCAGATGATAATAAGGCTGTTGCTTTGAGGGACGGATCGCCTCGGGAATGGCCTCATACCACTCCTCGCTGTTCGAGAAGACCGGATCGACGTCGAAGACGACGCCGCGGAAATCGAACATGCGGTGCCGCACGATATCGCCCGGCGCAAAGCGGGCGCGTTCAACAAGCGGCATCACGATGCCGCGATCGCTTTTGCCTTGGAAATCCGAAGAAGTCTTTGCTCTCATGCCATCAATCTATGCCGGTTCGCGGACGATTCAAGGCGCTATCGCCCGCCTGTGAGCAGCCTTGAGCCGCCTTGATAATGATCTTGACCATGGAAACCCGCTCAATTCCGGGTTAGCTTGCTGTGTGACGTCCCGCAGAGGACAGACTTTGCGGGGTCGATTTCGCAACGAGGGGAGACACGCACCATGACCGACATATTGCAAAGGGCAAAAGACATGATCCTCAAGCCCAAGGAGGCCTGGGCCGCTATCGAAGGAGAGACGGAGACCGTCCAGTCCCTCTATGTGCCCTATGTCCTTGTGCTTGCTGCGATTGGTCCGCTCGCGCAGCTGATCGGCGGGCAAGTTTTCGGATACCGTTTTCTTACCCTCACCGTTCATCCCCCGCTCGGCAGCGCCATTGTTGGCGCGCTGCTTTCCTACGTGCTGACGCTAATCGGCGTCTATGTCGTCGCGCTGGTGATCGATGGGCTGGCGCCGACATTCGGCGGCGTGAAGAACCAGATTCAGGCGCTGAAGGTTGCGGTCTATTCGTTTACCGCGGCCTGGCTTGCCGGGATTTTTGCACTGGTGCCGCCGCTCGCAATCTTGGGATTGCTCGGGCTCTACAGTCTCTACCTTCTCTATCTTGGCTTGCCTCGCCTGATGAAGGCGCCCGAGGACAAGGCGATTGTCTACACGCTGGTCGTCGTGGTCGTAACTATTGTTCTATACCTTGTCATCGCGGCAATCGTCGGTGCCCTTGCAATGACGCAAGGACCCGCGCTTGCCGGAGGCGTGCGCCTTCGCTGACAGGTGACCATTCCGTCGTCCGCCCGCAACATGGGAGCGGCTCGCGACAAAGAAAGAGGGTGGGGAGGTCTCGCGCGCCGGTCCTTCCCCTTTGCATAGGAGGCCGACATGAAGAGCCGCAACTTTGCCTTGGCGCTTGGCGTGGGGCTGTTGATGGCGAGCAGGCCAGCGCCGGGCATCGCGGCGCTTGAGCCGGGGGCGAAAGCTCCCGACTTTACGCTGCGCGCGGCGCAGGGCGGGAGGTCCTTCGACCTCTCGCTGAAACAGACGCTGCGGAGCGGGCCGGTGGTCCTCTATTTCTTCCCTGCAGCCTTCACGCCCGGCTGCACGCTGGAGGCGCATCTTTTTGCCGACGCGAACAGCCGCTTCAACCAGCTCGGCGCGCGCGTGATCGGGGTCACTGCAGGCAATATCGATCGGGTCGCCGAATTTTCAAAATCGGAATGTCGCAGCAAATTCGCGGTGGCCGCGGATCCAGGCGCCAAAATCGCGGCGGAATTTGACGCAACGATGGAGGGGCCTGGAAAGACAAGGCTTTCCGATCGGACGTCGTTCGTGATCGCGCCGAACGGCACGATTCTCATGAGCTACAGCGACAAGAATCCGCGCGCGCACATCGAAAAGACGATGGCAGCCGTGCGGGCGTGGAGGGCCAAGCGGGGTTAGAAAATGGAGGAGAGTGAGGGATTCGAACCCTCGGTACCGTTGCCGGCACTTCGCATTTCGAGTGCGACGCTTTCGACCACTCAGCCAACTCTCCTCGCTGAGGCAGACGCCCCTAGCGATGCTCTGCGGATCATGCAAGCCTCTCTTGGCAAAAATGCGGCCTGATTCGCGGGCGCACCAATGCACAAGGGGGGTGCTGTGCCGCTAACCGGACTTAAGGTGCTCGATTTCGGGCGTTATATTGCAGGGCCTTATTGCGCAGCACTGCTAGCCGACTATGGCGCCGACGTGATTCGGGTCGAGGCGCCCGGCGGCAATGACGACCGCTACACCGTCCCAGTAGCCGCCGACGGATCCGGCGCAATGTTCCTGCAGATGAACCGCAACAAGCGCTGCTTGACGCTGAGACCAGGAACGCCCGAAGGCCGCGAGATCGTCGAGCGACTGGTCGCGAGGGCTGACGTCGTCATCGCCAACCTGCCGCATGACGCGCTGCTCAAGCTTGGCCTCGACTATGAGAGCCTGTCCGCGATCAACCCCCGGATCATCCTGGCAACGGCCTCGGCGTTCGGCGGGGAGGGCCCGCTGGCAGAGCGGGTCGGCTTCGATGCCGTAGGCCAGGCGATGTCCGGCAGCGTCCACCTGACGGGCACTCCCGATCAGCCCTTTCGTGCGCAGGTCAATTATGTCGATTTCGGCACGGCGCTCCATTGCGCCTTCGGGATCATGCTGGCCCTGCGCGAGCGAGACGTGTCGGGCAAGGGGCAGTGCGTATCGGGGTCGCTCTTCGCAACCGCGCTCGCCATGACGAACGCCCTGACCATCGATCACGCGCTGAACGGCATCGAGCGGCAGCCGCTTGGCAACCGTGCCTACAGCTCAGGGCCCACCGACCTTTTTCGCACGCGCGACGGCTGGATCGTGACGCAGATCGTTGGCACGCCGATTTTCCGCCGCTGGGCGGAACTGGTCGGTCGGCCAGAGCTCATCGATGATCCGCGCTTTGCGAGCGATATGCTGCGCGGTGACAACGGCGAGGAGCTGAGCGCGATCATGCAGGACTGGTGCTCGGCGCGAACGAGCGAGGTGGCCATTTCCGAACTCGCGTTGGCGCGCGTCCCCGCGGCCCCCGTTGTCAAGCCCGCCGACGCGCTCGCGCACCCGCAGGTCGCCGCGATGAAGATCGTCGAGCCAACTTCCTATCCGGGCACACCGGCCCCGGCCCCGGTCATCCGCGCGCCGATCGAACTTTCTGCGAGCGCGAAGGCGCCAGCCGCCCCGGCGCCTCAGCTCGGGGCGCACAGCCACGCGATCCTGAGCGAACTCGGATATGATGCTGTGACCATTTCGGCTTTGCGTGAGGCAAGGATTATTTGACACTCTGGTGGGTGGACGAAGCGGCACCCCGTGTTTAAATACCGGTCAGTATGAAATTGCAGGAGCAGCCGCGATGAACGACCAGAGCGAATATGTGCCCCCCAAAATCTGGACCTGGGACAAGGAAAGCGGCGGACGCTTCGCCAATATCAACCGTCCGGTCGCGGGGCCGACGCACGCCAAGGAGCTGCCGTTCGGCAACCATCCCCTCCAGCTCTATTCCCTCGGCACCCCCAATGGTGTGAAGGTCACCGTGATGCTCGAGGAGCTTCTTGCTGCGGGCCATGGCGGCGCCGAATATGACGCCTGGCTCATCAATATCAACGAAGGCGACCAGTTTTCGAGCGGCTTCGTCGCGGTCAATCCGAACAGCAAGATTCCCGCGCTTCTTGACCGCAGCGGACCGGAACCCATCCGCATATTCGAGTCGGGAGCGATCCTCATCTATCTCGCCGAGAAGTTCGGCGCGTTCCTGCCGACCGAGTCCGCAAAGCGCGCGGAGGTCCTGTCGTGGCTCATGTGGCAGATGGGCAGCACGCCGTTCCTCGGCGGCGGCTTTGGTCACTTCTATGCCTATGCGCCGACGAAGCAGGAGTATCCGATCAACCGCTATGCGATGGAGGTGAAGCGTCAGATGGACGTTCTCGATCGCCGACTGGCCGAAAGCGAGTATCTGGGCGGAGCCGACTACAGCATTGCCGACATGGCGGTGTGGCCATGGTACGGTGCGCTCGCCAAGGGGCTGGTGTATGACGCCGGCGAGTTCCTGCAGGTGCAGGATTACAAGAATGTCCAGCGCTGGACCGATCAGGTGGCAGCGCGGCCGGCGGTGAAGCGCGGACGAATGGTCAACCGCGTGACTGGCGACCCTGCCAGCCAGCTCCACGAGCGCCACGATGCATCGGATTTTGATCTGCGCACACAAGACAAGATCGCCCCTGAAGTCGCGGAATAGTCCGCGGCTTTTGCGGCGCTACAACCAACGGCCGCGCTCAATTGTCCCGCCTCCTGCTCGCAGGGTGAAAAATTGCCCGTCCTCACCGATAATCAAAGGCCCATCGAAATGTTCGGCAGCACGCCCCAGAAACGCGCGATAGAAGGCGCGCGATGGAACGGGCGGGACGATGTGGCTGAGGACCAGCATTTTTACGCCCGCGCGGCGGGCGCTATCGGCCGCCTGCGTGGGGCTTGCGTGATAGTCTAGAATGTCGTGCATGATCTGCCCCGTCATGGACCGTCCCGCGGCTCTCAGCCGGCGGGACAGCATCTCGACCATTTCGGGTTGCAGCGCCTCGTGGATGAGGAGATCGGCGCCCCTCGCGGCGGTTTCGACTGAGGCGGAGGGTGCGGTATCCCCGCTTATGACGACCGACCGTCCCTTGTAGTCGAAGCGATAGCCGACCGCGGGCTGTACCGGACGATGGTCGACGGGAAAGGC
>Ga0182748_1001961_pt1 | contig 19178 bp, 20 predicted proteins | sample eDN3rd37CKraftOP_FD_128877 | JGI IMG/M metagenome (GOLD analysis project Ga0182748, IMG submission 128877) | Enriched Organic Plus compost microbial communities from Emeryville, California, USA - eDNA 3rd pass 37_C Kraft OP (version 2) (version 2) ...
GATGTCGCCCTGGAACGAATTGTCCACCGGGCCCGGCGCCAGCACATTGCAGCGGATGCGCCGTGCGGCGCCTTCCTTTGCAACCACCTTCATCAGTCCGATCACCGCATGTTTGGACGTGGCATAGCCGACAATGGCCGGCGCGGAGCGCACGCCCATGATCGAGGAGGTGATGATGATCGAACCGCCGTCGTTCATCAGCGGCAATCCGTATTTGCAGGCAAGGAATGAGGCCCGCACATTCACCGCCATGACGCGGTCGAACAGGTCGTCGGGATAATCGGTGATCGGGGCGATGGCGCCGCTCATCCCGGCATTGGAAAAGATCACGTCGATCTTGCCGAACCGCGACACCGCAGCCTCGAGATAGTTCCTGGCCGCATGCGTGTCGGCGACATCGGCGGCGAAGGTGTCGACATTGTCCGGCGCGGGGAGGCTTTTCGCGGCCTTCGCAAGCTGGGCCGGATCGCGATCGACCAGCATCACCTTGGCACCCTCGGCCGCGAACATCTTCGCGCTCGCCAGTCCGATGCTGCCGGCCCCGCCGGTGACGACGCAGACCTTGTTCTCCATCTTCGCCATCACGCCCTCCCCGCTATTTCATCAGCTCCGCCAGCGTATCCCGCAAAGCCTCCGGACAGGTGATGTGCGGGTTGTGGCTTGCATCCAACTCGGCAAAGGGCCAGCCCTCGGCCTTGGCGCGGTCTGCGAATTGCCGGAACACATCGCCGGGCGCCACTCGGGTGCAATAGATGTAGCTCCGTTTGGGCATTGCCCGGCCCGACAGGCGAAGCGGCTGCTCGAAGCACTTCATCGGCTGCGTCAGCCGCCGGGTCGCGGCCCATGCGACGTAATCGGCCGGGGTATCGGACGGCATCGGGTTGGAGGGCACGCGCCAGCCGTCACCGGCCGCGGCGCCTGCCCGCATCTTCGCCTCGGTCTCGGCGCCCACAAGCTGGAACAGGCTCTGCCCGTCCTTCGGCACGAAGGCATCGAGATAGATGAGTTTCGTCACGCGGCCTTCGGACCGGTCCGCGACGCCTGTCGCGACCATGCCGCCATAGCTGTGCCCGATCAGCACCACATCGCGCAGGTCCTCGAACTGCAAGACGCCGAGGACGTCAGCGATATGCGTGTCGAGATCGATCGCGGGATTGGCGAGATGGGCGCGCTCGCCGAGCCCGGTATAGCTCGGGGTGAAGACCTCGTGACCCGCGGCGCGCAGCAGCGGCCGCATTTTCTGCCAGGCCCAGGCCGACGACCATGCGCCATGCGCAACAACGATTGTGGCCACCCGCTTCCCCCCTGGACATCCGTTCGAACGCTGAGCCGAACTTGCGGGCGATTGTGGTCAAGTCGAAACGAAATGCAAATGCGATGCGGTTGCCACATGCCGCAGCGCGCGCTAACGACAAAAAAACAACCGGAGACATATCCGTAATGGCGTCACGAAAGCGGCCTCCCTTCCGCGCCGAACATGTCGGCAGCCTGTTGCGCCCGAAGGCGCTCCTGAAAGCCCGCGAAGAGCGCGCCCGCGATGCGATCTCCGCGGAAGAGTTGCGCCGCATCGAGGACGAGGCGGTCCGCGAGGTCGTCGCGCGGCAGGAGGACATCGGCCTCAAAGCCGTCACCGACGGAGAATTCCGGCGCATCGACTGGTTCATGGACTTCAAATATTCGATCGGCGGTATCGAGAAGCTGACCGAGACGGTCAAGGTGCCGTTCCGCTCCGCGACCGGCGCAACCGATTTTGAATTCGTTGCCTATCGCGTCGGCGAGCGCATGCATCTCGACGAGACGATCTTCGCGGAAGATTTCGCCTTCCTGAAATCGGTCGCGACGAAGGCGATCCCCAAGCTGACCATCCCGTCGCCGTCGATGATGCATTACCCGGCCGGCCGCGGCGTCGACCGCAATGTCTATCCGGACTGGGAGATGTTCTACGACGATCTTGCGGCAGTCTATCGCCAGCAGATCGAAGGCCTCGCGGGGCTCGGCTGCACCTATCTGCAGCTCGACGATACCAGCTTGTCGTTCCTCAACGATCCGGCGCGCCGCGCCATGCTGGGCGAAGGCGCCGAGACCCAGCACCATCGCTATATCAAGCTGTTCAACGACTGCATCGCCGATCGTCCCTCCGACATGACGGTCTGCACCCATACCTGCCGCGGCAATTACAAGTCGGCATGGATGGCGGAAGGCAGCTACGACCACGTCGCGGAAGCGCTGTTCAGCGATCTCGCGGTCGATGGCTTCTTCCTCGAATACGATGACGAGCGCTCCGGCGGTTTCGAGCCGCTCCGCTTTTTGCCCAAGGGCAAGATGGTGGTGCTGGGCCTTGTCACCACGAAATCCGGCAAGCTCGAAAGCAAGGAGGATCTGAAGCGCCGCATCGACGAGGCTGCGAAATTCGCCCCCCTCGAGCAGCTGTGCCTGTCGCCGCAATGCGGCTTTGCCTCGACAGCGGAGGGCAATCTGCTCACCATCGACGAGCAATTCGCCAAGCTCAAGCTCGTGGTCGAAACCGCGCGTGACGTCTGGGGTGACGAATGACGAGGTTCGAGGGAGTTGTGGTCGCGGGCGCCGGGCCCGTCGGCCTCGTCACGGCGTTGAAGATCGCACGCGCCGGCATTCCGGTCACCGTTGTCGATTGCGAACCGGGGATCGTCACGTTGCCGCGCGCGGTGGTTTATCACGCGCCGACAGTGGAAATGCTGGACCGGCTCGGCTTGCTCGACGAATTGAAGATCGCGGGCATCCTCAAGCAGGATTATCAATTCCGTACCGTCGACGGCCGGATTCTGGCTGCGCCGCATATGTCGGTGCTGACGCCGGACGACACCGCCTATCCGTATAACCTGCACATGCCGCAGCATGAGCTTGCACAGGCGATCCTGCGCAACTTCCTTGCCATCCCAGGCGCTACGGTGCGCTGGAACACGCGTGTCACCGGCGTCGAGCAGAAGTCAGACGGCGTCGCCGTCACCGTCGAAACCGACGGCGGCACCAGCGTGATCGAATGCGATTGGCTGGTCGGCGCCGATGGCGGTAGCAGCACCGTGCGCCGCGCGCTCGGCCTGTCCTTCGAGGGTTACACCCACCCCGAGCGGCTGATTTCCACCAACCTCGTTTACGACTTCGAGGCGCGCGGCTTCGCGCGGGCGAATTTCATCATCGACCCGACCTATTGGGCGGTGATCGTGAAGATCGACCGTCACGAGCTGTGGCGCGTCACCTATGGCGAGGATGCGAGCCTGCCGGAGGACAAGGTGCAGGAGCGCATCGCTAATCATTATCGGGCGATCTTGCCGGATGACGGGCCTTATGAACTCAAGGCCTTCGCGCCGTTCCGGGTGCACGAACGCAGTGCGCCGCGGTTTCGCGTCGGTCGCATCCTGCTCGCGGGCGATGCCGCCCATGTCTGCAATCCGTTTGGCGGGCTTGGCTTGACGTCCGGCCTCCTCGATGCCGATCTTTTAGGCGACGCCCTCCCCGCGGTCATCAAAGATGCAGCGAGCGACGACCTGCTCGACCGCTATGCGGAGGAACGGCAGCGCGTCTTCCGCGAAATCACCGGGCCCACCGCCGCGGAGAATCTCCGCAGGGTGAAGGAAACCGATCCGGAGAAGAAGCGCGCCGACAATGCGCGGTTCGACAAGCTGCGCGACGATCCGCAATTCCAGCGCGAGGCGCTGACCTTCACCTACAAGCTCGTCGGACGGCCGATCGGCGTGCCGCAAGTCCATTGACCGGCCGTCTCCCACCGTCGTCTGCCCACCGGCGCGTCAGGGGACCAACCGCGTTTTGGACTTTTGTCTGCACGATGCCGATTGAATTGTTGGGACTCAAACTATAGCCTGCCTGTCACGTCCGAAGACCGAAACCAACTCGGCCTCAACTCAGGGAGGAATCAGATGATACCCCATCGCTCGATGACATTGGCCGGGTCGGCGCTTGCCGCCGGCCTGTTGCTGGCGCAGCCCGCCCCCGCGCAGGAGCTGATCTACGGAAGCTGGACGCCGGCGCGCGAATATCAGAACGCCAAGGTCATGCCCGGCATCCTCAAGGCCATCGAGGAAAAGACCGGCGGCAAGGTGAAGTGGAAGCTGGTGCCCGGCGGTCAGCTGGTCGACGGCAAGACCACCTTCACCGGCGTGAAGGACGGCCTCATTCAAGCCGGCCTTGCGATCCCGCAATATGTGCCGAACACCGTGCCGGCGATGTTCATGCTCTATTCGACGATCGTGCTCGGCCACAACGACGTGGTCGCGGCAACCGGCGCGGTGCTGGAAACCATCTATTTCAACTGTCCGGAATGCCTTGAAGAGGTCAAAAATCTCAACGCTGTGACCCTCGGCGGCTGGACTTCGTCGGCCTATCTTCTCGCCTGCACGACGCCCGTTAAGTCACTCGCCGACCTCAAGGGCAAGCGCGTGCGCGCCGCGGGCGGCAATGCGGAAATGCTCAAGCTTGCCGGCGCGGTGCCGGTCGGCGCCACGCTCGTGGAAGCCGTCAGCCTGCTGCAGCGCGGCGGCCTCGATTGCCAGCACGGCATCGCCGACTGGCTGCGGACCTTCGGCTATGCCGACTTTGCCAAGTACGTCGTCGACATGCCGCTTGGCCTCAGCGGTCCGGCGCTCGGCTTCTTCATGAACCGCGACACCTGGAACAAGCTCACGCCGGAGCAGAAGAAGGTCCATCTCGACGAGGCGGTGAAGCTCAGCGCCGAAATGGCGATCGGCAACTTCCTCGTCGCCAACGAGGAAGGCCTCGCGAGCGTGATCAAGGACAAAGGCGTCCAGATGATCAAGCCAGACCCGGACTTCGAGAAGGTCGCCACCGAATTCCAGAAAGTGCAGAAGGCCAAGACGGTCGAAACCGGCAAGAGCTTCGGCATGAAGGATCCCGGTGCGATCATCGATGCCTATGAAAAGAACCTCGCAAAGTGGCGCAAGATCTCGCCGGAGGTCGGCCGCGACGTGAACAAGTTCGTCGAGGTGCTCAACCGCGAGATCTTCTCGAAGCTTGACGTCAACAAGCTCTAACGCACCGTTATTGCCGGGCTAAAGCGCGACGCGCGTCTTCGCGATAAAGCCCGGCCATCGATAAAATGCCCCCCGGGTTAAGCCCGGGGGTGACGGCCCAGGACTTAACCCGCCACGCGGTGTCTTACGGTGACCGATCGTCTCCTCAAATGGCTTGAATGGCCGATCCAGATCTTTCTCTGGATCGCGCTTCTGGCCGGCTTTCTGATGATGCTGCATGTCAGCGCGGATGTGAGCGGGCGCTATTTCTTTGGCCGGCCGCTGGAGGGCACGACCGAAGTCGTCTCCGCCTATTACATGGTGATCGTGGCCTATCTGCCTTGGGCCTATCTCGCCCGCCACGACAACCACATCGCGGTGGACATTTTCACGCGCCTGATGCCGGTGAGCGTCGCGCACTGGCTCGACGTGGTCGTCAAGATCATTGTGGTGCTGTATCTCGCCATCTTTGTTTATCAGACCGGCTCGCAGGCCATTAACCAGACCCGCATCCACGAGGTCTGGCAGGCCGGCACCACATACATTCCGGTCTGGCCGAGCCGCTGGCTGCCGCCGATCGCGGGGTCGCTGATGCTGCTTTATCTTGTCGTCAAGATCATTGACGATGTCATCAAGGGCCCGCACGAACGGCCCTCCCATCCCGTGGAGGAAGGGGCGTGACAACGCTGCAGGTTGCCGGCACCAGCATCGTGATGATGCTGGTCTTGATCGGGTTGCGCGTCCCGATCGGTGTCGCGATGGGCGGGGTCGCCTTTCTCGGCCTCTGGTATCTCCGCAATTTCAACGTCGCTCTCAGCGTGTTGCGCGACACGCCCTTCGTGTTCGCCGCCAATTGGGATCTGTCGGCGATTCCGATGTTCCTGTTGATGGGGGCGATCGCATCGAATTCCGGGATCGGCGCCGCGCTGTTCCGCGCCGCCTATGCCTGGTTCGGCAGCTTGCCGGGCGGGCTTGCGGTAGCGACTAACTGGGCCTGCGCGGGCTTCGGCGCGGCCTCCGGCTCGAGCATTGCAGCCGCCGCGGTGATGGCGCGGCTCGCCGTGCCGGAAATGCTGAAGAACAAATACGACAAGGCGCTCGCGACCGGCGTCTGCGCCTCCGGCGGCACGCTCGACGCGCTGATCCCGCCATCGATCCTGTTCGTGGTGTACGGCGTCTTCGCCGAAGTCTCGATCGCCAAGCTGCTGCTCGCTGGCGTCATCCCCGGGCTGCTCACGGCCGGCGTCTACATGATCATGATCGTGGTTCGCTGCTGGCTCAACCCGGAGCTCGGACCGCCGGTCAAGTTCGCAAGCGATGACGAGAAGTGGAAAGAACGCTGGGACTCACTGCGCGAAATCTGGCCGATCCTCGTTCTCATCGTCGCGGTGATGGGCGGCCTCTATTGGGGCGTGGTGTCGCCGACCGAATCGGGCGCGGCCGGCGCACTGATCGCGACCTTCATCGGCGTCGCGCAGCGCAAACTCTCGCTGGCGGGCTTCATCGACAGCTTCAAGGATGCGATCGGCACCACCGCGCAACTGTTCTTCATCGGCATCGGCGCGGTGATCTACACCAAGTTCCTCGCGCTCTCCGGAAGCTCGACCCTGTTCACCGAGCTGGTCGGCACCTGGGCGCTCGATCCGCTGCTCCTCGTGATCGCGGTGTCGCTGATCTACCTCGTGCTCGGCATGTTCCTCGATCCGCTCGGCATGATCCTTCTGACCATCCCGGTCTTCGTGCCGATGTTCGCCGCGTTGAACCTCGACCTCGTGTGGTTCGGGGTCCTGGTGGTGAAGTATATCGGCATCGGCCTTCTGACGCCGCCGGTCGGGTTCAACATCTACGTGGTGGCGGGCGCGCTGAACAATCAGATCCCGCTGACCACGATCTTCCGCGGCTGCTACTGGTTCCTGGTCTGCGAAGCGGTGATCATGACGCTGTTGATCGCCTTCCCGCAGATCTCGCTGTGGCTGCCCTCCACGATGAACTGACGAGCCGCGGGGCATCCGCGGCTCAGACGCACCGAGACTGATCGGGCCAGCATTCCGAAAGCGCCAGCCTCCCGTCGTGCCAGGACGGAACCCGATGTGCCGGCGGGCGTTAGATACCGCCCGCTTCGGACCTGGCATGACCACGCAGCAGATTCTGGCCTTCGCCATCCTCATTGCAATGATGGCGCTCTTCGTCTGGGGACGGCTGCGCTTCGATATGGTCGCAGTGCTGGCCCTGCTGGCGGGTCTCGCCGCCGGCATTGTCCCATACGACAAGGCTTTTTCCGGGTTTTCCGACGATATCGTCATCATCGTTGCGAGTGCATTGGTCGTGAGCGCCGCAGTCGCGCGGTCCGGCGTCATCGAAACGGCGCTCCGTCCGATCGCGCCCTGGCTCAACACCCCGACGATCCAGGTTTTCGTCCTCACCGCGGTGGTCGCGGCGCTGTCCGGCTTCGTCAAGAATATCGGCGCGCTCGCCATGATGATGCCGGTGGCATTTCAATTGGCGCGCAAGACAAACACGCCGCCCTCCGCAATGCTGATGCCGATGGCGTTTGCCTCGCTGCTCGGCGGCATCGTCACGCTGGTCGGCACCTCGCCGAACATCATCGTCTCGCGCGTTCGCGAAGAAATCATCGGCGCTCCGTTCGGCATGTTCGACTTCACGCCGGTCGGCGCCCTGCTCGCGATCGGCGGCGTTGCGTTTCTCGCCTTCGGATGGCGCCTCTTGCCGGAACGCAAGGGCGCGGCCACCATGGATGCCGCCTTCAATCTCGAAGGCTACAGCACCGAAGTCCTGATCCCGGACGAATCCGAACTCGACGGCAAGACCGTGAAAGACCTCGAGGCGCTCGGTGACGGCGAGGTCGAGGTGGTCGCGATCCTCGGACAGCGCGCGCGTCAATCGCAGCCGAGCCCGACGACGACATTGCACGGCGGCGATACCCTCATCCTGCGCGGCGAGCCCGGCGCGCTGGAACGCGTCGTGGGCTCGGCCAAGCTCCAGCTCGGCAGCGACCCGGTCCGCAAAGAGCCCGACACGCCGAGCGACGATATCGGCATCATGGAGGCCATCGTCACCCCGGACTCGCCGCTGGTCGGCAACACCGCCGCGCGCATGCGGCTCTACGATCAGTATCGCGTCGACCTCCTCGCCGTCAGCCGCGCCGGGCGGCGCATCTCACGTCAATTGCGATCGATCCGGTTCCTGGAAGGCGATGTCATTCTGCTGCGCGGCGATCTCAATGCGATGCCGGAAACGCTCGGCGAATTGCGATTGCTGCCTCTCGCAGAACGCGGGCTCGCGCTGGGTCAGGGCCGGCGCGGCTATATTCCCGTCATCATTCTTGCTGTTGCGATGCTATCCGTCGCGTTGCATCTCGTCCCGGTCGCGATAGCCTTCTTCGCCGCCGCCGCGCTCATCGTGCTCCTCAAGGCGATTTCACTTCGCGAAGCCTATGACGCCATCGAATGGCCGATCCTCGTGATGCTTGCCGCATTGATCCCGCTCTCCGACTCGCTCCGCACCACGGGCGGCACCGACGTGATCGCCGGCTGGCTTTCGGCTGCGGCCGGCGCGCTTCCACCGCTCGGCACCCTCGCCCTGATCATGCTCGCGGCGCTCGCGGTCACGCCGTTCCTTAACAATGCCGCCACCGTGCTTGTAATGGGTCCGATTGCCGCGACCTTCGCGTCCAATCTTGGCCTGTCTCCCGACCCGTTCCTGATGGCGGTGGCGATCGGCGCGGCCTGCGATTTTCTGACGCCTATCGGGCACCAATCAAATACGCTGGTGATGGGCGCCGGCGGCTATCGCTTCACCGATTACTGGAAGCTCGGCCTGCCCCTGTCGATCTATGTGGTGCTGGCCGGCGTGCCGCTGATCGCGCTGTTCTGGCCGCTCGCCGCGCGCTGATCGTCCGCTGTGCGGCTGTGCGGCAGTTGCAGCCGGCATTCCAGGCCCTCCGGCGCGAATTCCGCATCGACCTTCCCGCCAAGGCTCTTCATGCACCCCACCACGAGGCGGGTGCCAAAGCCGCGCTGAAGCGGCGGCGAAGTATGCGGACCGCCCCGTTCGATCCACTCGATGGTGAGGCCGTCATCGTTCGTATGCCAGGAAATCTCGATCCGTCCCTCCGGCAACGACAAGGCGCCGTGCTTGATGGCGTTGGTGACGAGCTCGTGAAATATCAGCGACAGATTACGTGCGGCATCGGCCGGCAGGCGGATGACCGGCCCGCTCAGATTGGCGCGAAAATTTCCGAACGGCTCGAACTTGGCGCGGATGAGGGTCCGCAAGTCCGGTTGCAGACCATCGGCATGGCTGATGATGTCGTTGGTCGAGGACACCGAGCGGATGCGGCCGGTGATGACCTTCGCGATCTGCGGTTCGTGCGCGAGGGTTTGCAGCACGATCGATTCCACCACCGAGAAGGTGTTCTTGCCGCGATGCTCGAGCTCGCGCAGCATCAGGTTCTTGTGCTTCTCCTGGGTCCGGTAGCGCGCCACGAGGCCTCGATAGGCTTCGGCGACCGCGATGATGAACAGGCAAGACGCGCCGAACAGGATTCCGTTCAGGACATCGAGCTGCGTGATCGGTCCCGGCGCGCCGAACAGCATCGTACCCGCGACCATCGACAGCAAGGTCGCAACGATCGCTGCCGACACCCCGGCGAGCAACGCCACCACGAGCACCGCCGGAAAATACACGGCGAACGGCACGAGGTCCGGATTGATGAAGCCCAGGAGATAACGGATCACCGTCGCCGCCGCGACACAGGCGACCGCAAGAAGGAACGCCCGCGCTGAATTCGGCGCGACGGCCAGATCCGTCAACTTGCGCAGCCAATCGCCGGCCATTCAGCTTTCCCACATTCCAGACCCTACCAGTCCGAACAGGGGTGTTGCATTATAGAAAGACGGCGGCCGTGCGCGATTTTGTGTTAAAAAATCCGCCGATTAGAGGAAACTATCCTTGCGCGCCACGGGGCCGCGACACCAATCCCATCTGCTCGAGCGCGGCGCGGCCGAGCTGTCCGTACGGATTGGCCAGCGTTTCGATGAACTCGAAATGGTTGTAGCCCTCTCCGCATATCAACTGCGCGACCTTGCCCGCCTGCGTCAACGCTGCCGCGAAGTCGCGGCTCTGGCGCTGGAATTCGGGCGTTTCCAGCGAACCGTAACCGACGATCACCGGCGCGTTCAGCTTGTCGAGGTGACGCTGCGTTGACAGCGCGTGCTCCACCTCATCCGTGAACGTCACATATCTCGATCGCGCGGACAGCCGCACCGGTTTCAGGTCGTACATTCCGGACACCATGACGGCGCCCTTGATGACGTCGGGCGGCAGGCCGAAGTCCTTCACCCAATCGGTGACCAGCACAACGCCGCCAAGGTGCGCGCCCGAGGAATGGCCGGAAAGATAGATGCGATCGGGATCGCCGCCGAAGCTCTCGGCATTCTTGTAGATCCACGCGACCGCGCGGCGGCATTGTTCTGCGAGCGGCATCAGATCACCGCCGGTTTCCACCACATTGGTGTAGTCCACCGCAATGTAATGGGCCCCCGCATTGACGAAGGTCTCGGCCGGAAACGCATAATATTGCGCGGCTTCGGCGCGCCACGCACCGCCATGCAGGAACACGTTGATCGGCGCTTTCGGCGCCGGGGTCGCGTAAAGGTCGAGGGCTTCAACCGGGGTCGCGCCATAGCTCAACCGCTTCGGAGGCCCCAGGCGAGCCCGCGTGAGATCGCTGTTGGTGCGATAGCGGCCGACGATCTGGCGCACGTTCGGCGCATATTTCGGCTGATCGTAGGCGTCGTCCAGCGCCTTCTGGTCCATGTCGAGCCAGACCGGCGGACTTTTCGGCGCGGCTGCGTCTTTCAATTGCGAAGCCTGAACGTGCGAGGCGGCGCCTCCGGCAGATACAGTCATGAAGGGTCAGCGTACACAGATCGACGTGGTCAAGAGACCACACCATGGCGGCCTGCCGGCTTGCCGTCCAGCGCATTTGTGACGGCGACCGACAGCAACCGATCATGCATCATGCAGATACCGCCGACCGACCTACCAGCGGAGCAGCCGGCTCCCCGCCAGCGCGCCGATGGCGGTGGCGATGGCGATGGCCAGCGTGAACCAGGCGCCGACAAAGAGCGGCGAGTCGTCCGGGCAATGCGCGATATAGAGGCTCGCGGCCACTGCGCCTGACAGAAGCCCGGCGCCGGCCCCGGCGAGAGCGGGGCGCGTCGGCGCGCCATAGCGCAATCCGAACAGCAGTGCGGCAAGGATGGGCAACGACAGCAGCACCATGTTCAACACGCAGATATACCAATGCGTGCCGGCAAGGCGCACCAGCCATTCCGCACGCGGGACCAGCATCAGTTCGATCGCGGCGGCAGCGACCATGATGGCCGGCACGAGGGCCGCGATCGTCAGCGCGCCCAGCACAGGAGCGCCGGGCTTCGCCAGGCGCAACACCATTGCGGCGGAGGCGACGACGAGAATTCCCATCTCGACCGGCTTCAGTGCGAAGGGGAATGTTCGCATCGCTTCGCCAAGATGCGGCCGCATCGGCACGAGCCAGATGAACAGCAGCGCCGACAACGCAAAGCCGGCGGCACCGGCAAGCGCAAGCGCGAGGCCGGGTTTGGGACCGGCAGGCTCGCGGTCAGCGGCAAGCGCACGGATGAGCTGATCGGTTTTCATGATTCATCACGATGACGTTTCGCGAGGGCTGCGAGGCCGCGATGCAGCGCGACCCGGACCGCGCCTTCGGTCATGTCGAGGCTGCGGGCCGCAGCGGCAATCGAAACGCCCTCCACGGCAATCGCCTGGACCACCTTGCGCTGGCCCGGCGGCAAAGCCTCAAGCGAGCGCACCACGTCACGCTCGCTCGCGGTCTCGGGCTGCGCCTCATCCGGCAGGATATCGGCGAAGTCGTCGATCGGCAGGTCCGTGCGGCCGCCGCGCCGCCGCGCCGCATCGATGATCTTGTAACGCGCGATGCCGGCGATCCACGGCCCGATGGGGCGCGTCTCGTCCCAGGTCTGCCGCTTCAGATGCACTGCAATCAGGATATCCTGCACCACATCCTCCGTTTCGGCCGGATTGACGCCGGTCCGCAACAGACCGCGGCGGACCAGCGGCCGCAAGCCGTGGGCGATCTCACGCAGGCAGCGCTCATAGGCCGCGCTGTCGCCATGACTCGCCGCCCGCATCAGACCGGACCATTGCGTTTCACGATCGCTCAAGCCGCACGCGTCCTTTGCGATTCTTCGGACCGGATCGACCGCGCGTTACACGCATCGACAAATTTAATTGCCGGCCGACGACAAAACACGAAGCCGTGACCGCGTAACACGTGCAGCTCGTCTTCCGAAACACTCGGTAGACCGGACAGGCCGGTCTGCGCCGCTGCCTCGCGCAGAGCGCCTTGGTTTCCCGACTGGAGGATAACGGATGAACACCAAATTGGCAGCCACGGCCATCGCCGGTTCCTTTGCCGCCGCCCTTGCGATCGTCGCCACGCCGGCAACCGCGCAAAAAGCCGATCAGGAAAAGTGCTACGGCGTCGCGCTCGCAGGCAAGAACGACTGCGCCGCAGGTCCCGGCACGACCTGCGCCGGCACCTCGAAGGTCGATTATCAAGGCAATGCCTGGAAGCTCGTGCCGAAAGGCACCTGCACCACGATGACCACGCCGAAGGGCAAGGGTTCGCTTGAGCCAATGAAGAGCTGATCTCGTGATCCCTCCCCGCCGCGGGCGGGGAGGGATATCCCCTCTGCTCGCGGGACTTCGTTCGATGAAACGCAGCACACTGCCAGCATCCGCCGGTGTCGGCTTCAAGCCGCAGCATTTCGATGCGATCCGCACCGACGATCAGGGCATCGGCTTTATCGAAGTTCATGCGGAGAATTACATGGGTGCGGGCGGGCCTCCGCACGCGATGCTGCGCGCGTTGCGCGAGCGCTACGCGCTCTCGATTCATGGCGTCGGTCTTTCGATCGGCTCCGCCGGACCGCTGGATGCCGATCACCTCGCGCGCCTGAAGGCGCTGTGCGACCGCTACGAGCCGCACAGCTTTTCCGAGCATCTCGCGTGGTCGTCGCATGGCGACATCTATCTCAACGATCTCCTGCCGCTGCCCTACACGGATGAAACGCTGGCGCGCATCGTCTCGCATATCGACGAGGTCCAGGACACGCTCGGACGCGAGATGCTGCTGGAAAACCCGTCGACTTACGTTCAATTCTCCGGCTCGACCATTCCGGAAGCCGAGTTCCTGAAGGAGATCGCCAGCCGCACCGGATGCGGGCTCTTGCTCGACGTCAACAACGTGTTCGTTCAAGCGGTCAATCATAGCACTTCGCCGGAGGCCTATCTCGCGGCCTTTCCGCTCGACCGGGTCAAGGAAATCCATCTCGGCGGCCACGACGCACAGCAAGATGAGACGGGTGCGCCGCTTCTGATCGACGCGCATGGCGCACCGGTCGCGGACGCGGTCTGGGCGCTCTACGAAAGCGTCGTCGCCCGCACCGGCCCGCTGCCGACGCTCATCGAATGGGACAACGACGTCCCGGACTGGCCGGTGCTTGCGGCGCAAGCGCGCGCCGCCGATGCAATCCTTGCCCGCTACGCCCAACGCAGCGCCGCCTGAACATGCTGGCCGCGCTTCAGAACGACTTCGCGCAGGCGCTTCTCGATCCGGATCGGGATGTGCCCGGAGCCATCACCTCGCACAATGCGCGGGAGCCGCAGCAGCGCTTTGCCGTCTACCGCAATAATGTCGTGGCCGGCCTGATCGATGCCGTGCGCGCGAAGTTCCCGGCGACCGAGCGGATCGTGGGCGAAGCATTTTTCGCAGCGATGGCGCGCATGTTCGTAACCGCCCATCCGCCGCGATCGAAAATCCTGCATCACTATGGCGACGATTTTGGAAACTTCGTCGAAGGGTTCGAACCGGCCGCCGCCCTGCCCTATCTTGCCGATGTCGCACGGCTCGAAGCCGCGCGCACCCGCGCCTATCACGCCGCGGATGCCGTGCCCCTGCCGCCGGCAGCATTCGCAAAGATCGATCCGCAATACGCCGGCCTCTTGCGACTGACGTTGCATCCGTCGCTCCAGATTGTGCGCTCGGCTTATCCGATCGTGACGATCTGGGGCATGAATGCCGGCGAGATCGCGCTCGGTCCGATTAACCAGAGCGCGCCCGAAGACGCCATTGTGATGCGTCCCTCTTTTAACGTCACCGTGCGCGTCCTGCCGCCGGGCGGCGCGACCTTCATCGCGGCTTTGCGAGACAAAGCGACTCTCGCGACCGCCAGCGAAGCGGCAGCAGCAAGCGATGCGCGCTTCGATCTCACGGCCAGCCTTGCCCTCCTGATCGATGCCGGAGCGATCGTGGCTTTCGCAATGGATGACCGTGATCGCACGGGATCGTACGAGGACATCGCACCATGACCGATGCACAGCTTTCAATCCGCCCGCAGACCGGGCCATCGGGCCTGATCATGCGTGGCAACGCGCTGATGGCCGCGATCCCGTACTGGTTCGTCGCGGCGATCACGCGCGTGTCGGTGGCGGCGGTGTTCTGGCGCTCGGGGCAGACCAAGGTGGACGGCTGGCACGTCAGCGACGCGACGCTGTTCCTGTTCAAGGACGAATACAAGCTGCCGCTGATCGACCCGACACTCGCCGCCTATCTCGCAACCTTCGCCGAGCACTTTTTCCCGGTCTTGCTGTTGCTCGGGCTGGCGACGCGGCTGTCGGCGCTCGCGCTGCTGGTCATGACGCTGGTCATCGAGATCTTCGTCTATCCGGATGCGTGGCCTACGCACGGCACCTGGGCGGCGTGCTTTCTTCTCCTGATGGCGCAGGGCCCGGGCAAGCTCTCGCTCGATCACCTGATTGCGCAGCGCTGGCGCTAAGAGAGACGAGCCCCCGCAGCCGCCCGGAAGCGCGGCACGTCTCAGCGCGATGCCGCGCGCTCAGCCTCGCCTTGCGCGCTGCGATCGTCCGTCTCGTCCTTGGCCATGTTGCGGTACATCCGCCGCAAGGTCTCGCGGGTGATCGCGAGATCGGCAGCGGGAATGCCCGCGGTCGCCGCGGCCTCGAGCTGACGCGCCCGCGGAATCAGCCGGTTCACCAGCGCACGGCCCTTCGCGGTCAATTCCACGCTGACCTCGCGGTTGTTGGTGTCGGACCGGGTCCGGCTGACCAGCTCGAGATTGACCAGCCGCGTGATCAGCCGGGACATGGTCGAAACATCGATCGAGGACGTCTCCGCGACGTCGATCTGCCGCTGGCTGCCATTGACCGACAGCGCGGCGAGGACGCGCCACATGGCGATGGACAGGCCGTGCGGCGCGAGTTCGGGCTCATATCCCGTGACGAAGCCGGCGCCGACACGGTTGATCAGATACGGCAGGTAATCCGACAGATCGAGTTGCGGGCGGTCAACCATTCCGCGCTCCTGATGGCGTCCTGCTGTTATGCGAGGCGGCGATACCGTGTCAAAAGGTCAGCCCTGCTGTCCAAATCGTGCATTTACAACTATTGCACATGCAAGTATTGTCGCGCAAACGATAACCGGGCCCCAGGTGGCTCGCACGGGGAACGCACGATGAGCGAGCTTCCGCACGATCTGCACGGCCGGTTCCGCACTGCGATGCGCCGCCTGACCAGTGCGGTCAGCGTGATTTCCACCGTCCATGAGGGCGTGCGGCACGGCATCACCGTGACCTCGGTGACCTCCGTCTCCATGACGCCGCCCTCCTTGCTGTTCTGCGTCAACCGCAACTCGCGCCTGCACGATCCGGTCATCCGGTCCGGCCGCTTCTGCGTCAACATCCTGCACGCGCATCAGATCGAGATTGCCGATGCGTTCAGCGGCCGCACCCATGGCAGCGACCGCTTCCTGTGCGGTGAATGGGCGAGCGACGACAACGACACGCCGTACCTTATTCCGGCCCAGGCCAACATCTTCTGCGAGGCCGACGCCATATCGAGCTATGGCACCCATTCCATCGTCATCGGCAAGGTGCTTCAGGTGGCCGTGCGTGGCCAGGTTGCTCCGCTGCTTTATCAGGACGGCCAATACACCGTCGGGCTCGGAGATGGCGTCGACTGGGTGGTGCCGGTCGGCTGACATCGACCGGCGCGCCGACCGCAAGAAACAAAAAGCTCAAGGAGAACCAGCATGGAATTTGGATATTTCACCCTCTCTGACAACCACTATGAGGGCAACACGCGCGACGCCAACCAGTTCGTGCAGGATCTCACCGCGGAAGCGCTGTATGCCGACCAGCTCGGCATGCATTCGGCCTGGATCGGCGAACATCACTTTAATTCGCTCGGCGTCAATTCGTCGCCCGAAATGGTGCTGGCCTATATCGCGGCGCAGACCAAGCATATCCGTCTCGCCCCAGCGGTCACCGTGCTGCCGCTGCACAATCCGATCCGCGTCGCCGAACAATGGGCAACCCTCGATCTTCTCTCCGGCGGCCGCGTCGATTTCGCTGCCGGCCGTGGCTATGACCGGCGCGAATACATTCCGTTCGGCATCTCGTTCGAGGACAACCAGTCGATCTTCGACGAAGGCATGGAGGTCGTGCGCACGCTCTGGAATTCGGGCGGCAAGCGCATCGACCACAAGGGCAAGCATTATCAGTTCGAGGACGTGCGGATCACCCCGCAGCCGCTGCAGAATCCGATGCCAATGTATGTGGCGTCGTTCTCCAAGCCCTCGATCGAGCTCGCCGCGCGGCTCAATTGCGGTCTGATCGTCGCGCCCTTCGCGGCGGCCATGAGCTTCGGCGGACTGAAGCAGGTTGCCGACCTCTATCACGAGAGCTGCGCGAAATACGGCACCAAGCCGCACCGGCTGATGTGCAGCTACTTCACCCATTTCGCCGACGACGAGGCCAGCGAAAAGGCGCAGCGCGCCCGCCAGATCCGCTACTACAAGGAATGCGTCATTCCGTCATTCCCCGGCGATCCGCGCACCGCGCCCCCGAGCTACCGCTATTTCATCGACATGGTCGAGCGGCTGCACAAGGTGAAGCCGGAAGACCTCACCGAGAATTCGGTGCTGATCGGAAACTCGGCGCGGATCACCGAAATCCTGAAGAAGGTTGAAGCCGCGGGCTTCCAGGAAGTCATCCTCTATTTCAATGTCGGCATGAAGCCGCACAATCAGGTGAAGGAAGAGATGGACCGCTTCATGAAGGAAGTGGCGCCGAACTTCCAGGGCAAGCATCTGGAACGCCGCGCCGCCTGAACCGGCTGCGGCGTGACGTAGCGCGAACGAAGAGGGGTTCGATCAACACTGGACCGCAATCGACCGATCTGCAAAATTGCTGATCGGGAAACACAAAGCGAATTCCAAAGGGAGAGAACGATGACGCTCAAGACGTTCGCTGCATTCGCAGCGGCAGCCTTCATGGCTGCCGTTGCACCTGCATCGGCGCAGACGCCCGCCCCGATCAAGGTCGGATTCAGCATGACCCTGACCGGCAACACCGCGCCCGCCGGGCAACAGGTGCTGCTGGCGCTGCAAATCTGGCGCGACGACGTGAATGCCAAGGGCGGGCTGCTCGGCCGTCCGGTCGAGCTTGTCTATTATGACGATCAGGGTTCACCGGCGAACGCGCCGGGCATCTATTCGAAGCTGGTCGATGTCGATAAAGTCGACCTCTTGATTGGACCATACGGGACCAATGTAATCGCGGCGGCGCTGCCGGCGCTGGCCCCGCGCAATCTCACCACGATCGGAATTCTGGGCGTCGCCTCCAATCACGAGATCAATTACAAGAACTACTTCTCGATGATCCCGTATGGCGAAAACGCCATTCACGAATTCACCCGCGGCTTCTTCGAGGTCGCGGCCGCGCAGAATCCGAAGCCGAAGACCGTCGCGATCCTTGGCGCCGATGCCGAATTCGGCAAGAACGCAACCGACGGCGCGCGCGCCAATGCCAAGGCTGCCGGCCTGCAGATCGTCTATGACCGGCTTTATCCGCCGACCATCACCGACCTTACGCCGGTGGTCCGAGCGGTGAAGGCCGCCAATCCCGACATCGTGTTCGTCAGTTCCTATCCGCCGGACACCGTCGGCTTCATTCGGGCCGCCGCGGAAGCCGGGCTCTCGCCCAAGCTGATGGGCGGCACGATGATCGGCCTTCTCGCCACCCCGCTGCGCGTTCAGCTCGGGCCGTTGATGAACGGTTATGTCAACGCGGCCGACGTCTTCGTGCCGAGCTTCGTGCAAACGATGCCGGGCGCGGCCGATGCGTTCGCCAAATACCGCGAGCGCGCCAAGGGGCAGAAGATCGATCCGTTCGGATATACATTCCTGCCCTACGGTTACTCGGCCGGTCAGGTCCTGGCGCAGGCGGTGGAAGCGACCAAGAGTCTCGATCATCAGAAGATCGCCGACTATATCCGTAGCAACAAGTTCCAGACGATCGCCGGCGAAGTCTCCTTCGGCAAGAATGGCGAATGGGCCAAGCCCCGTCCGCTCCTGACGCAATGGCAGAATGTGACGGGAAATGACGTCGCCCAGGCCGCCGACCCGAAAAACTGGGTTGTGATCTGGCCGCAGGAATACGCAAACGGAAAGCTCATTTATCCGTATGAAGCGGCGAAGAAGCAGTAAGCCGCCGCTGCGCAATGGCCGGACAGCGCGCAACGCTGTCCGGCTTCCTCGCATTGCGAACCGGCCCGTGCGTCCACGGCCAGCCGCAAGTGCGGCTGTAACGCCATCCGCCTCCGCGGCACCCACCCTGCAGCAGCAGGTCGCGCAGCTCACGAGCCGCATGCTGCGCAAGAAACTCTTCATGGTGACCTATGTCAGCAAGGTCGCGCCGGACAAGCTCGCACCGCTTCTGCCGGATCATTTCGCATACATGACCGAACTCGCGCGCAAGGGCGTCCTGTTCGCGGCAGGTCCCATCATGCACGAGAACGGCGCACCGACCGGCAATGGCATGGCGCTGTTCAACGTCGCGGATGCCGGCGAAGCCCGCCGCCTCGCAGGCCATGATCCGTTCTACCTGCACGGACTGCGCGATTTCGACGTCAAGGAATGGATTTTCATGGAGGGGTCGATGACCCTCACCCTGAACTTTGCCGAATGCACGCTTGGCGTCAGCTGAGCCC
>Ga0182748_1001964_pt1 | contig 19163 bp, 18 predicted proteins | sample eDN3rd37CKraftOP_FD_128877 | JGI IMG/M metagenome (GOLD analysis project Ga0182748, IMG submission 128877) | Enriched Organic Plus compost microbial communities from Emeryville, California, USA - eDNA 3rd pass 37_C Kraft OP (version 2) (version 2) ...
CGCCAAATATGACCCGTGCCAGCCGCACAGCCGCCTCGGCTTCCCGGTCGACCAGTTGCGCGCGGAGCATCTCGACGGCGTCGACGGCCTGCATTTCCATACGCTGTGCGAGCAGGATTTCGTGCCGCTGCGCCGCACATGGGAGGCGCTGTTCCCCCGGATCGAAGCCTTCCTGCCCCGGCTCAAATGGCTGAACTTCGGCGGCGGCCACCATATCACCCGCGCCGATTACCAGCGCGGGGACCTCATCGCCTTCCTGCGCGCGGTGAAGGCGCAGACCGGCCTCGACCTCTATCTGGAGCCGGGCGAGGCGATCGCGCTCGACGCGGGCATCCTCGTCGGCGAGGTGCTGGACGTGATCGACAACGGCATGCCCGTCGCGATCGTCGACATCTCCGCCACCTGCCATATGCCCGACGTGATCGAGGCGCCCTATCGCCCGGCGCTGCTGGGCGAGGCGGAGGACGGCCCGGCGATTCGCCTCGGCGGCCCGTCCTGCCTCGCCGGCGACATCATCGGCGATTATCGATTCGGCGGCCTGCCGCGGGTCGGCCAGCGCTTCGCCTTCCTCGACCAGGCGCATTATTCGATGGTCAAGACCAACACCTTCAACGGCGTGCCGCTGCCCTCCATCCTCCTGTGGAACAGCGAAAACGGGGATTTGCGCGCCATAAGGTGCTTCGATTACGACGAATTCAAGCGCCGTCTTTCCTGAGCCGCAACCCGGCGCCTGCGTGCGGATTTTTTTGGGGAAAGACGCTTTACACCCCCGGCCACAATCCATATATCGGCACCCCGCTGCCCCATGGGACTTCCACCGCAAGGCAGCTTGACTCGTCGCACTTGTTTCTGGAGGTCCCTTGAATTGCACAAGCTCCATAGCGCGCTGGGGGTAGCAACCACCCTCAAACCGGCAGCACCGGTAACGCTCATTCGCCCGCAGGCCGCGGCCCGCGCCGCCCGTTTCTTCGTTGAGAAGTTTCCGGGCAAGTCGCTCTATGCGGTGAAGGCGAACCCGTCTCCCGATCTGCTCCGCACCCTCTGGGCCAGCGGCATCACCCATTATGATGTCGCGTCCATCGCGGAAGTGCGCCTCGTCGCCGAGACGCTGCCGGAAGCGAAGCTGTGCTTCATGCACCCGGTGAAGGCCGAGGAAGCCATTGCCGAGGCGTATCACCGCTACGGCGTGCGCACCTTCTCGCTCGACACGATGGAAGAGCTGACGAAGATCATGCGCGCCACCGGCAACGCGACCGATCTGGAACTGTGCGTGCGCCTGCGCGTGTCGTCCGAGCATAGCGAGCTTTCCCTCGCGTCGAAATTCGGCGCGGAACTGGGCGAGGTGAAGGAATTGCTGATGGCGACCCGCCAGGCGGCCGATGCGCTGGGCATCTGCTTCCATGTCGGCAGCCAGGCGATGACCCCGCACGCCTATACGCAGGCGCTGGAGCGCGTGCGCGCGGCGATCGTCGACGCAGCGGTGACGGTGGACATCATCGATGTCGGCGGCGGCTTCCCCTCCATCTATCCGGGCATGGAACCGCCCGCGCTGGAGCTGTATTTCGACGCCATCTACCGCGCGGCCGAAAGCCTGCCGGTCAGCTATTCGTCGGAACTCTGGTGCGAGCCGGGCCGCGCGCTGTGCGCCGAATACAGCTCGCTGATCGTGCGCGTGGAACGCCGCCGGGGCGATGAGCTCTACATCAACGACGGCGCCTATGGCGCGCTGTTCGACGCGGCGCATGTCGGCTGGCGCTTCCCGGTGGACCTGCTGCGCGAGGAAGGCAGCGAGGCGGAGATGCAGGCGTTCAGCTTCTACGGCCCGACCTGCGACGACATGGACCATATGGCCGGCCCCTTCCTGCTGCCCGCCGATATCGGCCCCGGCGACTATATCGAGATCGGCATGCTGGGCGCCTATGGCTGCGCGATGCGGACCGGCTTCAACGGCTTCACCGCCGAAACGCTGGTCGAGGTCACGGACGAGCCGATGGCGAGCATGTACGACGACAGCATCGTCGAACCCCGCCGCGCGAAAAGCGCCACGGTGGTGCAGATCGGCCAGTAACGCCGCCGGAATGGAATAGCGAAAGGCCGGGTCCGGGAAATCGGACCCGGCCTTTTGCATCTGGAACGTTCGACAGCCGGCGCCTTGGCGGATTTCGGCCAGAAGCGGACACCACCAGCGCAACAGAATCGGGCACGCGGAGGCGCGGAGACGCGGAGAGAGAGTTCGAGCCGCAGGCCCCTTACACCCGCGCCGCCTCACCTCCTGTTGCCGCACGAGAAACAGGCTTCGCGACATCATCTCCGCGTCTCCGTGTCTCCGCGTGAACTCATATGGCGCAACATTCGAGGTTCGCCCTCCAGCCCCAGACCTGTCATCCACGTCATGCCAGCGCAGGCTGGCTTCTCAGGAGGCGACGCGCGCCGGGGCCAGCGACCCCAGCATTGACCTTCGGTCGCCCTTCGGGTCGCTGGGGTGACCGCAAAGGCAAAGTCCGCCCTTCACCGCAAGCCTGCTTCACGATGCAACTTCAGCACCCCCTCACGGTCGATTGACAACCCCGGCCAGCCCTCGCACCTTCTCCCGCGCATATCCATCCGGGGGACTTCACCATGCCTGTCCATCTCGCCCCATCCCTGCTCGTGCCCGCGGCGGCGCTGGTCGTCTGGTCGCTGGCGATGCTGGTCTGGCTGCTCATCGTCCGGTTCTCGGCGTTCAAGGTCGCGGGGATCGACCTGCGCAAGGTGCCGCGCGGCGGGCGCGGGCAGGAACTCGACCGGATGTTGCCGCCGCAGGCGAACTGGCCCGCGCACAACTATGCGCATCTGATGGAGCAGCCGACGCTGTTCTACCCCACCATTCTCATCCTCGCGCTGCTGGGGCAGGGAAGCGCACTCAATCTCGGGCTGGCATGGGCCTATGTGCTGCTGCGCATCGTCCACAGCATCTGGCAGGCGCGCGTCAACATCGTCGCCATCCGGGCAGGGCTGTTCCTGCTGTCGTCGCTGGTGCTGATGCTGCTGGCGATCAACGCGCTGATCGCCGCGCTCGCCGCCGCGCTGTAGCGCCTATTGCAGCGTGGGCGAGCCGTCCCGGTCGGTGCGGCCGTAAAATTGCATGAGCTGGATGGTGCGTTCGACCCGCTCGTCCAGCGTCCGCGCCTCCAGCAGCGACTGTTTCGACGCCACGTCGAACGGCGCCACCTGCGCGATGCCGTTGACGAGCGCCTGATCGTCCAGCCGGGTGACCGCCGACCAGTCGACGACATAGCCCAGATGATCGGCGAACCGCCGCGCCTCCATCTCCAGCGCGGCGCGCGTCGCGGGCGCGAGGGCGGCGGTGCCCCCCTCCTCTTCCGGCTCGATCTCCGCCTCCACCTGCCGGAAGGGCGTCACCACGTCCAGCTCGTTCAATATATGGAAGCGCGCCAGCCCCAGCAGCACGATGTTGAAGCAGCCGTCGTCCAGCGCATCGCATTCGACGATCCGCCCCAGACAGCCGATGGAATAGAGCGCCGGGCGCGGCCTGGTGTCGCTGGGCTGCACCATGCCGATCAGCCGGTCGCGGGCCAGCGCGTCGCTGACCAGCGCCCGATAGCGCGGCTCGAAGATATGGAGCGGCAGATGGGCGCCGGGGAACAGCAAGGCCCCCGCGAGCGGGAAAAGGGAGATGCGCTGCCTCTTCATCGCCCTGCCCGGCCCGTCAGGTGAACAGGATCGCCGACAGGCGCCGCCGCTGGGTGGATACCCACGGATCTTCGAGGCCCACCACCTCGAACAGCTTGAGCAGTTGCGCGCGCGCCGCGCCATTGTTCCATTCCCGGTCGCGGGCGACGATTTCCAGCAGCGCGTCGGCCGCGCCCTGTCGGTCGCCATTGGCCATGCGCCCGCCCGCCAGCTCGAATCGCGCCTCATGGTCATCGGGATTGGCCGCGACGCGTGCCTCCAGCCCGGACAGGTCCTGCACCGGCTTGGCGTCGCGCGCCAGCGACAGCGCGGCGCGGGCGCGCTCCAGCGCCTGGTCCTTCGCCAGTTCCTCCGGCGCGGCGTCGAGCACGGCCCCGGCCTCGTCCAGCCGGCCGAGCGCGACGAGCGAGCGCGCCTGCCCCGCGATCACCACCGGATGATCCGGCACCATCTCCGCGATCTGGCTGAAGATCGACAGCGCGCGCTCGCCGTCGCCTTCGTCCAGCGCGCCCTCGCCCATCGCGATCAGCGGGGCGATCTCCTCGGCCTGAAGCTTCTCTTCCGATTCCACCGGCAGTTGCGCCAAGATCTGGTCCAGCATCTGCTTGAGCTGCCCCTCGGTGCGCGCCTGGCTGAGGTCGGCGACGGGCTGGCCCTGGAACACGGCATAGACGGTGGGGATCGACTGCACCCGGAACTGCGCGGCGATGAAGCGGTTCTCATCGACATTGATCTTCACCAGCTGCACGCCCTTGGCGGCATAATCGGCGCAGACCTTTTCGATGATGGGCGTCAGCTGCTTGCAGGGGCCGCACCATTCCGCCCAGAAATCGACGATGACCAGCGCGGTGCGGGACGGGTCGACCACGTCCCTGCGGAAATCCTCGACCGCTTTCCTGTCCGCTTCGCTGAGGCCCAAGGTCGCCACGTCTACCCTCCTGATCGATCAAACCCACAAGCGGGCCGTCCGGCCCCCGATAACGGCCCTCTATGTGGGGAGGAAGCGCGCGTTGCGCAACCGTCATCGAAGAATGTGCAAAATAAGTTGAAAAAGGGGGTTGCCGAGGTCCCGACCCGATGCTAGTTGGCCGCCACCCGCCGGGAGATGGAGGCAACCGCCACCCACCACCGGCCGCCAGAGCGGGCGTAGCTCAGGGGTAGAGCACAACCTTGCCAAGGTTGGGGTCGAGGGTTCGAATCCCTTCGCCCGCTCCAGTTTTCCTAAGAAATACAACGGACTTAGCGACATTCCCCATAACGGGGACCGCATCCGCTCGCACGCTACTAGCACGCACGGTTACAGGGGTGATCGGACGCGAGGCGAGCCGACCGACTTCATCCATGAGGTCGTCTAGCGCCTCACGGGCCTTGCCCAGATAGTCCGGGACGTACTTCGCATAGCGCCCGGTCGTCCGAAAGTTCGGCATGGAGTGCCCAAGCATCCCGGCGATTTCGAGTTCGGGCACGCCACGCGAGCGAAGCTCTGTCGCGACGGTATGGCGGATCGAATAGGGCACCACGTCATCGCTGAGGCCCGCGTCGTCCCGAATGGTGCGCCACGTCTTGTTGATCTTTTGAATCGGCTTCCCCTTCCACTGGACCAGATGGCTGTTGGCCGTCTCAATCCACGGGACAAGGAAATCGGGCATGGGCACCACGGGGCGGCGCTTTTTCGTCTGCGACCGGCCCGGCGGATTCAGGTCAATGATCCCGCGCGCCGTGTCGCACTGGAATCGCGTAAGTTGCAAAATGGCTTCCGGGCGCGCGGCGGTGCCCAGTAGCAGCATGACGAACATCTGGAGGTGCGGCGGCTCAGTTGCATCCCATAAGGCGGCAAGCTCCTCAATCGACAGGACACGTTCGCGCGGCTGGCCTTCGGGCAGCGTGCCGAACGGGACCGGGCGGTCTAGCTCGCCATTCTTCCACGCGAAATTGACGGCGGCCTTCACGGCCCCCATGGCGCGTTTGATAGTGCCGTCCGCGTAGCCTTGTCCCCGGAGCTTGCGAACAACCTCCATCTGGCGCTCAAGCGTGAACTCCCCAACCGTCATGCCCGGCGACAGAGCTTCAAGGATGATTGTGAGGTTGCGGCGCTGGATTCCGGCGGAGCGGACATGCTGCCCTTGCTTGTCCTGATAGCGGGCGCAAACGGTCGCCAGCACGACAGAGCGCGGCTCCTCCCGGTCACGGCGACCGTGGAGCGTGTACCACTCCGCTAGGGCCGCTTTTGCGGTTTCAAGATCGCCAGTGCCGAGTGATGCTCTGCGAGTCTGTCGCGTTTCGGCGTCGAACCATGTTCGGCACCACTGCGGGCTGTTAGGCCGTCGGCTGAGCCAATACTCGCCAAGCTCAAATGGCCGTTCGTCTGAATGTTTGGACATGCGGGGACCTCATTCCTTTGCAAATAATCGAGAATATGTTGTTCGGTGTACCGGGGACGGCCTCCAATTTTGACATAGGCAATTTCGCCACGGCTGCGGATGCGCCGCAACGTGTCAGCCGACATCCCCAGGCGCGCGGCTGCCTGCCTTTCGGGCAGTAGCTCCGGGAGCTTGAGGATGTCGGCGGACATCGGATTGACCTCAGAACGTACCGTTGAGGCGGACAGCGACATCCGGGCTAGGGTTAGCGGCGGCTTCCGTCGCCACGCCCAGCTTCGTGTTGCCGCTAGCGGTCTTGTTCACGAGTCCGGTGGCGGAATCGTAATAGACGACATCGCCCGCCGCGATGGCCAGCGCCGACACCTTGGGCAGGCGAAACACGCCGACCGTATCGACATCGACCGGCGCGCCGTTCGCCGCGTCGCCATTGGCAACGCCGATGATCGACCCGACGGCGACAACAGCGCCGGAAGTGATTTCCGCCGGAGCGGTCAGAGTGAGCGTGTTGCCCGGTTGAATATAGTTCTTCATCTCAAAGTCCTTTCGAGGTGCGAAAGATGATTGTGGAGGGTGGCCGACCGCCGCTCAGATTCGCGATTTCCCGGTCTAGAGCCGCCAAGGCGGCCCGCATTTCCGAACCTGAGGAAAAGGCGACCTCCTCCCCGTTCTGGTCCCGGAACGAACGGATTCCGTCGGTCAGGGCCTTGAACAGGGAGTCGCGCCGTTGCTGGAGGTCGGCCAAGGTCGCCATGTTACAGGTCGTCCTCGCCCAGATCGTGATAGGCCCCGCGCCAGTCCACGGCCCCGCAACCGAAGTCGAGGACAACGCGGAACTCCCGGCCAAGGACTTCCCAACCGTCACGGCTGGCAATCTGCGGACCCTGAGCGGACGACAGATAGGCATATTCGAGGACGGGCAGCATTGCCGGGTCCGCGAACACATACCAGTCATCACCGGACAGGCGCGGTTCGATCAGCAGCGTCATTTTGCCGGAGAACGGATTCTGGTCGTCCACCTTGGCGGCTGCCAGTTCGGCCAGCAGCTTTTCAAAGGTCGTTTCCAGTTCCGGCGCGGCAAGGATGAACTTGGGCGTCGCGCTGATCGGAGACACGCCGTCCAAGCCGGTCTGACGGCGAAGCGCCAGCCGGGCCGCCGATAGCGAGTCCACGTCGGGAGCCGCGCCCGTCGCCGACAGGTTGCCGTGGGCGGCGGAGAACAGAGCGTTGCCGTCGTCCATGACAGGGTTGCCGGTCAGCAGTCCGACAAGCTGGTCCGCTTCCGTTTCGGCGGCGGCCCGGCCCATCATCTCCGCCCAGCGCGCGAACGCGCCAAGGTCGTCATTGATGATCGCCTTGCGGGACAGGTTGAACATGCCGCCGAACGTCTCCAGCGAATAGCCTTCCTTGGCTTCGCCGGTCGTCAGGGCCTTGATCTCCCCGGCCTCAGTCACCTTTTGCAGCTTGCCGAACTCGCCCAGCTTGAGGAGTGACATGGGGCGGAAGTCGTCCGCCGTCCGCTGGCGCGCCAGTTGCTTGAGGCGGGATTCCGCTGCCCGATAGGCGGGCATAAGAATCCGATTGCCTGTTGCCGTCGTTAGGTCCGCAAAGTCGCTAGTGACGTGCATCGCGCGCGTCAGCACCTCCTCACGGCCCATGGCACTAACGCCCGGCACTCCGGCCCGCTGGAGCGACACGCGCGCCATGTCGGACAGGCCCATATTGATATAGGGACGCGCGGCTTCGCTAGGGGCGGTCCCCATCGCCCGGCAGGCGAGAGCTTCCGCCATGCGGTCCTGCACCACCGCAGGATCATCGCCCGACGGCCCGACGCGGATATTCGAGACCGGGACGCTGCGACGCTGCATTTCAGCGAACACGGCGGAGCGGGCCTCCTCCACGGTTGCCTCACGGTCGATCAGGTCGTTCGCGAAGGCGGCTGGCAGGCGCGCATAGGTGACGGCGCTGCGAATCTGGGCGTTCACCTCCGCCCGCGTTTCGTTTTCGGGCGGGTCGGAAATGATTTCCTGCTGCCCCGTTTCGATTTCATCTTCCATCGTTTGACTCCTGATGGTTGCGTTGGCGTCGGCGGGGACAGCGACAAGGCTCGCCTCAACAATCTCGAATAGGACTGCCGTGCGAATGAGTTTGCCGGACTTGGGGTCACGGCGTTCGGACCATTTCTTGACCCGGTAGCCGACGCTAACGCCGGTCACGTCGCCACGGGCGACGGCGGCAAGCGCGGACGGGTCAGAGATATTGAGCGTCGCGACAATCGCGCCCGGCTCAAACCGGATATTGGAAACCGACCCTTTGATGTCGGCAATGCTGGTCTGGCGATGCGAGTCCAGCAGCGGGAGGCGCTGGGCGAACTCCACGTTCTCCGGCCCGATTGCCAGCACCTCCACATGGCCGCCCCGTTGAACGGGTGCGCCGGTCGTCAGAGTCACGTCAACGGTGCCCGCGTCCGCGTCGAACGTCTGCGGAACGAAACCGATGGCAGGGGCGCGGCGGGTCTCAAGTACGGTCGTCATTACAAGCCCCCAAAGTCGTCAGGATCGGGCAGAGGATCGACGCCGCGCGGCTTCCGGCAAAACTGGTAGGTCCGGGCGTCGGTCGCCTCCAGCCGCTCCCGGAGGTCGTCATGGCTGTCCAGCAGGTCGGCAATCAGTGGCGCAAGCGCGCCCTTGTGCAGGATCGTGCCGACCGAACCGGCGGGCGATTCAATGCGGATGGTATAGAACGGCGGATAGCTACGCACTGGCGGCCTCCTTCGTTTCTCCGAACGACAAGCCCAGTTCGCGTTCGCGCTCCCGGTCGGAAATGATTTCCGAATCCAACTCTTCGACAGAATAGCCTTGCGCCGCGACGGCCCGGCGGCGGGATGTCAGCCCGGCGGCAATCATGGTCGCCGTCGCCTCCGCGTCCTTGGCCGGGTCGATCCACTCTTGCACGGGCATGATCCATTCGCAGGCAAACCACTGGTCCGCGTTGGACTCAAAGTCCGGCGCGTCGATTTCGCCTGCCAGAACGGCGGTCGTCACGAACCGCTGCCAGACGGGCCTCAGCAGTTGCGGAACGATAACCTGAAACTGGATTGCCTCCACCCGGCGGCGGAACTCCAGCAGCCCGGCCCGGAGGGACGAATAGTTTGCGCCAGTGAGGTCGCCCGTCAGCAGGTACTCAGGGACGCCCAGCCCGGCGGCGATGCCGCGAAGCTGGAGCTTAGCGAAGTCCACCGTCTGCTGGGCGTTCTGGGGGCCGGAAAACTTGATGTCGAAACCGCCCGGCAGGACCTTGAGGGTGCCGGGTTCCAATCCGGTTTGCATTATGGAATCGGCGGTGACGCCCTCAAACGGGAAGCCCGCCGCCGTGCCATTCTGATCGACCAAGAAGCCCGCGAACATGGCGGCGACCTTCGCCGACAAGCAAGGCGTCGTCCAACTGGTCCAGTTCGCCCGCCCGGATCAGGACCGGGGCCAGCCACGAAATGCCGCGCACCTGCCCCGGCCCCAGCGGCTTGAACAGATGCACAATGTCGGCGGCGGGGACGCGCACGGGAGGCGCATAGCCCTCAAAGATCGCCGTGGGATCAATCGGGCGAATCCAATAGGCGACCCGGCGGCCTTCCGCGTCAAACTCCACGCCCGCGATGATGCGACCGCCGGAACTCAGTTCGGAGGTCTGGGCAATGTCCACTTGCTCCGGCGCAATCCGGCGGAGCCGCAAGCCTTCGTCCGTCGTCACCATCTGGGCAAACGCTTCGCCGCTAACCACCATGTCGCGAGCCATGCCCGCAATGAGTCCGTGGAAATCGGTCAGCCCGTCATAATCGGCGACAGGTGCCCAGCGGTTGAACGCCGATTGCACCACGGGGCGGGCTTCGCGGTTCGGATGCTGGGGCGTCGGGACAATCCCCGGCCCGACAAGCGCCGTGACGTGGGCTGCAACGGCGTTAGCAAGCCAAGGGTTGTTCTCCGCCGCATAACGGGCTTTCCGGGCGATGATGGCGCTGCCCGTCAACGTCTCCGGCCCGTAGCTCCCGAAGGACGCATTGCCCCGCTGTCCCGACGCTGCATCCCAACGCCGTTGCAGCACGTCGCGCCCGGTGGTCCGTTCCCGCTTTGCGGAGCGGCTGAATAGCCGGTCAATGAACGACGGACGTGCCACCGTCAGTTCGCCTTCACCCGTTCGAGGATCGGATTCACGAGCGCATTAATGTGCAGGGTAACGGAAGCGATGACGCCACCCTGTTCGGCGTCCTGAGCCGCGATGATCTCATCCGCACGGCTATTGCTGACGGCGCTATGCTCGAAATGCCCCCGGATAACGCGATTGCCGTCCAGAATATCAAAACGCACGGTCGCGGGTTTGCCGTCAATGGCAGCCTGCACCGCATTTTCCAGCCCACTCATCCGGCGCTTGCCTGCACCTTCCGCCGCATGGTCCCGCACGTCGAGGAAACGACGGAAAGCACGAACTTCCCAGTTGGCCGCCATGAGTGAGGCGAACACTCGCGCCATGCAAAGCGTATGCAGATTGTAGATGTCTGGGGCGCGCTCACCCACGCCACGGGAGCCGCTGGGGTTGAGAATCCCCCGACCGACCAGATTCTTGATAGCGCGGTGAAGCGCCTGCATCTGCTGGAAGTCCATACCCAGCACATGCCCGATATGATCGGTCATCTGGGTAAGCGTAAATTCGTTGTCCACGGGGCACCTCGCAATGTTGTCGAGGTGCCTTATGTCACGTTTGACATGATGTGTCTACGATTCGTTGACTCGGTATGTCCATAGACGTATATAGCGAATCGCCGGGCGCGAAGTCGCGGGGACCTAGCGTTCGGCAAACCGCCTTTCCGGTGTTCGTATCCACCGGCTTGGCGTCTCCTAAGAGTGAGGCCCGTCTGCCACGGGCCTTGATTTCCGGGTAGGCCGTGCAGGGGGTGGTTACGCCTGCACGGCCTTCTTGCATCAAAATTCGATGCCTGTTGCCTGCTTCACAATCCGCTTGATAAGATCGACTATCAAAGCTCCCCCGACAGCCTTGCCGACTTTAGCGGCGACGCTCGTGGCATCTTCGATTGCCATGACGACGCCGACACGGATTTGCACGACATACAATTCCGCAGCGGACCAGAGTTGCCGTGCTGCGGTGAGTGATTGGATTATCCGGTCTCGTTCTTCCGCCGTTTCACCAATTTGATTGTTCTGGCGAACCTGCTCAAAAAGCTCGTCCAGTCCCTTAACGACTTCCTGATATTCGGACTGGTTATGATTCAGCCGGACCAGTCTATTCGCGGCGGGAACGATCTCTGCCGAAGCAGAATCAAGAATTTCCACGCTGGCAGGCTTTTCGCGCTCAGCAGTTCCCAGCCCAAGATATTCACGAATTTCGTCAGCATCGCGGAAATTTGCTTCGACGTGCCGATACCCATCCGGGCCAAGCTGGAAACTCCATTCTTCGTAACCGCTAAGGACTTTGTAGACGCTCTTGAAGTAGGAATACTCCCACTCATCCGCCATTCGGCTGATCCAATTATCGTTTTTCGGCTTGAAGCCATATTTCTCGTGAATGTCACGAGCGGAAGGAATGCGACTTATTGATTTCTCAGCCTCTAAATACAGGGCAGCTATAAACCGCTCCGTATAATCATCATAGTTGTCCATCGTGCCCCTAGCTCTATTGTCGATTAAGCCATTTCGACCGAATGACTGGCGACACAATAGGCGGGAGCGCGGCGGGGGTCGATAGCTCCTCCTCCCGGCGGTCCAGATTGGCCGTGACCAGATGACGGGCGGCGAAGGCGTAAACCGTGCAGTCCAGCGCCTCCGCTCTCATTCCCGGCTTGCGCTCAAACCGGCGGACGGGCTGCCCGCGCACATATCGGACGACACGGCGCTCCGATGCCAGTTGCTCATACCACGCAGTTTCCAAGCTATCGCTGAATCGGATTGTCCGGCCCCGCGACAGGCGAGTCAGAATCTGCGATTTCAGTCCGTCCACGCCGACAAGAAACAGCTTCACGCCTTTGGACTGGGATGCTGATACGGGCGGGCGTGTGCCCGCTACCCCTTTGCCTGCCATCACTTTCCGGCCAAACCGGGGACGGCAGAACGCATAGACATGAGCGGTCCAATCGCCATCGCCGGAGTCGATGATCGCCGAGTCCAGGCGGAGCGTTCCACCGCGCGGGTGCGGCCATGTCGTCCGCAACAGGTCATCCAGTTCCGCCCATGTGGAATCGTCACCGGGGCTGCCCCAGATGACGACATGCCCAAGGATCAAGGCGGCATCCCGGCTCCAGCCAGTGAACGTGATTTCCAATCGGTCGTCCTGCACGTCCACGCCAGCCGTGACGACAAGGACCTCCGGCGGGACGTTATCAAGGCCCCACCGCTCCGCGCGGGCCTGCAATTCGCTCTCCTCCAGTTCGTCGGCGGCCTCCCTCCAGCCTTCCGCCAGAATCGTATTAACGAACGTGCAAAGCATGTCCGGGCTGCCCTTTGCGGCAAGGAACTCCGCTGCAAGTTTGCCCCACGCCGCGTTGGCATGGGGAGAGACCAGCGCATTGATCCTGAAACCGGCATGGCCTTGCACCTCCGGGCGCGTGGCGCGCCAGCGGCCCGCGTCGATCATGGCGGGTTTGAACTTCTCGGAAATCATTTCCTCGCAATGCGGGCAACGGAACGCCGCCGTCTCCGGCTGGTCCGGCTGCCATTCGATATGCGACCATTGGATTTCCGTGAACGTGCCGCACTCCGGGCACGGGACCTCAAACACGCGCTGGTCCGACTGGGCATAGGCTCGCAGGACATTGCTGGTCGCCTCCAGCGTCGGCGTACTGCCCATGATGATTTTGCGATTGGCGAAACTGAGCGTCCGGCGCTCCGCCAGCAGGACCGGGCTGCCTTCCGCTCCCGGTTCCATCGCGTCCGCTTCGTCGATCAGCAGGACGCGGACATTGTGGCGGCGGAGGTTCCGGGGCGACTTTGCCGCCACCACCTTGAGCGACCCGCCGGGGAAGCGCCGGGACAGCAACGTGTTCCGGCCACCTTCGGAACTATCATCGCTCAGCAGTCCCGCAAGCGCGGGCGTGGCGGCGAAAATCGGTTCCATGTCGGAAACCATGAAGTCGCGGCAATCCGCTTCCGTCGGCAATAGCAGCAGGATCGGGGATGGCTCATTCGCGGCGAAGCTCCCGACGGTCGCCGTCAACAACGTGGACAGTCCGACGCGAACCGATTTCACCAGAGTCACGCGCTCAATCGTCGGGTCGGACATGGCGTCGGCAATATCGCGCTGGAAAGCCCATAGCCGGACATCGCCGGGGAGCGCCGACACGTCGTCCGGCAGCCGGAGGTTAGATTCGATCCACCGGGACAGCGGCAGGCGCGGCGGCGGCCTGAGCGCCGAAAGGGCCTCCAGCCGAACCGGCAATATCGCGCGTTCAAAGCCCATTGTTCGCAAGCTCCTCCAGCGCGTCCCGGATTTCCCGGTCTATGATGTCGAGGTCATGGGCGGACAGGTGCCCTAGCTGCTGCTGAATCCGGCTGGGCGTCGCCAGCATCCGGGACCGGACCAGCCGGAGGATCGACGCCCATTCATCGGCGACCACTTGCGCGGGCAACAGTTCGCGCCGGGTCGCTGCGTTCTGCATTTCCAGCTTGTCCGCCTGTTCCCGTGCAATGCGTTCGCGCTGAGCAGTCAGGCCCGCCGATGATGCACCACGTTGGGCGGACAGTTCCCGGAGGTGGCTGGTAACGGCCTTCACGGACTCCCGGAGCCTGAATTTGCCGGGTGCGCTCCGGGCGATGATCCCTTTGCGGACATAATCGGAAATTGCGCGTTCGGACACGCCCAGCCAGTCGGCAAGCTCCACGGCTGAAATTTCAGAATCTGAATTGCGGCTAACGGAAGTCTGAATCATTTTGCTGCCCTGATCGAAATAAAGGGGCTCAGCGTCCCCCCAACGGCCACCCCCTGAGAGGGACCCGTTGATTCAGACTCTGAGAATGTCGGAGACGCGCCCAGCATCGGGACCGGGAACACGGGAACGGGTCTAAAGACCCCGTTCCCGTTCCTTCCCGGCCCACCGACGCAGTGCTCAGCGGGTATTCTCGGGTAATTCCCGCCCGTTCCCGTTATTCCCGGCCCCACGGTTCGCCCTCCTCATCGTCAAAGGACTGAATCAGGATCGGCTTGACCGCGACCCGGCCATCATCGCCAAGCGTGATCCGCCCGGCGGCGGCCAGCTTCGTCCGGGCATAGTTGAACGTGCGGCGGCGGCTGTCCCGGTCCTCGTGTTGCGAGACCCGGCGGCCATCAACGCAAGCGTCCCGCCAAACCTCATCGGTGACAGGATCGTCCCCGGCCTCCAGTTCGGTGAGGATTGCCAGCGCCTCCCGGAGCGCGGGCGGCAAGGGTTTCCCCCGTGGCGCGGTCCCGGCTGGCAGTTCGTCCACGATTGCGGCGGTGATCGCGTCGCCGTCCTCATCCCGGCCCAGTTCCTCCGACGCCACGCGGAACGCGATGTCGAGGTCCGGCGGCCCGTTGCGGTTCTTGCTGAGCCTGCCCCGGATAATCCGTTCGCTGTCCGCCGGGAGAAGCTGGAGCGCCACGTCCAGCGCGCCGTTCAACACGCTATGGCCGCGCGGGGTCGATCCCTCCGCCTTCGTGCCATGGTGGATCAACACGACAGCCGCCCCGTGGCACGTCAGCGACCGCGCAATGCGGACAACCTGATTCATGCTCTGGGCGTCGTTTTCCTCCAGATCGCGGAACGCCATGGCGAGCGTGTCGATAAAAATCAGCGCCGGGCGGACCTCCTCCACGGCGTCACGCAACGCGGCAAGGTCCGGGCTGTCCTCCTCCAGCAGGTCGGTCACGCCGTCCACGACATAGAAGTCCGGGGCGTCGCCATCCCGGCGGCGGAGGGCCGCCACGCGGTTCTTCATGCCGTGGGCGTCCTCCGCCGCGACATAGAGGACCTTGCCCGGCTTCGTCCGCAATCCGAACACGGACTCGCCGCGCGCGACATGGTAGCCCAGATGCGGGGCAATGGTGGACTTGCCGCCGCCGGGCGCGCCGAAAATGCAGGCGACATCGCGCGGGGCGATCAGGCCCTTTATGACGTACCCGCGCGCCGGGGCGTTCGTGCAATCGGCTGGCGTTAGAAGCTGGAGCCGGGAAGGCTCCCGTGGTGCGGCGACCTTGGCGTTCCAGCCGTAATCCTTCGCCATGCCGTACAGCGTCGCAATGCTGGTCGCCTTGCCGGTTCCCTTGCCGAACGATTCCCAGACGCGGCGCTGATCGCGGGCGTCATACTTGCTCCCGGCGGCGCTCCATTCGCTCCAGAGCGTGAAGCCGGACTCGCTGCCCCGGAACTCGTTATGCAACGCCATGCCGACGGGTCGCCAGCATCCCTCCCGGTCGTCCCGGACCTCCGGCGGGATTGCCGCAAGCGCGCCCCTGATCTTATCGAGATTCGGGGTAGGCCAGATGTCCAGATCGTCGCCGTCATCCTCCGGGGCCTCCAGCAGCGCGGGCGGGACGAACATGAAATGGTCCGGGTCAATGGCAGCATAGGGCTTGCCCCGCTTGTCGAGCGCGCCCGCGTCCAGCCGGTCCAGCGTGTCGATCCCGGCCCCGTCGATCTCCAGCGTTTCCGGGACCGTGCCGCCCTCCACGCCGCCGTAATAGTAGCTCTGAGACAGGGCGAAGGACTCCGGTGCCAGCGCACCGCCAAGGACGCCCTGCAACCGGGCGCAAAGGCGCTCCCGATGCTCCGGGGACATGGACCGCGACAGGGGCGCAAGAACGCGCCAGCGGGGCCGCTCAGGCGTATGCGACGGGCTGGTATAGATCAGGGCCGCGATTCCGGCCTGCCGGAGCCGCTGGGCGGCCTCAGCGGGCGTCAGGGTTCCCGCGTCATGGTCGCCCTCAATCCCGTCTATAGCGGTCACGTTGCCGTTGTGGCGCAATGACCCTTTCCGGCTGGGCAAGTCCCCGAACGTCGCCAGCTTGAGCCACGGCAGCCGGTCCTTGCGTTCGGCCCGGCGCTCCACGATTTTCGGGGCAAGGCCCCTGAGCGGGACTAGGTGCCGGAAAGCCCGTCTAGCGCCCGCGTCATTAAATCGGGTGAGGGTGATTTCTCGGTCCAACGGGCTTGCCGCTGAGGGGTTCGAGTGGTATTCAGATACCGGTCTATCCGGGGGTTCGGCATAGCTCTGGTTGGACTGTAGAAGTACGGGATCGCCGCTCCGGGGACCATCCGGGGCGGCGTTTTCCTTTTCGGCTGCTAACACGCAATTCGCACGCAACATATGCAAAAACCTTACTTTTGCGTGCCAGTTTTGCCAGCTTTTGCGCGACTAAGCCGTTGTTTTTCCTTAAGTTCTGTTCCCTTGCCAAGGTTGGGGTCGAGGGTTCGAATCCCTTCGCCCGCTCCAAATCTTTGGATTTGTCGAACCATCTGAAATTTAACGAGAAAAACAGGCCATTTTGGCCTGTGTAGGTATTGTGCAGAAAAATTTGCGGAATCGCCTGCGCGGACAGGCGCGAGCATATGCGCTTTTGCGCCGCAATGCGCCCTTTGAAGCGGCCTGTCCTGTAACTGGGTGACCTGATTCGAGTGGGCATCCCCCCAGCCACAAGATGTGCCGCGCGAGCGGGAACGCGGCTCCGATCTTTGGAAACGACAGGTCCTTTTCCGGCGCGACCGTAGGGGACGCGCCGCCCATCAGGGGTGGGTCGGGCGGGATAAGAAAATAGCCGCCGTCATCATGACGGCGGCTCCGCCACAGGCCGGAGGATTTTCCCTCGGGCGCTTTGTTGTCAGGCAGCTTGCTGCATCTCAGATGACTGCAAGCCGCCCAGATAATCAGCGGCGCGCTGCGCATGCGCGGCGGCGCTGAAGATGGCGCGTTTGTCCTCTTTCAGCACCTTCAGCCAGTTACCGATATAGGCGGCATGCTCGGCGCGGGGTTCGGGGCTGATGGCGAGATCGGCGCAGATGAAGGCTGCGCCAAGCTCAGCGACAAGTTCCTCCATCGCATAGCCTGCATCGCCCCAGCGCTTGCGGCCAAAATCACGATCCAGACGGCCCTTGCCCTTTGTCCAGTGGGTCATCTCATGCGCCAAGGTCGCATAGTATGCCTCGGCCTCGCGAAAGGCTTCAAATGGCGGCATCTGAATCCGGTCCTCGGCGGGGCTGTAAAAAGCCCTGTTGCCGCCGTGGCGGATGTCCGCGCCGGTCGCGGCAAAGAAGCGCTCGGCGGCGTCAAAGCGCTTCACGGTATCAGCGGGGCGCTCGGCCAAAGCATAGAAGTGAGCAGGTAAGCCCTCGACCTGCTCGACGTTGAACACGGTATAGCCCTTCATGAAGGGAATATCCCGCTCCTGCTCGTCGCCGTTCTCGTCGGTTTCGGTCTTGGTGATTGTGTTGGCGTAAACTACCAGATTGCCTTTCTCGCCCTTGCGGACGTGGCCGCCCAGCTCCTGCGCCTGTTTAAAGGTCATCCAGATCGGGGCGGCATAGCCGCGCTCGCACGCTGCACCCCACAGCATCAGAACATTGATACCCCGATAGGGCTGGCCGTTCGCGCGCAAAGGGCGCGTGATCCTGCCCGCCGCATGTTCGGCGTTCCACGGCTTGAACCAAGGGCGGACGCCCTTTTCCAGTTCGGCCATAATGGCGTTGGTCACTCTCTCATATACATCTGCTTTCATTGCTTTTTTCCTTTGGTCAGCGGGTTGCGCATGCAACCGACTAGCCACGCGGCAATGAGCGGGGGATCTGCTGTCAGGACCGGAAAACGGGCGATGGCGCGGGCCGGAGCGGAGCGACTACACGGTCGCCCGTTTTCCGCCCGAAGGGCTTGGTCTTGACGGCAAGGGGGCGGCACGCCCCGAATGAAAACGGCGGCCAAAGCCGCCGAGAAAAGCTCGCGGCCCTGCCGCATAAAGTGACTGGCTCCCGGCCAGGACGCGCGAGGGATCGTTACCGTAGGGCCGAGACGGTTTCAGCGGCTCGGTGCGCCCACGCATAGAGCCCGATCCGGCGCATGCCGGACGCGCAAGAAATCAGCAAATAGACTTTTAACCCTGCCGATCAGGCTGCGAGCAACTGTCCTGCCGCAACCATCGTATCGGCATCTTCAAGGCCTGTTACACCTTGAATAGACGCGATTTGCGTCCAGCCGTAGGTTGTGCCGACACCGTCACGGTCGATACTCAGAAGTGTATTACCGCCGCTTTCAGAGATTTGGACAAAGTCGGCCAGCACGTCGTTCATCGGATCATAAATGCCATCCAGAACGTCAGCGATGTCGATCACATCACCTTCTCCAGCATTGAAATCCTTGATGATGTCGATGCCGCTATAAGCCGTTGCAGCTTCAAAGACGAAGGCGTCCGCGCCGTCGCCGCCGATAAGGGTATCCGCCCCGGCGTCTCCAAAGAGAATATCATCGCCAAGGCCGCCGTGCAGCAAATCGCTGCTGTCGCCGCCATGAAGCGTATCGTTTCCGCTACCGCCATGGAGGTTATCCGCACCACCCGCACCATTGATGGTATCGTCACCATCCTTCCCGATAATCGTATCGTGGCCGGACGTACCCGTCAGCGTATCGCCACCCGAGGTTCCCCAATTCCAGCTCAAGTGATCTGTTAATGTGGTTATGAAACCATCATCGAACGTCACATTCTCGATATAATAGCTGGAAGCGAAATGCTGGCGCGTAATTGTAATCTCGTCCGTACCACTGTCGACCACAATAACCGCATCGCTTCCTGACTGCGAGGTCGTAATATCATTGATCGTCACGCCATTGCTAATCCATAGCGTATCTGTGCCGCCCCAATAGTCGTAGATGGTATCGAGTCCACTGGTATAGATATAAGTATCGTTACCATCACCCCCATCCATAAAGTCATCACCGGCACCACCGATCAAAGTATCATTACCGGTGCCGCCTGTCAGAGAGTCATCACCATTCCCGCCGTCCAGCACATCGTTGCCGGAACCGCCGTTGATGGTATCATTTCCATCATGACCGTAGATGATGTCATTGGTGGAGCCGCTGCTGACAA